>ERZ779895.3377-NODE-3377-length-12536-cov-3.894079_pt1 | contig 12536 bp, 9 predicted proteins | sample MGYA00511093_ERZ779895 | MGnify/ENA primary metagenome ERZ779895 (study PRJEB29588, sample SAMEA2142970) | human gut metagenome | biome: human gut; feature: human-associated habitat; material: faeces | place: Denmark | collected 2008/2010 ... | reverse complement strand
AGGTGAGCAGCCACTGCTTGCCTTTTCGGAGGCGTGCTTCCTTTCGCTCAGCCTTTGTCAGTTTCTTTTTCTTTGCCATTTGCGGAATCTCCCGGATTATTTGCTGGTAACTTTCTGTTTCGCTTTTTCGGTGCTGTCAGCTCATGGCTCAAAGAAAGCAGGTCTTTGATGGCATCATCCAGTTCTGGTTTGCCGAGCTGAATACTGAGCCATTTTTCTTTGTTCATATGATAGGCCGGAAAATAGCCGTCCTGCCCGCGAAGAGAGCCGATCAGCAGCGGATCGCTTTTCACATTAAGTACATCAATGATGCCTACCTCCGGCAATCCCAACTTATCAGCAGATACTTCCAGAACCACACCATACCATTTATTATTGTCGTTGTGCCGCAGCACTGCATTCCAGTCATGCCAGGGGTACTCCGGTTCTGTGCCGTACTGCTGGCGTATCCATGTAAATAATTCTTGTCGTGTCATTCCATCGCTTCCCCGCTGTTTTATGTGTGACTTTGTGCAACAACCTGTTGCACAAAGTTTTCCCTCAGATACCGCTACGCACTGCATTGATATCAGAAATCATCGAGCGCAGCATCTATCTCTTCCAGCTGATCAATCCAGCCCAGATCAGATTTCTTTTTGGTTGCTGGTCTTTTCTTATCATCGCCAACCACTTCAAACCGTTTCTCTTCCGTTCCGAACAAACCTTTCACCTGAATTCTGAAATCCGGCTTGTTGTTAGTCAGTCCCTGAAGCAGCTTCACGTTTTTATAGCGAGGAAGCAGAATCTGGCAGATTGCAGCAATGTCCCGTCCATGAACCGTCGATTGTGCCATATTCTTCTCCTATCACACGTTATTGCAGCACCTTATTCATCAACTCCTGATAGCTGTCTACATGGTCATATGTCACAAGACCATCCGACAGTTTTGCGAAAAGCTTCTTGGCGCAGTCGATCTTGGACTTCTCGATTGGGCGTAGGTTCAGGCTCTTCATCGTACCTTTTGTTTCTGCTACAAAATAGATGTGCTTCACCTTGCCCTCATGGAACACGATTGCCCAGTCCGGGGAATAGTGTCCTACCGGAGTCGGAATAAAGAAGCCTTTTGGTAGCTTTGCATAGATAAAGACCTCTTCTGCACCATCCAGATTTTCCGCAAACTTACGCTCCACGCTCTTTTCTGCCGTGCCATCGGTGAAAACATAATCCTGTATCGCTTTTTGCGCCTTATAAGCCTTGTCCATCGTCAGAGCGTGCTTTTCTGCCGTGAAGATACTGCTGTCATAGCTGCCTTCAATGGTATCGTAGGTAATATGCTCCACGATCATCGTAGCTTTCTGTTCTTTGATCAGACGAATCGTCTTGGTAATAAACTCTTCCGGGTTGTTCTGATACATGGCAAAAGTAGTCGGCTTGATACCCTGCAAAATGCGAGCTGTTGTACGGCGGGTCAATGTTGTGCCCTCTGCAATCTTACCGATCAGGTCATATGCCACCTGACTGGTATGTGCATTTTTCAGTACAGCCGTCTTGCTTTTTGCGTCATAAAAGCTGCTGCCCTCCCGCACCATGTCAGCATTCAAGGTGTCTTTCTGCCCGGCATAGGTAACGGTATATTGCAGGCGGCTGACATATAGTTCGCTGTCGATGTGCGCAATCGACTTCCGAATCAGCTCTTCAGAATCAAAATCCACCGTATAGGCGTATTTGTGGTTGATGGTCTGCCAGAGCTTCTGGAATTCTGCTTTTTCAAATCGGTCGTTCAGAGGATTTTCCAGTACTTTCGGCTTGTTGCCATCCTCGAACATGGATTTGAGCACACTATCGTCATAAATCGCCTGAACCAGCGAATGCACGCCCTCTTCGATAGGTTTCAGTGTCTCCGACACAGGTACAAGCGTTCCGGCCTGCACATCGTCCCGGTAGTCCTGCGTGACGTTATCCTGCTCATCTACATAGTTGTTGCGGACAAGATACTGATAGATAGCCCGTGCCTGACGGTCATCCACTTTGATTGTTTTGCCATCGAGCTTGATGGCCTTTCCAACAAAGTAGTCGATGTCTGCCTTGCGTGGGCGGTCATACAGCACAGCTTCGGTCTGCTTTTGCAGCCCGTCCACAAATCCGGCGTAGCTCTCGCTTGCAATAACGGTCAGGACGTTGATATCCTGAACCTTCTCCCCCAGAACCTCGGCATCCATGCGGTTTCCGTCCTTATTTACGCACAGACGCAGACCACGGCCTACTTCCTGCCGCTTCTGCGTGGTACTGTCGCTGTGTTTTAACGTGCAGATCTGGAACACATTCGGGTTATCCCAGCCCTCACGCAGAGCGGAATGGGAAAAGATAAACCGGGTTGGCTCTTCAAAGGACAGCAGTCGCTCCTTATTTTTCAGAATCAGATCGTAGGCCGAAATATCATCAGACATATCCGTGCCACGCTTAACCGAACTGTTGACGCTGTGCCCTTTCTTATCAATGCTGAAATAGCCCTTATGCACATCATGTACATCGGTGGCATCCAGATAGGCAGTATACTCCGGCTCAAGAATAGAACGATATTCGTTCATTACAGCCATGTATTCCTGCTCAAAAATCTTGCCATACTCGCCCAGAAGCTCATCGCCGTCTTCATCGTACTGACGGTATTTAGCCACTTCGTCAATGAAGAACAAGGAAAGGGTCTTGATACCCATTTTGAACAGCTCCTGTTCTTTTTCAAAGTGGGAAATGATCGTCTCCCGAATCTGCACCCGGCGCATATCATCCTCAGAAACATCGCCGGTTACATCACCTTTGCGGATGGTATCGCCATTGGTAAATGTCACAACGCCAATGATCGGGTCAATTTCAGAAACGACAAAGCCCTTATACTGCTCCATCTCGCCGGAGATATAGTAGAGATTATCACTTACATCCAATGTACGGAATTCCCGCTTTGTGCCGCTCTGGTGTTTGACCTCCAACTCCACCTTTGCCCGTGGCGGATTCTTGGGGGAGATAATGATGCTTTCCAGATACAGATATTTGTCTGTACCACGCAGGTTCTTGACCTCAAAGCCCTTGACCTCGATCTTCTTGACCAGCCGCTTATTGTAAGCATCCAACGCATCCAGCACGTAAATCAGGTTGTGCTGCTTGGTGTGAGTAGCGGAGTAGTTCAGCGTGAACAGAGGATTGAATTTCTTCAACGCTTTCTGGGTAGCAGAATCCTCTTTACCCATCTTCTGCGGTTCATCCAGAATCAGAATCGGACGGTTAGCTGCGATGACGTCAATCGGGCGGCGGGAACCGAACTCGTCCCGCTTGGTGTAAATAATTCTCGCAGCGGCATCACCCTTGCGGCCTTCTACGTTCTTGTCCTCGTTCATGGAGGCAGCAAAGGCCTGTGTATTGATAATCATGACGTTGATGCCGGAATTGCTGGAGAACGAGTCCAACTGGTTCAGGTTGCTGCTATTGTAGATAAAGAACCGTGCTTTTTTGCCGTAGCACTCCATGAAATGATCGGCAGTGATCTCAAAGGACTTCTTTACACCCTCACGGATGGCAATGCTCGGAACAACAACGATGAATTTGCTCCAACCATACCGCTTGTTCAGCTCGAACATGGTCTTGATGTAAACATAGGTCTTGCCCGTACCGGTCTCCATCTCAATGTCCAGAGAGCATCTACCCAGCGGGGCAACCAGCTTGTCTGACTGATGAATATTGCTTTCCGCCTGTAATGCACGGATATTCTGCACCAAATCCGCATCGGTTAATTGCAGAGCTTCATTCTTGAATCCGGAATCGTTGATCAAATCCTGCAATTCCAACTGTGCTGCGTCCTCTGCCATCGGCACAAGGCTCAACTGCTGAGGCTTTGCAGACAAGCTTCCCATATCACGCAGATAGGACACTCCTGCACTATAAGGTTGTTCCTGAAAGACACGAGCCACGGCATCAACGGCATCGGTCTGATACTGCTGAATCTTAAAACTAAACTTCATCTTTGTGGTTCACCTCCTGCTCCAGCATCAGGAAACGGTCAAAGTCGCTCTCATACAGACGATCCTGAATGATACGATATTTTTCATATTCCGTTTCCGCATGGAGTTTTGCCTGCTCTGCGCTGATTTTACCCGGCCCGGTTAGCAGCTCGTTGCCGTTGAACTCCAGAAAACCATCCAGCCGCTTTGCCCAATCTTCCATGCTCATTGGGATTTTGCGCTCAGCCTGCAACTCGGCATAATCCAGATAGAGCGACACAATGCGCTCCAGATAATTCATTTCTTCTTTGTTCAGATAGTTCTTGGCAATCGTCACATCTGCTTTCAGAATTTTCCCATCCGGAGCATTCTCCCATGTGGTCAGTCCCATGTGTTCCTTGTTGGCATCCGCCCGCTCCACGATCAGCTCCGACGCCGTGTGACGGTGGACGGCATAGTGCATTTTGTTCTGGACGGTCTGGAAAAACAAGCGAGTTGTCTTTGCGTTTTTGTCGTAGTCAAACGCAGTAGCGTACAAGTCTGTCACTTTCTGATAGAATTTACGCTCAGACAGACGAATCTCCCGAATCTGCTGCAACTGCCGCTCAAAGTATTCGTCGGTGAACATATGGCCTTTTTTCAGCCGCTCCACATCCATCGTCCAACCTTGAATAGTATGGTCTTTGACGATCTGTCCCGCCCATTTGCGGAACTGCACTGCCCGTTGGTTATTCACCTTGAAGCCTACGGCAATAATGAGCTGTAAGTTGTAGTGCGTCACTTCACGGTTGACCTGCCTTACGCCCTCTGTCTGAACTATTCGGAATTTCCGAATAGTTGCCTCCTCTGTCAGCTCTCCGTCAGCATAAATCTTTTTGATATGCTCATTAATAGTGGGAAGCCCAACATCATATAACGCTGCCATCATCTTCTGCGTCAGCCAGATATTCTCATCCTCATAACGCATTTCAAAGCTGGTATCGCTCTCACCGGTAGAGGCAACAAAGGTCAGGTATTCTGCTGCGGAGCTGCGAATGGCAAGTTCTTTTTTCTTCTTATCAGCCATATCACAGCACCTTCCTTACAGTATCAGAGCTATATGTCTCGAAAACCTGCTCGAAGTTTGTGGCTACGCTGTCGTTTGCCATACTGCTGTCACGGAACACGGCATAATAGGGCTTCATCTGTGCAATGGCCTTGACGGTTTCCTCGGTCACATCATGGTCGAAGCAGGCCAGCAAGAAGCCGTCTGCTACGTTGAATACTTTTTTGCCTGCGATTTCTTTTACCTCAATGGGGCTGGAAAGCAGCACGCCCAAATCCAGCATCACTTGGAACAGCAAGTCCTCTGGGGTACGGTCTTCCTTCATGTTGTCCACCAGAGAGAACAGATCCTGCTGCTGGGTCTTCTCCGGCGCGTAGTAAACCGGCTTCATGTTGCTTTCGTCCAGACGCAAGCAGCGGAAACCAATATCCAAATCAGCCGGAGCCGTCAAACCGGCATACTCTTTGATTTTCCGGCCCGCACGACGGATACGCTCCTTGCCGATTTCGCAGATGTTCTTGTAGCCTGCCTTGTAGGCTTCGCTCTTTTTGTCCGTCTTTTCGGGCAACTGCACCATGATAAACTTGCGATGTCCGTTATCTTCACAATTCAACTTCATAATAGCATGGGCAGTTGTTGAAGAACCCGCAAAGAAATCAAGAAATATACCTTCTTTCTCCTCGATTGAATTGATCAACACCTCAATCAATGAAACCGGCTTTGGATATGGGAAATAACTTTTTCCTTCAAATATTTTCTCAACCTCGATTCCACCGTCGCTTTTTAGACTAATAATTGATCTGAGAAGCATTCTTCCAACATCACGAAGATATTTAATAGAACTCGGTTGGGTGTTCTCATCTTTTGCAAACCAAATGCCTCCACAAACCCAACTTCCATCATAGCGTTCAATGGCTGTATCATAATTAACAACGGAGTCAAACGTCGTTTTTGTCCATCTCCAACCACGATCTGGAACTTTGGTTGGCTTATGGGTGCCTGGGTGAATAACATCATAGCGCGGGCCAAATGTATCTGCATTAGGCCAACTCATGTTTATCTTTCCCCAAGGCTCATAATTCTCGTCCAAGCAGTTATACAGTGTAATTCCTCTATCAAATCCTCTCTCTTTATAAAACTCTTTTAGTTTTGCTTCTGCTTCTGGTATAGGCACTTTTTTAGCCTTACAATCAGACAAAAGTGCGGAAATCTCATCCAGTCCATCTTTTTGCATTGTAAATTGTCGCTTATATGTAGCATCTTTAACATAGACAACGATGTATTCATGAATGTTTCCAATACCATTATTGTCATTCTTAGGAACACGCTTATTCCATGTGATGCAATCGACAAAGTTATCTTCTCCAAAAACCTCATCACATATTTTCAATAGGTTCTTAATTTCATTATCGTCAAGACTTATAAAAACAGCTCCATCGTCTGCCAGCAAATCCTTTGCTAGCCTCAACCGAGGATAAATCATGTTGAGCCAATCCGTATGGAATCGACCATTACTCTCGGTGTTGGTCACAAGCCGGTTGCCTTCTTCATCATACTGACCGCTATTATCCATATATTCCGCCGCACTCTGGGCAAAATCGTCCTCATAGACAAAATCATTGCCGGTGTTGTACGGAGGATCAATGTAGATCATCTTGACCTTACCTAGATAGGTTTCCTGCAAGAGCTTCAGTACTTCCAGATTATCGCCCTCGATGTAGAGATTCTCGCTGTCAAAACCGCCGGGTGTGCCATCTTTGCCCACACTGTCAGCTGCCACCGGACGCAGCGTTGCCGTAATGGGCGCATTGGCCGCCAACATCGCCTTTTTCTTGTCCGGCCAAGTGAACTGATAGCGTTCCTCCCGACCTTCTACGATAGAATCGGAAAGCTCCTGCCGCAGAACGTCAAAATCAATGGCATGTTCTACCTTGCCGTCACGCATTACTTCGGTGATGGCATTTGGGAACAGCTTGCCAATCAACTCTATATTTCTCTCCACGCCGTCAAGGCTGTGCATTTTCAGTTTGTCCATATCGTTCTCCTTTTATAGAATCGTTGGTATATTCCATTATTAGTATGAGTTCCGAATCCTTATAGCATTTTCAATCCAGTTTTCGAGATTGTTACGAATGTCATTATAGGCATTCCACGGATTTGGATCATAGCAAGGAACTATATCAGCGAAATTCTTACCATTAAGTTCAAATTGAGAAAACGGATTACTTCCTTTTCTGCAGCACCCTGTTCTTGGATCTCGAATATTATGTATATAGATACCAAGCAGTCCCTTTCCATCTGACCACGCTTTTCTTATTTCATACTTTACCCAAGGGCGTGAAGCGGTTTCCTCACCAATCAAAACCACAACACAGGATCTATATTTCATATTGTCGTCGATCCACTTTTCTATTGCGCTATCGCCAGATCTTTTTACCTGCTCCCATTCATTCGGAGATACGGGTGAGTTGCCCTCGACCATACCAATATTCCTAATCTGCTGAACTCTCATTACATCGTTTGCATAATGAAAGCTGTAAAACACTTGTCGTTTTGCCATAATTATATTTTTCCTCCAAATTTCAATCCTATGATTATCATGCCAATTGCGATAATCGGTATATAAAACATCCAGATGCTCGGAGATTTGAGGCATTGTATCCACGAACCATTTGCATCTAACAATTCACTATTCGCACAATTTGCATTCATTGAAAAGTCAGCAGGAACTTTCTCCAATCGGACCTTCTCATATAGAATGCGATATTTCTTTTCCAGTCTGAAATAATACACATCCATCAGGAAGAAACATATTACTGGAACGAAGGCCAATAATAGAATCCAAGGATTTATGTCAACAAAAGAAATTGCGGAAACTCCTGTCACAATCGTTGCAGAAAAGCCTTTATACAATGCCGATGTTGTTGACATTCTTTCTATAACGCTCTGAATCATCTGTAAATGCTCTGCTTTGTGTTCGTTTGATATTGTCGTTTGCTGCTCAACTTCTGTTACCATCTAAACTTCCTCCGACTGCTTTTTCAAGGTATTCAACACTTGTACCAACTCAAATTTCTTCTTCGGCTGCTTTTCCTTACGGATTTTGGCTTCCAGTGCCACAATCTGCTTCTCCAGTTGCTCTCGCTGCTTCTGCTGCTCTACACGTTCTTTCAGAGTAGCAGATTCATCTGAATCAAGTGCGGTTCCAGCAATCTGCCGTACAAAGTTCTCATACACGGTATCCAGCGAAAGCCCGTCCAGATGCACCGGAAGTTCACTTTCTTCCAGCCAATCTGTGTAATAATAACGCTCAACCTTAAAAGCAGTTTTACCCGCCGCAGCTTCCTTGTAACCGATAGCAGCCCGATACCTGCCCTCGTATTCCAAAAGAAACAGAATGTGATACGGAATCTCCCGGTCAATCTGGCGCAACACACTTTCGTCCAAATCCGGGGCAGATAACCGAACCTCGAACACCTCAACCTCTGTCACCTGTTCGCCAGCAGCCAGATTCAGGGTGGTGGCCGCAATCTTATTGCGCCAGTAGATGATCCTTATCTGCTCCACGAACGCTTTTTTCATGGCCGGTGTCACAGCAATGTTTTCATAAAACTTCTGCTTGGGGATACGCTTGTTAAACTCCGTGGATTTCGGCAATCCCAGCACGGCATCTCACCTCCAGACAATCATTTCACAACAAGGAAGCAAATCAGTTCAAAATCATCCAGCCCGGATATATTGCTCATCAAAGCAGATGTTCCACCGGCAGAGAACAGACTGTCAATGTCGCTTTCCTCTTTCACATCAATGATGGAATTGATTGCTTCGCTCAGCAGCTCGGACATCTCTGCCATATTCCGCCCATCATCCGTTTCGCGGTTAAAGCGTTCGTATGCCTCTTTGATCGGTGCGGATTTTCCGCGGCAGAGTAAGCGGATATCATCCAGCATCTTTTTCGGATTCAGGTAATCGCAGATAATCTGACCGTCCACTCCGATATAAACCATGTAGAACGGATGGATGCGGTTCCGGTTATCCACATTGACACTGTTGTTGATGTTTTTCAGCACAAAGATCACACCATCCGGCAGTTCATCCGTGGCAGGCACCACAGCATGAAGTCCACGAGGCTTTTTGTCCATGTCTCCGTTCCGTTTTATGTAGTCCAATAAGTCGAGTCGGAATTCGTTCAGCCCCAGATCCATAATGGAGATTCTATCGGACATATCCTCAATATCAACCACTTCTTCCTGTAAGCGTTTGAGCTGCGCCTTGCGGTATTCCAAATCACCTTTTTCTTCCGGATTGATCAGGTCATCATCACCGGTAGATGTCATAACAGTGATTTTCATGCGGGTCTCCACACGGGATTTCAAATTGATGTACTCATCCAGCGTCAAGTCCGGCCAGAAATTTACAAGCTGAATGTACTGGTTGCGACTGCCGATACGATCAACACGGCCAAACCGCTGAATAATGCGAACCGGATTCCAGTGGATATCATAGTTGATCAGATAATCGCAGTCCTGCAAGTTCTGACCTTCTGAGATACAGTCCGTTGCGATCAGCACATCAATTTCGGTGGTGCTGCCCGGCATCAGAACATCCCGACCTTTGGAGACAGGGGAAAAGCAGGTCAACACATTATTCAGTGTTGCCTGAAATCCTTTGATCGTTGTTTTTCCATCAATGGAGCCGGTGATGACCGCTGTATTCAATCCATAGTTCTTCTTGATATACTCGCTGACATGTTCGTACAGATACTCGGCCGTATCAGAAAACGCCGTGAAGATCAGGACTTTCTTATTCTGATTATTGATGGGATGCTCGATTTTTTCAGACAGCAGCTTTAACAACTCCTGCAACTTGGTATCATGTTCCGGGGTAATGTCCGCAACCATAAAGGTCAGCAGTTCCAGAACCTCCGCATCTCGTTTGAGCTCCGTGCGCCAACTCTTCCAGTCCATATCCGCAAGGTCGATTTTTACCTTTTTGCCAACTGTGAAGAAATCCGAATTTTCATCATCTATATCAAAGTCATCGCCACCAGCATCGTACATGTCCAAATCCGCCCGACCGTATGCCTCAAACTGATTGATGGACTGAATCGTACCATTGATCAGTTCCTTGATTCGGGTCAGTGTCAGTTGGAAAGAATGTACGGAGCTTTCCAGACGCTTCAAGAGGTTGATGCTCATCAAACGGCGGATACCTTGCTCACGTCCTGTCTGGGTCAGGTTCTCCCCCTTATTGTGGGTCAGCTCTTTATATTTCTGGAGCTTGCTGGGGAAAATGTAATTGGAGGGCGCATACACACACAAAGAGAGCTGCATGAGTTGCTCATAAATCTCGTTATAGTTGATGGCGTTGTTCAAATCCGTCAGGCAGGGACGTTTGGAAATTGGCTTGAGCCGTTCGGGAAATTTTCCAATTTCGTTGGTGTCATAATATTTTTCAATATGTTTACGGGAACGGGCAATGGTCACGCTGTCCAACAGCTCAAAAAAGTCAAAATCCAATGTGCGCAGCAGCGCATCTGTGGTTCGTTCCTCCTGAGGCAGTTTACTCCAGGCATTGAACGCCTTTTGCGCCTGCTTGAAAATATCCTCCACGTTTTTGGAGGTATTCAGCCGCTCATCAAGGGACTCCGAATTGCCCTCATAGGCAAGGGCAAGCTGGTTCTTCAAATCAACAAAACGGTTGTTGACCGGCGTTGCCGAGAGCATCAAAACTTTGGTTTTAACTCCGGAACGAATCACCTTATCCATCAGACGCTGGTATCGGTTATCCTGCGTCTTGCTGTGCGTACCAATACCGTTGCGGAAGTTGTGCGATTCATCAATCACCACAAGATCATAGTTGCCCCAGTTCAGGCGATTCAGGTCAAGACCGTTGGACTGTCCGCCATTGCGGGAAAGGTCCGTATGGAACAAAACATCGTAGTTCAACCTGTCCGATGCAATCGGGTTATTGATATAGTTGTCCTTGTATGTATTCCAGTTTTCAGCCAGCTTTTTCGGGCAAAGCACCAGCACCGACTTGTTTCTATTTTCGTAATACTTTACAACTGCCAACGCAGTGAATGTTTTACCAAGACCGACGCTATCAGCAAGGATGCAGCCGTTGTATTTTTCCAATTTGTTGATGATGGCAAGCACGGCATCCCGCTGGAAATCGTACAGCATACTCCAGATTTTGCTCTGCTTGAAACCAGTAGCCTCGTTTGGCAGTTCATCTTCAGAGATATCATCCAGAAATTCACTGAACACATGATACAAGGTCATAAAATAGATGAACTCCGGAGAATTTTCCGCATAGGCCGTGCTGATGTTTTCCAAAACCATGTCCGTGACATCCTGCATCTTTTCACGATCATTCCACAATCCATCAAAAAGCTGCATATATTGCTGGGCGAACGGAGCTTCCATGCAGTTGACCATGTTGTAGCTGTTATTGCCACGCTCACAGCCGATGTCCACCGTCGTAAACCCATTGATTGGCATATAGGCCGTTTGTGCTGTTTTAGAATCCACAGTCATAAAGCCAGCCATGTTTTCGCCGGTTGTGTTTGATTTGAATTTCGCTTTCTTTCTGATCCAGTCAGCACACTCTTTTGCGATAGCTCGCTGGGTCATCTCATTGCGCAGCTTGATTTCAAACTCTGTACCGTATAGGCTGGTCTCACGGGAAAGACGGGGAATATAGAATTCTCGTTTCTGCTTTTCCGCTTTCTCTTTGACAAAGGTGGGCGATGTGAAGATAAAACGAAACTCGTCCACAGATTCCAACTGCTTCTTCAGCTCTTTATACGCATACATCGAAAAGCAGGCTGCCGCTATTGACACCTTGCTTCCCTTTTTGATCTCCACCCGCAGATCATCCCTGACCGTACTGGTAATATTGTCAAGAATCTTCAAATTGCTCACCCGCCTTTGTTTTCAGTCTTTATTTTACATTTTTTGATGTCCCGTTATCTGGACTATCAGGCAGAATTTCAAGAACATCCTCGATATTACAATTCAATTTCTGACAAATTCGATCAATGACTTCCAGCGAAACGATCTCGTCCCGCCCCATCTTGCTCATAGTGCTTGTGCTCACACCGGCAAGCTCACACAAATCTTTTTTACGCATTTTTCTGTCGATCATGAGTTTGAATAGTCTGTTGTACGATACTGCCATTTTTTTCTCGCCTTCTATCTTTCTAAGTGGTTTCCAAGCCTTCAAAAAACTCTATTGACATTATAGCACAACGCGCTTTAAGAGTAAACAAAAAATGCCGACTTCTCATAAGCCACAAGTCTTCTGCAAGCAAGGCTTTCGTGACACGAAAGCGATTTTCTGCTTGTTGGGGAAGTCTCCACTCCGTTCCGGTCCGCGCAAAACCGAGGTTCACCGAACCTCGTGCGCCCCCAATCCCCATAGAACGCTGCCTGCGGCATCGGTCTGCTACGTCTCCGTTCCACTCCGGTCCGCGCAAAGCAGACGTCCACCGGACGTCTTGCGCCCGTTTCGGATGCTTT
>ERZ779895.3370-NODE-3370-length-12553-cov-4.796928_pt1 | contig 12553 bp, 12 predicted proteins | sample MGYA00511093_ERZ779895 | MGnify/ENA primary metagenome ERZ779895 (study PRJEB29588, sample SAMEA2142970) | human gut metagenome | biome: human gut; feature: human-associated habitat; material: faeces | place: Denmark | collected 2008/2010 ... | reverse complement strand
ACAGCGCGAGCCGATTTTCCGGAACGTCCGGTTGGCTTTGTGGTTATCGACCATGACGGCGGCGTCAACGGCGCGGTTTATAAAAATTGGCGGCAGGTTGTGAAGTGGGCTTACCATTTTCCTTATTACCAGATTACGGACGACGGGACGGCACAGCAGAACGTCAGCGAGGCGCTGCGCGGCGGGGCCAAGCTGGATAAGGCAAGCATGGAAGCTTTGGCAGAAAAAAGCAAGGTGGACGTGCTGGTAGTGGCGCGCGTTTATGAAATGGACGAAACGATGGTGTCCGGCGGTTTCTTCCGCGACCGGGAAACATACGTCAGAGTAGTGGCCGACGCCGATTTGTACGTTTACAAAAAGGACGGCGCTAAATTACTCAAGAAAAAATTGCGCGAGCGGCAGCTGCGGGACTTGGGCAATTACGACAAGCCGGAAGAAACGATTAAATGGGAGCTTTCCAAATTAGTCAACACTATGGAAGGCAGACCGGTTATCGGCGCGTAAAATTAAATTTGCGAATGACAAAAAAGCAGAGTCTGCGGGAAGCAGGCTCTGCTTTGTTAGCTTGCGTGCCTTTTTGCTAGTACGGATAAAAAAAATATGATATAATGCTTGAGAAACCACTATCTATATGCAGCTGGACTTATAATGAAGACATTTAACGAAGGATAAAGGAAAAGAAGATGACTAATGGATTTGCAGCTTTAAAGGTGTGCGCCCATACGGTGGCGCAATTGAATAAGATGGGCATTAAAAAGCCTATGCCCGTACAGGAGCAGGCGATTCCGGCGCTGTTTGCCGGGCGCGACGTTATCGCCCGCGCGCAAACTGGCACTGGCAAAACGCTGGCCTTTTTGGTGCCGCTGGCAGAAAAAATCGACGCGGCGAAGCCCTATGCACAGGCTTTGGTGATTACGCCGACCCGCGAGCTGGCGCAGCAAATTGCTACCGAGCTGAAGCGTGTGCTGGGCGAAAGCCAGCTCAAGGTTTTGGCCGTAACCGGCGGCCGTGATTTTGAGACGCAAAAGTATAAGCTGGAGGGCCGCAGCCATGTGCTAATCGGTACGCCGGGGCGTTTGCTGGACCATATCCGCAAGGGCAATACGGATTTGGGCGGCGTAAAATATTTGGTGCTGGACGAAGTAGACGAGATGCTGGAGCAGGGCTTTATGAACGACGCGCTGGATTTAATCGCCATGACTGCGCCGGAGCACCAGACCATGCTGTGCAGCGCTACGCTTTCCGAGGAGGTGCGCAAGCTGGGCCGCAAGCTGACGAAGAACAGCGCGCTTATCGACATCAACCCGGATAAGGCGACAGTGGATAAGATTAAGCAGATTTGTTTGAAAACCACCGACGAATATAAAAACCGGGCGGTGGCGGCGCTCATCGACAGGCTGAACCCGTATCTGATGATTGTTTTTTGCCAGAGCAAGGAGCGCACGAAGGAGCTGGGCGATTGGCTGGGGATGCAGGGCTATAATACGGACGTGCTGCACGGCGAAATGTCGCCCGCTAAGCGCAAGACGGTGATGAAGGCTTTTCGCGACGCTAAAATTCAAATTCTGGTAGCCAGCGATTTGGCGGCGCGGGGCCTGGACGTAGAGGGCGTGACCCACGTTATCAATTACGATATTCCTCACGATGTGGATTGGTATGTGCACCGCATCGGCCGCACGGGACGCGCGGGCAACGACGGCGTGGCGATTACCTTATATACGCCGGAGGAAGTGAAATGGCTGCGCAATATTGAAAGCAAGCTGGGAATTTTGCTGGAGCGGCAGAACCTAGAGGGCGAAACGGTGGCGCGCCGTGTGAGCAGCGCCGCGCCGAAAGCGAAGAAGCCTGCCAGGCCCAAACGCGGACGCAATGCCGTGGCCGATAAGCGCAAAGCGCCGAAGACCGGCAGCAACCGCCGCCAAGGACCGAAAAAATAAAAAGTAAGTAAAACAATACTCCTGGAGTTCTTTTTAGCTCCAGGAGTTATTTGCATATTCAATAAATTTATGTTAAAATTATATTTAATAATAAAAAGCTCTGAGAGAGATTGTAGAGGTGTAGGGTTTGAAATATAAAATTACCATGCCCAGCGGATTGGTCTTTGATTTTACTAATATGTTCGGCGAGAACCGCCTGCAGCAGGACGAAGTGGCACAGGCCATCGTCGAATGCGGCAGTCGGGCGGATGCCGCGGTGAGAAGCATTCGGGCTGAGGGCGTTGCGAAAAATCATTTGTCCAAGGATGGAACGCCGGAGCATGTATATTTTACGAGAATGCCTTATGTGGCGGAGGGCAACCCCAATACCGAGGCTTCTATTATTAAGCTGTTGAAATACAGCAAAGCCCTGCGGCAGCAGGACGTAGTAGTTTTTTTGGGCGTGGGCGGCTCCTATTTAGGCAACAAGGTACTGTTCGACGCTTTCGGCGGCTGCCCTTGGAATACTAACAGCACGCTGCGGCAGGGCCAGCCGCGCATTTATTTTTCCGGTAATAATCTGGACCCGGTGGACTGCAACGGTTTGGTGTACGAGGTGGAACGTCTGGCTGCCAGACATGCGGAGCGCGGGCAAAAGCTGAAGGTGATGCTGGTGCCGATTTCCAAATCGGGAACGACGCTGGAAACTATTTCTGCTTTTACCTATTTCTTCGACGTATTCCAAAAAGACCCGGATATTGCGCTGGATTGCACGGTAGTTACCGATTTGACCGCCGCTGTGGAGCAGGCGCCGCTTTTGCAGCTGGCGCAGCGCTTCGGCTGGGAGCGCTTTGATATTAAGGAAGGAATCGGCGGGCGCTTTTGCGTTATGACCGATCCCGGACTGGTGACGATGGCCGCTTTGGGCAGCGACATTGAAGAGTTCCTGCGCGGCGCGCGGGAAATGGACCGCTTCTGCCAGCAGGCGAATTTGGAGGAAAACCCGGCGCTTTTAAACGCGCTGCTGAAATATATGGCTTACCGCAAGGGCCGCGAAATAGAAGTCTTTATGCCCTACAGTATGCACCTGAAATCCTTGAGCGAATGGTATGTGCAGCTTTTGGCGGAATCCCTGGGCAAGCGCTACGACCGTAGCGGCAAAATAGTCAACTACGGCAGAACGCCCATCGTGGCGGTGGGCACGACGGATATGCACGCGCAAACCCAGCAGCATCAGGACGGGCGCTTAAATAAAGTGGTACAGTTCCTGGAAATTGCCAACCCAGAGGAGGAAGCAGTTATCCATAATCCCTTTGCCGACGTGCCCTTCTTCAAAAAATACGACGGCCTGGATATGAATAAGGCGCTGAAGGTGGCGCTGGCGGCCAACGAAGCGGCCTTGAGCAGCGATAACCGTTATAACGCCAAGTTCACTCTGCCCAAGCTTAACGAATATTATTTGGGGCAGATGATGTACTTCCTGATGCTCAGCGTGGCCTACGAGGGCGAGCTGGCGGACGTGGACGCTTATGACCAGCCCGGCGTAGAGGTTTACAAACGCATTATGAAAGCGCAGCTGTAAATTGTAATTTTAATTTTGCTTTATAAATCCATAATGAAAACGCAATCGTAAAATAAAAAATCCCCTTGCAGACAGAGCGGCGGTTCTGCTTGCAGGGGGATTTTCGTTTGGCGTTTACGTTTTAATTTTCCTGCCAGCCTTTGCATAAATCCTGCCAGCCCTGGCAGTTGGCGGCATATTTTTCCAGCTCCTCCGGCGTCAGCTCGATGGCGCTGTTGTGGCTGCCGCAGGCGGGGAAGAAGGTGCTAAAGCGCTGGAGGGAAATGTCTAAATAAGTTTTAACCCCGTCGTTAATAGCGAAGGGACATACGCCGCCGACGGCGTGGCCGATAAGTGGCTCTACTTCTTCTGCACTGAGCATCTTGGCCTTGCAGCCGAAGAAGTGCTTGAACTTGGCGTTGTCCACCTTGGCGTCGCCTGCGGCTACGATGAGCAGGCAGCTGCCGTCGTGGAGCTTAAAGGACAGCGTTTTGGCAATGCGGGCCGGGTCGCAGCCTGCGGCTTGGGCTGCCAGCTCTACGGTAGCGCTGGAGCTGGCAAATTCAATAATGCGGTCTTCTACTTTAAATTGGCGCAGATAAGCGCGCACCTTGTCAATGGACATAAGCGATTCCTCCTGAATTTTTTAAAATTATTCGCCGGTATATTTTGCCAGCGCGGCGCTGTCCGGCGTGGCGTAATAGGTGGTTTGATTAGTGAAAATGACGAAGCCTGGCTTGCTGCCCGCAGGCTTTTTCACATAACGGCGCTGCACGCAGTCTACCGGCACATTGCTGCCCTCGCGCGCCTTGCTGAAATAGGCGGCCAGCTGCACCGCCAAAGCGATATCCTCCTGCCTGGGCTGGGGCAGAGCCGTTTTCATAATCACATGGGAGCCGGGAATATCCTTGGTGTGGAACCACAAATCCTTCGGCCCGCCTAAGGTGAAGGTCACATAATCGTTCTGTCTATTATTTTTGCCGATGTACAAATCCGTATCGTCGCTGATTTTAAGATGCAGCGGCTGAGATTTTTGCAGTGTATTTTTATATTTCTTTTTGCCCGGCAGCTTGAGCAGACCGGCGGCAAGCATTTCCTGACGGATTTCTTCTATCTCGTTTTTGGTAGTGGCCGTCAGCAGTGAAGAATCCAGGCTGGCCAGATATTGCAAAAGGTCTTCTGCGGCGGCGATTTGCAAACGCACCTCGCTTTGAGCGCGCTTAAATTTATTGTAGCGTTTGTAATAGGCTTGCGCGTTTTCCGTAGGCGACAGCACGGGTGACAGAGCAATCTGCACCGGCTGGCCGTCGTAAATATTCAATAGCTTGGCGGAGGTCTGACCTTTTTTGATTTGGTAAATATTAGCCATCAGCGTGTCAGCCAGGATGCGCTGCTGTTCCGCGTCGTCGGCGTGGACCAAATCCAGCTGCAAGGCCTGCAGCTTTTTTTGGAGCTTGGCCGTTTCCGCATTTACCAGCTTTTGCAGCTGCTCGTGCTGGGGCAGCTGAATGGGGCGCAGGCTGACGGCGTAATTGATGGCGTTGTTGATATTGGCAAATTCCTTGACGCTGGCGCCCGGCTCTAGGCTTTGCGGCGGCAGCGTTAAAATAGTCTTGACCTGATTCGTGCGGCTGACGATGGCGTAAACCGGCGAGCTGCCGCCGTTGACGCGCTCTTGCAGTGCTTTTATGGCAGCGGCCAGGGCTTTGCACTCCGCCGGTTCCAGGCGCACGGTTTGCGGCAGAATATCCGCGGCGGCCAGCAGTTCGCCTGCGGTGGCTTTGCCCACGCCCGTGGTGGCGCTGACGAAAGCTTTGGCGAAATTGGCGCTGGGCAGGCTGTTGGCGGCGCTGACGATGGCCGCCGGGTCGCCTGTCAAAATATTCAGGCCGGACTGGGGCGGGGGCGCGATGTAAGGCTTGCCCGGCAAAACGGCGCGGTAGCTGCTTTGAGCCGCGCCGATATGCTTGAGACTGTCGATAATTATATCGTCCTGCACCAGCAGGATATTGGCGTTTTTGCCCGTCAGCTCAAAAATCAGCTTTTTGGTAATAATGCGGCTGGACTGCCCCAGCAAATCGATTTCTAAAGTAATAATGCGGTCCAGACCGCTTTGACTGATTTTCGTAATGCGGCCTTCTTCTAAATGCTTGCGCAAAAGCATGCAGAAGCTGGGCGGCGTTTCGGGATTTTCCGGCAGCTTATCGGGAATGTAGAGGGCGGGGCTGCCGCTGCTGATATCGGCCATGAGGGCGGAAGCGTCGCGGCTGCGGCGTACCAGCAGCAAAAGCGCGTGGGGGTTGGGCATAAAGACCTTGTAAATCTTGCTGCCCAAAAGCTCGCCGTCCAAATGGTCGGCGAGCAGCTTGAGAGTAAGTCCTTCCAGATTCATGTATGAGCTCCTTTCGGATGCAGAAAGCGCTCCCGCGTTGAGGGAGGCTCCATCTATCGCTTTATTTCATTATTATACTCTACATTTTTATATTAGTACAGACTTGACGCCGGCAGATAAAATCAGGGGATTTTTTGATGTTTTGCAGACGATTTGTTCCCTGAATTTGAGGGAGGTATTATGAAATGAAATTTTCAAATCGCAGCTCCTTATCTGTAATTCCCTTTCATGGCAGCTCACTGATATGCTCCTGCAGATATTTAATGAAATATTTGCTGGCAATCGGCAGGCTGTCTTTATCTTTATAACCAATAGCCAGAGAGCGGTAAATAGGCGGGTCTACAGGCAAGTATGCGATATTAAAATTAGTGCGGCGCAGCATAAGCTCAGCTAAGATGCTGACGCCTAGGCCCGCCTCTACCATTGTCATAATAGCGTAATCATCGTGAAGCCTGTATTTTATATCCGGATTTAAGTTTGCCGCACGAAAAGCGTTCAGCGGTTCGCTGTAATGTCCTTCCTCCAATAGGATGAAGGGTTCTTTTGTAAGTTCGCCTATGGGAACGCTTTTTCTTTGGGCCAGCGGATGCTTAGCTGGCACAACGGCCAGCATTTCTCCGTCTTTGAGAGGCAGTGCATTTAATTCAGGAGCGGCGGCAGGCGTAATGAAACCAAAATCAATAGCGCCGATTTTTATCCATTCCGGAATCAGCCTGTAATCCCCTTGGTGAAAAAGAAATTGCACATGAGGATATTGCTTCTTAAATCCTTTGATTAGCTGGGGCATCCAATGGCAGGTAATGCTGGTGATTGTGCCTACGCGGATAATTCCCGTTTCCAAACCTTTGATTTCGTTTGCTTTTTCCTGCATAGCCCGATAGCTGATAATACTGCGCTCGATGAAGGGATATAATTCTGCGCCTTCCAGCGTTAGCCTTACGCCTGTGCGGGAACGGGTAAGCAGCTTGATAGCAAGCTCATTTTCTAAAGAAGCAATCATTTGACTGATTGATGATTGCGTATAACCGAGAGCTTCTGCCGCTTTAGTAAAGCTGCCCATTTCTATAATTTTTTGCAAAGCTATATATCTGTTCATCGACAAATCGCCTTTCCTGATGTTTGTATTAAAATCATTCGTTTTACTTATTTTAAGCCGTGGACTACAATATAGTCAAGTCGGCTAATGTAATTGATAAATAAAAAGCAGATTAGTGAATTTCTGACCGAAATTTTTGAGTGAAAGAGTTTTGCTTTTAAAAGAACGTAACAGGAGGCTTTGTTAATGGAGAACTCAACAGCAAAAAAAGTTTACTTATGCAGTCGTATTCGGCGGACGCTTTCAGAAAAGATGCGCAGCAGATGCTGGAGCTGATTGCCGCTGAATTAGAGAACGTACAAACGGAAAAGAATATTAAAACCATCGATAGAAAATCGCCGCAGGAGCAGCTCGCTTTTTGGCAGCAGGAGCTTGCTGCTCCCACGGCTTGCAGCTTGAGCGAGCTGACGCAAAAAATTATGCAGCGCTCTATTCGCTTTCACAGCAAGGGCTATTTGGGACACCAGGTAGCCGTTACTTTGCCGCTTACGGCCTTAACCAGCGCGCTTATCGGCTATTTGAATAATTGCACGACGGTTTATGAATTGGGAATGGCGGGCAATGCCATGGAAAAGGTGGTCGTTGCTCATCTGGCTGAAAAATATGGCTACGGCCAGCGGGCAACGGGCTTCATTACGTCCGGCGGGTCCATGGGAAATCTTACGGCGCTGGTTACGGCTCGGACCTCGTCCGGGGTGGACGAGCGCGATTACGGCAGGCTGGCCGTTATGGTTTCGGAAGAAGCTCATTACAGTGTGGAGCGCGCCGCCAAAATTATGGGGCTTCCCAGCGACGGCATTATTAAAATTCCGACAGGTGCAGACTTCGCTATGCGCACCGATCTGCTGGAAAGCTATTACGAAAAGGCTGCGGCTGCCGGGAAAATAGTTTTTTGCGTGGTGGGCTGCGCTTGTACTACCTCCGTGGGAGCCCATGATAATTTGGAAAAGCTGGCCGATTTTGCTGAAAAACATAATATCTGGTTCCATGTGGACGGCGCTCATGGCGGCGCGGCAATTTTTTCCGATAAGTATAAATATTTGCTTAAGGGCATTGATCGGTCGGATTCTTTAATCGTAGATTTTCATAAAATGCTTTTAACGCCGCCTTTGTCCACAGCGCTTTTGTATAATAGCGGGCACCGAAAAATTAACGAATTTTCACCGCAGGCCGCTTATTTGTGGCAGGACCAGCTTTCTGAAGAATGGTGGAATTCCGCTAAGCATACCTTGGAATGCACTAAGCCGCTGACCGTTATTCATACCTACGCTATTATGCGGCTGTACGGCGACAAGCTTTACCAGCAGAATGTGGATACGCTTTACGATTTGGGCAGGCAGTTTGCCGCGCTTATTAAAGAACAAGAGGATATGGAGCTGGCGCTGGAGCCCAGCAGCAATATTGTTTGCTTCCGCTTTATTCCCGCTAAAGGCGATATTGATGAAGTGAATCGCCAAATTGCTGGGGAGCTTTTGCGGGACGGTACATATTATTCTGTCAGCACCTCGGTGCGAGGGAAATTTTATCTGCGGGTAACGCTGATGAACCCGCTGACAGGCATTGCCGAATTACAAGGCTTTCTGCAAAAAATTCGGGAGGCCGCCAAGGGTTTGTAAAAATTTTATAGTGCAATGCGGCAGTCTGCGCCCTTGCGGAAATTTCGTCTGGACAAATACTGCCGCATTTAGTATAATGATAAAGAACTTTATAACGGACAGTTCGTAACCATCCTGTCCTAAAATAAAACTACGGGCGAGATACTGGCGCCTGCCAGTATTTTATTTTGTGTGTAAGGATTTCGTCTGTAGCGGAGGAAATCCTTTTTTTGCGCCCGTTAGCGGTTGTCTAACGGAGGTATAAAAATGAAAGCGTTAGTATTGTTGAGCGGCGGCGTCGACAGCTCCACCTGCCTGGCTTTGGCGAAAGAAAGCTGCGCAGAGGTGCTGGCTTTGTCCATGGCTTATGGGCAGAAGCACCGGCGGGAGCTGGAAGCGGCGCAGGCTGTTGCCGCCTATTATAATGTGCGGCTGCTGCATATGAACTTAGCGGAAATTTTCGCGCACAGCGATTGTTCTTTGCTGCAGCATTCGTCGGCGAGCGTGCCCCATGCGTCCTATGCCGAACAGCTCAAGGAGCGGCAAGGGGAAGCGGTGAGCACCTATGTTCCCTTTCGCAACGGTTTGTTTTTGGCGGCTGCGGCCAGCATTGCGCTGGAGTATGGCTGCGACGTGATTTTTTACGGCCCTCATGCCGACGACGCGGCAGGCAGCGCTTACCCGGATTGCAGTCAGGAATTTAACGCTGCTATGAACGAGGCGGTTTATTTGGGTACGGGCAAAAAGGTGCGCTTGCTGGCGCCCTTTGTCAATAAAACGAAAAAGGATATTGTTGCCGAGGGCCTGCGGCTGGGCGTGCCCTACGAATTGACCTGGTCCTGCTACGACGGCGGCGACGCGCCCTGCCATTGCTGCGGCACCTGCATCGACCGGGAGGCTGCCTTTGCCGCCAACGGCGTGACCGACCCCTTGCTGAGAAAGGAGAGCAAATGATGAAACAGCATCTGCAAAATCAAAAATTAGTTTTTTCCGCGTTGTGCATTGCGCTGTACATCGTGGTGATGCTCTGTACCCAAAGCTTTGCCTTTGGGCAGTACCAGATTCGCATTGCGACGGCGCTTTACGGCCTGAGCGCGCTGTTTCCTTTCCTCATTGTGCCATTCGGCCTGGCTAATATTATCAGCAATACGGTAATGGGCGGATTGGGGCTGCCGGATATTATCGGAGGCGGCCTAGTGGGGCTGCTGACCACCAGTCTGATTGTGTGGGGCAAGCGCTGCGGCTGCGGCAACTGGATTATCGCTGCGGCTGTGACCTTCGTGCCCGGCTTGGGCGTGCCCGTCTGGCTGTCGGCTATTTTAGATTTGCCCTATTGGCTGCTGGCTTCCAGCCTTTTGGTGGGTCAGGCCATTTGCGGCGTGGTAAGTATGCTTTTAGTAGCGGCTTTGGAGCGCGTGGGCGCGGGCAAATTTTTTATTTTAGAAGGAGGGCGCAAGTAATGAGCAGTGGCAGAAGCAAGGAAGAATTACAGGGAGTGCATCTTTTGGGCCATAAGACGCAATATAAGAGCGACTATGCGCCGGAGGTTTTGGAATGCTTTCCCAATAAGCACCCCGAAAACGATTATTTCGTCAAATTTAATTGTCCGGAATTTACCAGCCTGTGCCCGATGACGGGCCAGCCGGATTTTGCGACGATTTATATTTCCTATGTGCCGGACGAACGGCTGGTGGAAAGCAAATCCTTAAAGCTGTATTTGTTCAGCTTCCGCAATCATGGCGATTTTCACGAGGACTGCGTGAATATTATTATGAAGGATTTGATTAAGCTGCTGTCGCCTAAATATATCGAGGTGTGGGGTAAATTTTTGCCCCGCGGCGGCCTGTCCATCGACCCGTACGCCAATTATGGCAAGCCGGGCACAGAGTGGGAAGCGGCGGCGAAAAAACGCCTGCTGATGCACGACTTGTATCCGGAAAATATCAGCAACAGATAAAAATAAGGCTCCCAGCTTTCGGTACACAGCGTACTGAAGGTCGGGGGCCTTTTGCCGTATATTTTATTTTGCCATGCGGTAGATAGCGGCCATATCCTGCTGGTTCAGCACCTTAAATTGGCCGATGGTGCGCGTGCCCATGAAGCTGCATTTATAAGCCAGCTCTTCAATTTGCTCGTCGGTCAGCTCTTTGCCGATTAAGGTGTGAATATCGGTGGGCATACCGATGTGGCGGAAGAAGCTTTCCATAGCGGCGATGCCTTCGAGAGCAGTGGTCTCAGGGTCGCGGTAATTATAGGGCAGGGCGAAAACGTTTACCGCCAGCTGCGCGAAGCGGGCGATATTTTCGCGGCAGACGTAGCGGGCCCAGCTGCCCCAGATTGCCGCCAGACCTGCGCCGTGGGCGACGCCGAAGATGCCGCTGAGCTCGTGCTCCAGCTGATGGCAGGCCCAGTCGCCAAAGTCGCGGTCGCCGGTAGTTCCGTTATGGGACAGCGTGCCGCTCCACATAATTTCGGCGCGGGCGTCGTAATCCTCCGGATTTTTCAGCGCAATTTTAGCGCTGCGCATAACGCCGCGCAGCAGCGCTTCGGCAATACTGTCGGTTAAATGCAGCGCCTGCGCCTTGGGCGTAGTAAAATAACGCTCCAGGGTATGCACCATAATATCCGTGCAGCCGCTGGCCGTCTGGTAGGCGGGCAGGGTGTAGGTCAGCTGCGGGTCGAGCACGGCAAATTTGCAGTAGCAGTAATCGGTGTTCAAGCCGCGCTTGAGCAGGCCGTCCTCGTTGGTGATGACGGAAGAATTGCTCATTTCGCTGCCTGCCGCTGCGATGGTCAGCACTGCGCCCAGGGGAGCGCAGGCGGTGATTTCCTTTTTGCGCAGATAGTAATCCCAAACGTCGCCGGGATTGGTCAGGCCGTAGCTGATGGCCTTGGCGCTGTCGATAACGCTGCCGCCGCCCACTGCCAAAATAAAATCCACGTTTTCCTTCCGGCACAGCTCCACGCCCTCGCGCACTTTACTGAGCAGGGGATTGGGCACTACGCCGCCCAAAAGGACGTATTCCAGTCCGGCTTGTTTCAGGCTATCGCAGATGCGATCCAAAAGTCCGGATTTAACGGCGCTGCCGCCGCCGAAATGTACTAATACCTTGTGGGCTCCATATTTATGGCACAGCTGTCCGGTCTGTGCTTCTGCATTTTTGCCAAAGACGATTTGCGTTGGCGCTTGAAATTTAAAATAATCCATGTAGCTTCAGCCTCCTTAAAAGCTTCGTCGTGCGGGCGCGTCGCCTGCTGCTTTAATTCTAGCACGACGCCGCGCTTTTGTAAAATAAGCTGCGTTTGCCAAGGACAGCGGTCTTTGCTATAATTAAAAGAAAAACGGGAGGCGCGTTAAGATGCAATATATCGCTTGCTACGGCGATTCCTTGGTGCAGGGCTTTCCCTACGGCCCCAAATATTCTTGGACGGCGGCGGTGGAAAAGGCCGGAAAAATTAAAATGCTGAATTACGGCTTGTGCGGCGATTGCTGCGACGATATTTTATTTCGCGCGCGGCAGTACGCCTTGCCGGAATATGTCAAAAATATTTTATTTTTAGGCGGGGCCAACGATATTTTGCAGGGGCGCAGGCAGGAGGATATTTTGGAGGATTACCGCAAGCTTTTAGCCTGGTGCGCAGAAAAGCGCTACGCCTTGTGTATCGTTTTGCCATTAGTGAGCGCGGACGAATATTTTAACCGGCGTTTGCTGCAGCTGCGGCAGGACGTGGAGCTGCTGTGCGCTGGCAAAGCCTTTCTTTTGGATTTGCAGCCAGCCATCGGGCTGGACGCCGGCGCGCGCAAGCGAGCTTATTTAGACGGCGTGCACCCCTTGGCTGCAACCTACGAGGCTATGGGCGCTTACGCCGCGCCTTTTTTGTCACAATTCCTTCGCTTGACTAATTTATAGGCAGCCGTTATAATAAAAGCAACTTCATAAGGTAAACCTTTGGGGCAGGGTGCGATTCCCTACCGGCGGTATAGTCCGCGAG
>ERZ779895.3360-NODE-3360-length-12598-cov-4.954556_pt1 | contig 12598 bp, 10 predicted proteins | sample MGYA00511093_ERZ779895 | MGnify/ENA primary metagenome ERZ779895 (study PRJEB29588, sample SAMEA2142970) | human gut metagenome | biome: human gut; feature: human-associated habitat; material: faeces | place: Denmark | collected 2008/2010 ... | reverse complement strand
ACGCAGCAGCGCCCGGCAGTATTCGATCCCAAGGGTGTTGTTGGGGTCGGACAGCAGGGCGGCGTCTGACGGGGAAAGCAAGGCGGCCACGGCCCGCTGGCGGGCGGCGGCAAAGCTGTCCCCCTTGGTCAGCTCCGCTCTCAAGGCCGCTTGAAAAACGTCGCCCTCCAGAGCCTTCGCGGTCCGCAGAAGGGCGGCGGTGTCTCCGCACTCGCTGCCGAAGGCCAACACGTCCAGCAGTCCCGTGGCGGTGAGAACCTCGACACCGCCTTGGGCGAATCCCTCGGCAGAGCTGACGGCCCAGGGGAGGGGCAGCTCCAATACCAGATCCGCCCCGCTCCGGACGGCGGCCTCCGCCCGGGCGTGACGGCGTACCAACGCAAAGTCACCCCGCTGGACAAAATCGCCGCTCATGGCGCAAATAATGGCGGTGTCTCCGCCGAATTGCTGCCGGACGGCCTGTATCAGGGCGAGGTGACCATAATGCAGGGGATTATATTCTGTTATGATACCAGCGGTTTTCACATTTGTCACCTCAAAGCGGTTACAAAATAATGTCAATTCGGTAAAAATGTAGGTTGTATCTTGCGGAGGATTTGTTATAATGAAAAAGAGAGTTTGCGCAAATGCAAACATTATATTTACATTGTAGCTTAAATATGGAAAGCTGGCAAGGCTTTCCCAAAAGAAGAAGGAGATCCAACGATGAATATTCTGGTTATCAACGCGGGCAGTTCCTCTTTGAAGTATCAGCTGCTGAACCCCGAGACCGGCGTGCTGCTGGCCAAGGGCCTGTGCGAGCGCATCGGCATCGACGGCAAGTTCACCTATAAGCCCCAGATCGAGGGCAAGCAGGTCCTGGACGCTGTGGACGTGGCCATGCCCACCCATTCCGAGGCCATTCAGGCTGTGCTGAACGCTCTGGTGGACAAGGACAACGGCGTGATCGGCTCCATGAAGGAGATCGACGCTGTGGGTCACCGCGTGGTGCACGGCGGCGAGGCCTTCAACAAGTCTGTTCTCATCACCGATGAGGTCATGAAGGCTCTGGAGGACTGCATCCCCCTGGCTCCTCTCCACAACCCTGCCAACATCACCGGCATCAACGCCTGCACCGCCGTTATGGGCAAGGACGTGCCTCAGGTGGCCGTGTTCGATACCGCTTTCCATCAGACCATGCCTGCCAAGGCCTATATGTATGCTCTGCCCTATGAGTACTATGAGAATGACAAGGTCCGTCGCTACGGTTTCCACGGCACCTCTCATAAGTATGTCTCTCAGCGCGCTGCCGCTATGCTGGGCAAGAAGCCTGAGGAGCTGAAGCTGATCTCCTGCCACCTGGGCAACGGTTCCTCCGTCACCGCCGTGGACGGCGGCAAGAGCGTGGATACCTCCATGGGCTTCACCCCCCTGGCCGGTCTGCCCATGGGCACCCGCGCCGGCGATCTGGACGCCGGTATCCTGCAGTACCTGATGAATAAGTATGACATGAACATCGACACCATGCTGGATATCCTCAACAAGAAGTCCGGCGTTCAGGGTGTGTCCGGTGTGTCCTCCGACTTCCGTGATCTGGAGAATGCCCACAAGGAGGGCAACGAGCGCGCCGGTCTGGCCGTGGATATGTTCAATTATGGCGTGAAGAAGCTCATCGGCGCTTATGCTGCCGCTATGGGCGGCGTGGACGCCATCATCTTCACCGCCGGCGTGGGCGAGAACAGCGCTTCTCAGCGTCTGGATATTGCCTCCGGTCTGGAGTTCATGGGCGTGAAGATGGACGCCGAGGCCAACAACGTCCGCGGCAAGGAAGCCGTCATCTCCGCCGTTGACTCCAAGGTGAAGGTCCTGCTGATCCCCACCAATGAGGAGCTCATGATCGCTATGGACACCGCTTCCATCGTCAAGGGCTAAGCTATATTCGATCCATCAAAGGGACCCTCGATGAGGGTCCCTTTTCTATACGGAGGAACTGATCTATGCAACTGAACACACTGTCTATGGTCCACGAATTCCTGCGCCGGACCGTGAAGCCGGGAGACTTCTGCATCGACGCCACGGCGGGAAAGGGCCGGGATACGGCCCTGCTGTGCCGCCTGACGGGGGATGCGGGCCGGGTGCTGGCCTTTGACATTCAGGAGGCGGCGATGGCGCAGACCAAGGCCCTGCTGGCGGCGGAGGGCCTGACGGCGGAGGTGATCCGGGACAGCCACGCCAATATGGAGCGCTACGCGGCGGCGGAAACGGTGGACTGTGTGGTGTTCAACTTCGGACGGCTTCCCGGCGGGGACCCGTCTATCTTTACCCGGTCGGATACCTCCGTAGCGGCGTTGGAGGCGGCTCTGCGGCTGCTGAAGCCCGGCGGCGTCATCGCCATTGCCCTGTATTACGGCGGCGCCAACGGCTATGGGGAGCGGGATGCCGTGATGACATGGCTGGAAACGCTGGATGACCGGAAATTTTCCGTCCTCCGCTGCGATTGGGCCAACCGGCGGAACGATCCCCCGGTTCCCATTTTTATCTGGAAAGATTGATCGATTTTTTCTGTATTGTCATTGGCGAAAGGATTTGCTATCATGAAGCTGTAACGCGGCGCAGAAGCGCCGGTCCAGTCAGGAGGAATAACTATGAAAGATCTGAAAGATACCTGCCGGGTGGCTGTGGTGCAGTGCGCCCCGGTGATGTTTGACAAAAAAGCCGGTACGGAAAAAATGGTGGAACTGATCCGGGAAGCCGGGAAAAACGGCGCGGAGCTGATCGTGTTCCCGGAGCTGATCATCCCCTGCTATCCCTACGGCATGACCTTCGGCTACACCGTAGGCAGCCGGGACAAGGTGGGCCGTCTGGACTGGAAACGGTACTATGACAACTCTCTCTGCGTCCCCGGCCCTGAGACGGAGCTGCTGGGACAGGCGGCGAAGGAGGTCCACGCCTATGTCAGCATCGGCGTGTCCGAGCGGGGAGAGGACAGCGCCACGCTGTATAACTCCAACATCGTGTTCTCTCCCGAAGGCGAGCTGCTGAACGTGCACCGCAAGCTGAAGCCCACCGGCGCGGAGCGTTTGGTATACGGCGACGCCAATAAGGATTACTTCCCCATTACGGAAACGCCCTGGGGACCTATGGGCAATCTGATCTGCTGGGAGAGCTATATGCCTCTGGCTCGGGTGGCCCTGTACCAGAAGGGCATTACCCTCTATATTTCCCCTAACACCAACGATAACCCCGAATGGCAGGACACCATCAAGCACATTGCCATCGAGGGCCACTGCTTCTTCATCAACGCCGACATGGTGTTCACCAAGGAGATGTACCCCAAGGATCTCCACTGCCCGCAGGAGATCGAACAACTGAGCGACATCCCCTGCCGGGGCGGAAGCTGCGTGGTGGACCCCTACGGCCACTATGTAACGCAGCCGGTGTGGGACAAGGAGGACATCATCTACGCCGATCTGGATATGCAGCAGGCCATTGCCAGCCGTATGGAGTTTGACGGCGTGGGCCATTATGCCCGGCCGGATGTACTGGAATTGCGGGTCCATGAATAAACAGACAGCCGCCCTGACGGAAATTCCCATCGGGGCGGCTGCTGCCGTCTTACCAAAGAAAAACAGGCCTCATCTTGGCAGAGGAGGCCTGTTGCTTCGGAGTGATTTTTTTTACAGATGCAGAACCCGGTCCCGGATCTCCTGCGTCCGGCCCTGATTCCAGAACTGGGTGCCGATATAGCCGCAGGTCCGGCGGGCGACGTTCATCTTGTCCTGATCCGTGTTGCCGCACTTGGGGCACTTCCAGATGAGCTTGCCGTTGTCCTCTACGATCTGGATCTCACCATCCCAGCCGCAGACCTGGCAGTAGTCGCTCTTGGTGTTGAGTTCGGCGTAAATGATGTTGTTGTAGATGAACTTCATCACCTCCAGCACGGCGGGGATGTTGTTCTGCATGTCCGGAACCTCCACATAGCTGATGGCGCCGCCGGGGGAGAGGTGCTGGAACTGGGCCTCGAATTTCAGCTTGTCAAAGGCGTTGATCTCCTCCGTGACGTGGACATGGTAGCTGTTGGTGATGTAGCCCTTGTCCGTGATGCCCTCAATGATGCCGAACCGGCGCTGGAGACACTTAGCGAACTTGTAGGTGGTGGATTCCAGCGGCGTGCCGTACAGAGAATAGTCGATGTTTTCGGCTTTCTTCCACTCGGCGCACTTGTCGTTCATCTTCTGCATGATGGATAGGGCGAAGGGGGTGGCACTGGGGTCGGTGTGGCTCTTGCCGGTCATGTACTTCACGCATTCATACAGGCCCGCGTAGCCCAGAGAAATGGTGGAATAGCCGTTGAACAGCAGTTTGTCAATGGTTTCGCCCTTTTTCAGCCGGGCCAGCGCACCGTACTGCCACAAAATGGGGGCGGCGTCGGAGGTGGTGCCCTTGAGCCGCTCATGGCGGCACTGAAGGGCCCGGTGGCACAGCTCCAGACGATCCTCAAAAATCTTCCAGAACTTGTCCAGATTGCCGCCGGAGGAGAGGGCCACATCCGGCAGGTTGATGGTGACCACGCCCTGATTGAAGCGGCCGTAGTACTTGTGCTTACCGGGCTGGTAGTTCTTGGCGTTGGCAATGTTGCCGATACCCGCATCGGTGAAGCGGTCCGGCGTCAGGAAGGAGCGGCAGCCCATGCAGGTATAGACGTCGCCCTTCAGCTCCCGCATCTTCTTCTCGGAGATGTAGTCCGGCACCATGCGGCGGGCGGTGCATTTGGCGGCCAGCTCTGTGAGATACCAGTAGGGGGCATCCTCGGTGATGTTGTCCTCCTCCAGTACGTAGATCAGCTTGGGGAAGGCAGGGGTGACCCACACGCCGTCCTCATTCTTCACGCCCTGATACCTCTGGAGCAGCATCTCCTCGATGATCATGGCCAGATCTTTCTTTTCTCGCTCGTTTTCAGCCTCGCCCAGATACATGAACACGGTGATGAAGGGAGCCTGTCCATTGGTGGTCAGCAGCGTTACCACCTGATACTGAATGGTCTGAACACCGCGGCGGATCTCCTCCCGCAAACGGGTCTCCACCAGCTCCGTGATCTTTTCCGCACCGGGGTCCGCGCCGATGGAGGCCATTTCCGCCTCCACGATCTTACGGATCTTCTGACGGCTGACCTCCACAAAGGGGGCCAGATGGGTCAGGGAGATAGACTGGCCGCCGTACTGGTTAGAGGCCACCTGCGCCACGATCTGGGTGGCGATATTGCAGGCAGTGGCGAAGCTGTGGGGCCGCTCGATGAGGGTACCGGTGATGACGGTGCCGTTTTGCAGCATATCCTCCAGGTTCACCAGATCGCAGTTGTGCATGTGCTGGGCGTAATAATCAGCGTCATGGAAGTGGATGATGCCCTCCCGGTGGGCCTCCACGATCTCCTGAGGCAGCAGGATGCGCTCCGTGATGTCACGGCTCACTTCGCCGGCCATGTAGTCCCGCTGGGTGGAATTCACCACCGGGTTCTTGTTGGCGTTTTCCTGCTTGGCCTCTTCGTTGCAGCACTCGATCAGGGAGAGGATTTTCTCGTCGGTGGTGTTGGAGCGGCGGACCAGAGAGCGGGTGTAGCGGTAGGTCACATAGTTCTTGGCCACCTCAAAGGCGCCGTGGGCCATGATCTGATACTCCACTAAATCTTGTATTTCCTCCACAGAGGGGGAGCGGTTCATCTTCAGGCAGGAGAACTCTACACTTTCCGCGATCCGCTGGATCTGCATGGGGGTCATCCGGATGGACTCGTCCACGCTTTCATTGGCCTTGGTGATGGCCGCAATGATCTTGGTGATATCAAAGGTTACCTCCGAGCCGTTCCGCTTGATGACTGTCATGCTGATCTTCCTCCATTACATTTTGAAAGGGCGCACAGGGCGCCCTCAATATTTTTGTAGCAAAAGAATCATAACATACAATATCTTGCGTTTCAAGGGCTGAAAACAGATTTGTAATATGTCATAAAAAGCGCAAGAAAACTTTGGCACCTATCTTTACCTCGGGGACAAAAGAGCGTATAATAATAAAAAATCAGGATCGGACAGGAGGAAATCAACGTGGATACGGTGCAAAAACTGTTTCGCTTTTTAGACGAAAGCCCCACCTGCTACCATGCGGCGGCCAACGCCAAAGCGGCCTTGACGGCGGCGGGAGCGGTGGAGCTGCGGGAATCTGAGCAGTGGAAGCTGGAAAAGGGAACACTATATGTTGTGGAACGGGGTGACTCCGCTCTGATGGCGTTCCGGGTGCCTGAGGGGCCGTTTCACGGCTTTTTGATGGCGGCGGCCCACAGCGATTCTCCCACCTTCAAGGTGCGGGAGACCGCAGAAGCGGCTTCCGCCGGCAATACCCTGCGGCTCAGCGTGGAGCCTTACGGCGGCGGTGTGTGGCGTGGCTGGCTGGATCGGCCCTTGTCTGTGGCGGGCCGGGTGGTGATCCGGCAGGGAGACCGCCTTGTGAGCCGTCTGGTGAACATTGACCGGGATCTGCTGGTGATCCCCGGCGTGGCGATCCACATGGACCGGAGCGTGAACAAGGGAGCGGAGTTGAACCCGGCGGTGGACCTGTTGCCCCTGCTGGGTTGCGGAAAGGAGCCGGGGGCCTTCCGAAAGCTCATCGCCGAAGCGGCTGGGGTGCGGGAGGAGCACCTGCTCTCCACGGAGCTGTTCCTCTATCCCAGAACGAAAGCGGTGCAGACCGGCCTGAACGGGGAATTCATCGTTTCCCCCCGGCTGGACGACCTTCAATGCGTGTTCGGCTGTCTGGAGGGCTTTTTAGCGGCAAAGCCCGGCGGGAGCCTGCCGGTGCTGGCGGTGTTCAACAACGAAGAGGTGGGCAGCAACACCCGTCAGGGGGCGGATTCCACCTTCCTGACCGATGTGCTGGAGCGGATCGCCCACGGCTGCGGCCTTGACAGCGAAGCGTGGAAGGCGGCCGTCGCCAACAGCTTCATGGTGTCGGCGGACAACGCCCACGCCATCCACCCCGCCCACCCGGAGTACGCCGACAAGGGGGAGTTCCCGGTGCTGGGCGGCGGCATCGTCATCAAGTACAACGCCAACCAGCGCTACACCACGGACGCTGTTTCCGGGGCGGTATTTCAGGCCATCTGTCAGGAGGCGGGGGTGCCGGTCCAGCGATACAGCAACCGGGCGGATCTCCCCGGCGGCTCCACTCTGGGCAATATCTCCACAGCCCATCTCTCCGTTCCTACCGTGGACATCGGCCTGCCCCAACTGGCCATGCACAGCGTCTGCGAGACGGCGGGGGCGGCGGATACGGACTATCTGGTAAAAGCTATGACCGCCTATTTTTCCAGAGATTTTCACCGCGACCGTGACGGCGGCATCGTCTTTTGACAGGGAGGGCCTATGAAGCTACTTTTCAAGCAGCGGTTTTTCTCGTGGTTCGACAGCTATGACATTTATAACGAGGCGGGGGAGACGGTCTACACCGTAGAGGGCAAGCTCTCCTGGGGCCATTGCCTTCACATCCTTGACGCCGCCGGAAACCACATCGGCACGGTGAAGGAGCGGGTGCTGACGCTGCTGCCCAAATTCGAGCTGTACGAAAATGATGTGTATATCGGCAGTATCCAAAAGGCGTTTACCTTTTTCGCCCCGAAATTCGACATTGACTGCAACGGCTGGCAAGTCCAGGGCAGCTTCATGGAATGGGACTATCAGGTAACGGAGCCTTGCGGGGCGCTGGTGGCCACCGTCACCAAGGAGCTGTTCCACTGGACGGATACCTATGTCATCGACGTGGTAAACCCCGCCGACGCCCTCCGGGCGCTGATGCTGGTGCTGGCCATCGACGCGGAGAAATGCTCCAGAAGCAACTGAATATACAGAAGCCGAGGCCGGACGCACAAGCGTCCGGCCTTGGTTATATCAGTCGGGTTGCCTTTGAAACACGCCGTACCAGTAGGGGTCCTTCCGGAACAGCGCCGCCGCTTTGGCGACGGCGGCCTCCCGGTCGGCGGGACCGCTGACCAGAAACCGTCCCGTGTCAGGGTCGAAGGTTCCGGTGGAGGTATGGCCCGCCTTGTCGGAGACCTCCATGATCAGCCCCGCAAAGTCTGACCAGTCCCGGTCAGCCTGCAGGTGAAAGAGGTCCCGGGTGCAGGTTTCTCCGCTGGGACGCTGGCTGAATGCGGTGCCGAGGGACTTCTTGTCGGAAAAGGAGACACGGAACGTCCACCCCTCCTGACCGCTTTCAAAGCCGCTGACGGCAAAGGTGCCCTCAAAAACGCCGTAGCCCAGCAGATTCCGGGTGTCATGACCGTGGATCACGACCGTGTGCTCCACAGCGTATGCCGGATCATTGAACCGGTATTCCGTGGCAGTGACGGTGGTATCGATCTTCCGGGCAAAGGGCAGACAGATGACGGCTGTCAGCAGAACCGCAAGTACGCAGAGAATCAGAATGACGCGCTTTTTCATGGGGGCCTCCTTTCTGATGGGGAGGGTTTATTCCTCCGGTTCCGTGGAAGTCTCAGCTTGTTCTGCGGCAAATTCCTCCTTGGCCTGCGCCAGAATTTTCCGCTCCGCCTTGGTGGTGAGCTTTGTTTCGTCAAAATGCGCGAACAGATCCGGGCGGCGGGTCATGGTGCGCTTGTAGCTCTCCTTTTTCCGCCACGCCGCCACCTTGGCGTGGTCTCCGGAGAGAAGAATCTCCGGTACGGCCCGGTCATGCCACACGGCGGGCCGGGAATACTGGGGATATTCCAGCAGACCGTCCCAGTGGGATTCCTCCTCAAAGCACTCGGCGTCCGGCAGCACACCGGGCACCATGCGGCACACGGCGTCCGCCACCGCCATGGCGGGGATCTCTCCGCCGGTGAGGACGAAATCGCCCATGGACAGTTCCTCGTCCACACACGCGTCGATGAACCGCTGGTCAATGCCCTCGTAGTGGCCGCAGACCAGAATCAGATGGTCATATTGGGCTTTCAGTTCTCTGGCGACGGACTGGGTGAAGGTACGGCCGCAGGGGGACATGAAGATGGTCCGGCCGGGGCCATAGGTGTTGACAACGTGCTCCCAGCAGCGGAACAGAGGGTCTGCCTGCATCACGGCCCCACGGCCTCCGCCGTAGGGGTAATCGTCCACCTGCATCTGCTTGTTGGTGGTGTAGGTGCGGATCTGGTGGGTGCGGATGGCGATATAGCCCCGCTCCTGCGCCCGGCCTAAGATGCTGACGTTCAGCATGGCGTCCACGGATTCCGGGAACAGGGTCAGAATGTCGATCTGCATGTCCATTTACAGCCCCTCCCAGACCTTGACCTCCATCCGTCCCCCGTCCAGATCAACGGAGCGGATAAAGGCGTCCTTCACGGCGGGGATCAGGATCTCCCGCTCACCCTTGACGGTGTAGACCTTACTGGCGGGGTACTCGTCCACCGCCGTCAGAGTTCCCAGCAGGGCGCCGGTGTCACAGTCGTAGACCTCCAGCCCCAGCAGTTCATCGTCAAAATACTCTCCCTCCGGGAGAACGATGTCGGCCCGGCGGAGGAACAGGTCTTTATTTTTATAGGTCAGGGCGGCGTTCATATCGTCCACGCCGGGGAGCTTCAGCAGCACCAGCTCCTTGTGGACGTGATTCGCCGTGGGGGTGACGGGCTGACCGTCGATATAAAAGGTTTTGCAGCGGGTCAGCAGCGCGGGGGAGACCCGGCGGGGCTGCACCCGCACCTCGCCCCGGATGCCGTGGGCGTTGACGATGCGGCCAACCCGGATAAATTCCTGCTTCATAAAGCACTCCTTGTCTGTGTTTGATTTCTTGCCTGTTATTATATACGTTTTCGGCGGGGCAGGCAATAGAAACCTGATTTCTGAAAAAATGGGAGACTTTTTTGACGGAGATCTGCGCTTTCGTGCAATCAGCGTCTTGACGGACGGAAAAAAAGAGGGTATAAGTAATATGTTTTGCATACTGAAGAAGAGAGGAATCGTTTATGGAGACAAAACGTGCCAGTTGGGCCAGCAATCTGGGTTTCCTGATGGCGGCCATCGGCTCTGCGGTTGGCTTGGGCAATATCTGGGGCTTCCCCTACAAAATGGGTAAGTCCGGCGGCTTCGCGTATCTGGCGGTCTATGCGCTGCTGGCAATTTTCGTGGGCTTTATCGTCATGGCCTCGGAGCTTGCCATGGGCCGCAAGACCGGGCAGGGCGCTATGGGCACCTATCACGCCCTGACGAAGAAATTCCGGTGGATCGGCTGGCTGGCGCTGTTCTCTCCCTTTGCGGTGATGGGCTTTTACGCGGTGCTGGGCGGTTACTGCATCGAATATATGGTCCTGAACCTCAGCAACTTTGCCTTCGGCAGCGAATCGCTGGCCACCGGCGGGGAGCTGTTTGCCGCCATGCTGTCCAATCCTGCCGGAGCTGTGCTGTTTGCCGCCCTGTTTCTGGCTTTGTGCTATCTCATCAACCGGAGCGGCATTTCCGGCGGTATTGAGAAGTTCAATAACGTGGGTATGCCCACGCTGTTTGTCATGCTGGTGGTCATCATCATCCGCTCCCTGACCCTGCCCGGTGCTATGGAGGGGCTGAAGTTCATGTTCGTGCCGGGATACGCTGTGGAAGCCGGGTTTGTGGCGGAGACGCCCAGCCTGCTGTCTGTGTTTGCCAGCGCCGGCGGGCAGATGTTCTTCTCCCTGTCGCTGGCGATGGGCGCCATGATCACCTACGGCTCCTACCTGAACCAGAAAGAGGATCTGGTGAAAAACTCCGCCATCATTGTGTTTGCGGATACGCTGGTGGCCACCATGGCCGGTATCGCTGTGATCCCCGCTGCCGTGGCCAACGGCATTGCCAGCGGAACGCCGCTGGACCAGATCAAGCTGGGCGGCCCGGACCTGTTGTTTGTCACCTTACAGGATGTGTTCCGGGCCATGGGCACCGTCGGCGCGCTGTTCGGCGTGATCTTCTATCTGCTGGTGCTGATCGCCGCCATTTCCTCCGCCATCGCCCTGATCGAGGTGGACATCACCTATTTCCTGGACCGGGCGGAGCAGAAAGGCAGAAAGGGAAACCGTCCCAAGGTGGCGTTTCTGGTCTGCCTTGCCATCTTCGCGGTGTCGGTGCTGGTAGGGATCGACGGTCTGGGTACCACCGGTGTGTTCCCCTGGCCTGCGACCGCCGGCTGGAACGATTCCATGCTGGACTTTGTGGATATGCTGTCTGAGGGCCTGGCCATGCCCATCGGCGCTTTGATGATGAGCATTATGGTGGGCTGGGAGATCCGTCCTCAGACGGTTCTGGACGAGCTCCATATCGGCTATACCGGCAGGATCGACACCTTCTATCGGATCTGCATCAAGTATATCACGCCCATCGGTATGCTGCTGGTGCTGGCGGGACAGGTGAACGATTTCTTCTCATTGAACTGGTTCTGATTGGTTCAGATTGGTCCTAAATAAAAATCAAGGGAACGGTTATTCCGTTCCCTTGATTTTTTACTATTACTATGTTCCGCTTTTCAGCAGGCCGGCCAAATAGCCGCTGGACCAGGCCCATTGCAGATTGTAGCCGCCGCAGTCACCGTCGATGTCCAGTACCTCACCGGCGGCGTATAGTCCCGGCACCAGGCGGCTTTGGAGGGTTTGGGGGTCAAACTCGGCGGTACGGATACCGCCGGCTGGGAACTGCGCCCCGTCAAAGCCCAGTACGCTGACCACCGGCAGAGCGAAGTCCTTGGCGGCTCCCGCGATCTTCCGCAGATCGGCGGGAGACAGGGATGCCACCGGGTCCGTCAGCCCGTAGCCTGCATGCCGCAGGACCGTGCGGCCCAGACGGTTGTGGAGCACCCCGGCCAACAAATTTTCCGTGGTCAGCTCCGGCATGGAGCTAAGCCGCCTGCGGAGCAGCTCCTCGATTTCCGGTGTGGAAAGCTGGGGCAGCAAATCGATATGAAGTGTCAGAGGCCCTTTTTCCGTGGCGGCGGCCCGGGACAGCTCGAACACGGCGGGGCCGCTGACACCGAAGTCGGTAAACTGAACTTCACCCCGGCTGGCAGACACGGCGTCCCGGTTCCGGCAGAGACGGAGGTCGGCGTTGGCCCGGACGCCCTTCAAAGCCTTGACAAAGGTGTTGTCCGTCTTGATCTGTACCAGTGCGGGATACAGCTTGGTGACGCTGTGGCCCAAGGATTGCAGCAGCTCGTAGCCGCTGCGGGGCCCGCCCCGCTTACCGCCGGCCATGCCGCCGCAGCAGACGATGACCCGGTCCGCCGGGAGGGTTTCCTCGGCGGAGAGGACGGTGAACCCCCGTTTTGTTTTCTTCAGGCCCGTCACCTCGAACCCGGCGCGGGTTGTGACCCCGGCGGCGTCGGCGGCGAAGCGCAGCACGTCCACCACGCTGCCTGCCTGATCGGAGTAGGGATAGACCCGGCCATTGTCCTCCGCCGTGGTCAGCAGGCCCAGACCGTGAAAGAAATCCAGCGTGGCATCCAGACTCAGCGCTTCAAAGGCGGGGCGGATGAAAGCGGCGTCCTGTCCGTGATAGTAGGGAAGGCCCATGTTCAGGTTGGTGAGGTTGCAGCGGCCGTTGCCGGTGGAGAGCAGCTTGCGGCCAAC
>ERZ779895.3359-NODE-3359-length-12599-cov-4.641661_pt1 | contig 12599 bp, 5 predicted proteins | sample MGYA00511093_ERZ779895 | MGnify/ENA primary metagenome ERZ779895 (study PRJEB29588, sample SAMEA2142970) | human gut metagenome | biome: human gut; feature: human-associated habitat; material: faeces | place: Denmark | collected 2008/2010 ... | reverse complement strand
GGGTCAGCTTGGCGCTGCCCAGTGAAAAGCTCTCGCCGTTTTCCAGCACCCGCACGGGAATTTCCCGCCGCTTGGCCGTTTTCAAAGTGCGGCTGTGCAGTTCGCTGGGCAGTCCCGGCCCAAAGGGCGTTAAAAACGCTTCGGCGGTGATCCCCTGCTGCATCGCCCGGTACAGGCCGTCGATGTGGTCGTCATGGGGATGGGAATTATACAGATACTTGAGCCGGGTCAGTCCCCGGCTTTCCAGCATTTTCACCAGCCGTTCGCGGTACTTGTTGCTTCCGCCGTCCACCAGCATGGCCTCGCCGCCCGTTTCCCGCAGCTGCGCCTCGAGCGCTTCGCGCCTGCCGGTCTGCGGGACAGGTGCGAACGACCGGCCTGCAATCAGACTGTCAACATACAGCCCCGTACCGCCCGCAATGACGGCGGTTTTGCCGCGCGATAGAATGTCCTGCACGCACGCGTCCGCCAGCTGCACATATTTCCCGGCGGAAAAATCCTCGCCTGGCTCAACCATGTCAATTAAATGGTGGGCAACGCCCTCCATTTCTTCTTTTGTGGGCTTGGCCGTGCCGATATCCATGTGCTTGTAAATCTGCATGGAATCGCAGGAGACGACCTCGCCGTCATACAGCTTCGCAAGCTGCACGGCAAGCTTCGTCTTGCCGGAGGCCGTCGGGCCGACGACGCAGATGATCCTGTCCATGTTCAAACCCTCTTGAACTGCTTTTCCAGCTGCCGCTTCGTGAGCGTCACGCAAACGGGGCGGCCATGCGGGCAGTATTTGATATCGTCGCGGGACAGAACCTCCTGCACGAGCCGCCGCAGTTCTTCGTCAGATGTCTGCCAGCCGGCCTTAATAGCCGATTTGCAGGCGATGGTGTGCAGCAGATTGTCGCGCAGGCTGTCCGGGTCAAGTGTTTTTCCGGCCAGCAGATCGCCGGCCAGTTCCTGCAAAAGCGCTTTTGCGTCCTCCACGTCCACGTCGGACGGGATCTGCCGGATGAGCACGTCTCCGCCGCCGAAGTCCTCCGTTTCAAACCCGCAGCGCTCCAGAAGCGCCTTGTTTTCCAGCACAGCTGCGGCCTCTTCGCGCGAAAGTTCCGCGGAGACGGGGGCCAGCAGCAGCTGGGCCATGATGGGATGGTCTTCCTTTTTGAGCGCCTCAAAGCGAATGCGCTCATGCGCGGCATGCTTGTCAATGAACAGAACGGCTTCGCCCTGCTCAATAATAATATAGGTGTGCAGCGCCTCGCCGATGATACGGAAGGGCTCTTCCCTGACGGCAAATTCCTGCTGCTGTACTTCAGACGCCTTGACCGGTTCCGGTTTCGGCTCCGGTCGTTCTGCAGGCTTCGGTTCGGGCCTTGCCTCCGGCCGCGGCTCGGGCTTCGGCTCCGCTCTGACCTCCGGTTTTGCTTCCGGCTTTGGAAGATCAAAGGCCTGCTGCGCAGGCGCAGGCTCGGAGCGCGGCAGCTGCACCGGCGAGGCCAGCACGGGCTGGGTCGGCTTCTGCACAGGCTGCTGCGCAGCCTGACGGCGGTATTCGGATGCCTGCATGGTCTGATAGAAGCCGGGCTTCGGCGGCTGGACGATTTTGGGCTGTGCCTGCGGCTGCGGTGCGGCCTCCTGCTTTTTCTCCGGCGTTTTCCATTCCGGGCGGCCAGCCGCTCTGGAAAGCGTGGACAAAACGGCATAGTGTACCGCATCGAAGACCTCGCGCTCGGACAGGAACTTGACCTCCGTTTTGGCCGGATGAACGTTCACGTCCACGGCCTGCACCGGCATGTCAATTTCCAGCACGCAGGCCGGAAAGCGGCCTACCATGATCTGGTTGCGGTACGCCTCTTCCACGGCGGCGGAGAGCAGACGGGACTTGATATAGCGGTTGTTGACGAAGAAGCTTTGCCATGCGCGGTTTCCGCGTGTGGCAGTCGGCTTTGTGACAAAGCCGCGCACGCGAAGCTTTTCCCAGCTGCCGTCAACCGGCAGCATATTGTTGGCAAGTTCCCGGCCGTAGATGGCGTAGATCGCGGCCATGCGGTCGCCCTGTCCGTCGGTGTGCAGCTGCTCCTGGCCGTCCTTCAAAAAGCGGAAGGAGATCTCCGGGTGTGCCAGCGCCTGCTGCTGCACAACGGAGAAAACAGCGGAGGACTCCGCCGCGTCGGATTTCATAAACTTCATCCGCGCAGGCGTATTGTAAAATAACTCCCGCACCAAAATCGTCGTGCCGCATGGGCAGCCGACAGGCTCCTCAGACAGAACCTTTCCGGCTTCGAGATGCAGGCGAACGCCGTTTTCCGCGCCCTGCGCCCGCGTGAGAAGATCGATTTTTGACACGGACGAAATCGCGGCCAGCGCCTCGCCGCGGAAGCCAAGCGTACCGATGCAGGCAAGATCCTCTTGCCTGCGGATTTTGCTCGTTGCATGGCGCAGAAATGCCGTGCGGGCATCAACGGGGTCCATGCCGCAGCCGTCGTCGGTGATGCGCAGGAAGGTCATGCCGCCGTTTTGTAATTCTATTGTAATGTTTTTCGCACCCGCGTCAATGGAATTTTCAACCAGTTCTTTGACGGCGGACGCCGGCCGCTCGACGACCTCGCCTGCAGCGATGAGATCCGCGACGTGGCGGTCAAGCTGAATGATCTTCGGCATAAAGCCCCTCCCAATCAGAAGTTCAGCTGCAAGAGCCCAAACGACAGCGCGTTGACAATGGCATGCAGCGAGATAGACGCCCAGATCGTCCCGGCCTTTTCATACGTCCAGGCCAGCGCGACGGAGGCGGGCAGATACGGAATGCAGCTCAAAAGCACCTTTCCGGCGGGATAGAGCATAAAATACTGCCAGTTGTGCATGAGCGTGAACAAAATGACGGAGACGAGATACGCCATGACGCGCGACGTCGGCTGAATGGAGCCGAAGACAAGTCCGCGCACAAGCGTCTCCTCAATGATCGGCGCAAGGAAAACCGTCACGGCCAGCATGACATACTGATTGTCGGAAATGAGCGAACCGACCGTCTCGTTGTTGTAGATCGTAAAGCCGGGAGCCAGCCTGGAAAGCGCGAACTGCAACACCCATGTGCCTGCATAATACATCGCAAAGCCCAGAACCAGCGCCTGCACAAAGTTCCAGAATGAGCCGCCGAAAAACGACTGCCGCAAAAATCCATGGAAAATCAGCAGAACCGCCAGCAGATTCACGGCAAAATAGACGATGTTCATCGTCAGCGCCGTCATGCCGAGCGAGAATTTCTCGTTTGCCAGCTGCAAAAGCAGATTCAAAATCAGTAGATAAAACGGCAGATAGAGCCACCCGGCGATCGTTTCAAATTTCGTCAGCCGGTAAGAAATCGAATGGGACGCTTTGCGGGCCATAGACAGCCTTCCTTTCCGGTAAAGGCTCCCCTTGGGCACAAGGGGAGCTGGCGCGTAGCGCCTGAGGGGATTTGAATGTAGCGAACTTCGGAGCATTCTGAACAACGCGGCCCATCCCCTCTGTCATTTGCTTTGCGAATGACACCTCCCCTTACCGCGCGGGGCGCGGCAAGAGGAGGCTTTTCGCCTCTTTTACAGCATCTGCTTCAGCTGGTACAACTGGTTCAGCGCCTCGATGGGCGTGAGCGTTTCGACGGTGATGGACTCCAGCGCGCGGCGCAGTTCATCCGACTGCATATCGAGCATGGAAACCTGATCGGACACGGGTGCAGCCGCGGGCTTTGCGCGCTCCGGCGCGCCGGATTCGAGATCCTTGAGGATTTCCCGCGCGCGCGTAATGACCCGGTCGGGAATACCCGCCAGCTTGGCAACCTCGATGCCGTAGCTGTCGTCTGCCGCACCGGGGACGATCTTGCGCAGGAAGATCATGTCCCCCTGCCGCTTCTTGACGGCGATGTTGAAGTTTTTGACGCCCGGCAGTGCCTGCTCGATATCCGTCAGTTCGTGATAATGCGTGGCGAAAAGCGTTTTCGCGCCCAGCCGCTTGCGGTCTGCTGCATATTCGAGCACGGCACGGGCGATCGCCATGCCGTCAAATGTCGATGTGCCCCGCCCAATTTCGTCGAGAATCAGAAGTGAACGCGGCGTCGCGTTTTTGAGAATATCGGCGACTTCGGTCATCTCGACCATGAACGTTGACTGGCCGGAGGCCAGATCGTCCGATGCGCCGATGCGCGTAAACAGCCGGTCAACAATGCCGATGTGTGCCGACTGTGCCGGGACAAACGAGCCCATCTGCGCCATGAGGACAATGAGCGCCACCTGCCGCATGTAGGTCGATTTACCGGCCATGTTCGGGCCGGTGATGATGGCCGTGCGGCAGTCCTCACTGCCAAGCAGCGTGTCGTTCGGCACGAACAGCGCGTTTTTGAGCATCTGCTCGACGACCGGATGACGGCCCGCCGTGATCGATACGGTATTGCCGAGATCGACCTCGGGCTTGCAGTAATGATTGTGAACGGCGACGGCGGCAAAGCTGCACAGCACATCCAGCTGCGCGACGGCCTGCGCCGTTTGCTTGACGCGGGCGGATTCTCCCGCGACAAACTGCCGCAGCGCCACAAACAGGTCATATTCCAGCGCCACAATGCGGTCCTTGGCCGTCAGAATGGTGCTTTCCAGTTCCTTCAGTTCTTCCGTGATGTACCGCTCACCGGTCGAGAGCGTCTGCTTGCGGATATAGCTGTCCGGGACAAGATTCAGCTGACCCTTTGCAACCTCGATATAATAGCCGAATACACGGTTATAGCCCACGCGCAGATTCCGGATGCCGGTCTTTTCCTTTTCACGCGCCTCGATCTGCGTGAGCATGCCCTTGCCGCCGGACTGGACGGCGCGCAGTTCATCGAGCTCTTTGTTTGCACCGTCACGGATGAGCCCGCCCTCGCGCAGCAGGAACGGAGGATCGTCCACGATGGTTGCGTCGATCTTCTCCTTGAGATCTGCCAGCGTGTCAAGCTGCTCAAAAAGCGTCTGCAAATACGGCGCGCGCATACCGGACAGCCGCTCCTTGACGGCAGGCAGACTCGCCGCGCCCTGTGACAGCGCGGCAAGATCGCGGCAGGAGGCTGTACCCGTCATAATGCGGGTCATGGCGCGCTCAAAGTCCGTAATTTCACGCAGGGACAGAATCAGTTCCTCGCGGTCGATGGTTTTTTTGACCAGTTCCTCCACGGCAGTCAGTCGGCGCGTGATCTGCGCGGGGCTGAGCAGCGGCCGCTCCATCCACGCCCGCAGCAGACGGCCGCCCATGGCGGTCTTCGTCTTGTCGAGCACCCACAGGAGGCTCCCGCGCTTTTCCTTTGCGCGCATCGTCTCCGTCAGTTCGAGATTCCGCCGCGCGGCAAGGTCAAGCTGCATGAACTTGCCTGCAATGTACAGTTCCAGTTCCCGGATGTGCGGCAACTCGTTTTTCTGTAAATCGCGCAGCGTAATGAGAAGCGCACCCGCGGCGGCAATGACGCACGGCATATTCGCAAGACCGAGCGCCTCCGGCGACTGCCCGAACTGCGCCGTCACGGCAGCCTCGCACAGTGCAGAGTCAAACTGCGCGTCCGTTCCCAGATTTACGCAGGTGTGGAAGCGGTCGCGCAGGAAATCTGCCAGCGCGTCGTCCTCCGCCGCCGTGCCGCCCAGAAGTGCCTCGGACGGCAGGAAGCTGCCGAGTTCGTTCTGCGCGTCCTGCATGGCGTCGGCGCCGGAAACCTGCGTTGCGCTGAATGCGCCGGTCGATACGTCGCAGAAGCAAAGGCCGTATGTACCGGCTGCGCCGTAGACGCAGGCGTAATAATTATTTTTGGATTCCACCAGCATCGAACTTTCCGTCACGGAGCCGGGCGTTACGATGCGGATGATGTCGCGCTTCACCAGCCCCTTCGCCAGGGCAGGGTCCTCCATCTGCTCACAGATGGCGACCTTGTAGCCCTTTGCGACCAGCCGCGCGATATAACTCTCCGAGGAATGATACGGCACGCCGCACATGGGAATCTTATCCTCCGCGCTTTTGTCCTTAGCATGGTCGCGCGAGGTGAGCGTCAGGTCGAGTTCACGCGAGGCAATGCGCGCGTCCTCCTCGAACATCTCATAAAAATCGCCCAGCCGGAAAAACAGCAGGCAGTCAGGATTACGCTCCTTGACCGCATAATACTGCTGCATCATGGGGGTGAGTTCGGCCATAAACAAAACCTCCGGGTTTTCTCTTTTAACGTCTGAAATTATGCTTTCGGCAAATCCGTATGCACTTACGCATTCGTTTGTAGGGGCCGATACCCACATCGGCCTGTTGGAAAGTTGCAAATTCGCCGAAGAATACCGTAAAAACGGTGCATTCTGCCGGGCCGATGCGACGCCCGCAGGCTAGTTTCGAGGCGCAACCGCGTATCGCGCGGCTCTTAGCGCCGAAGATGGGCATCGGCCCCTACAAGGCCCGCACCAGGGTGCTGTGTTATCGGAGTTCGCCTACAAGGCTCCACGTCGTGCAGCCCGTGATCGTCACATCGAAAAACTGCCCAATCAGGCTGTCGTCTCCCGCGAAGCGGACGAGTCTTCCGCCCTCGGTGCGGGCGGTGAGCATGTCCTTGTCGCGGCCGTCGCAGAGCACGCGGACGGTCTTGCCGACGTAGCCCTGATGAATTTCCAGCGAAATGCGGTTCTGCACATCGCAGAGCCGGTCAAAGCGGCGGTTTTTCTCCTCCTTGGGTGTCGGATCGTCCATTTTCGCGGCGGGTGTACCCGCGCGCGGGGAGAAGATAAAGGTAAACAGCGCGTCATAGCGCACGTCTTCAATCAGGCTGATCGTGTCCTCGAATTCGTCCTCCGTCTCGCCGGGGAAACCGACGATCACGTCGCTGGTCAGAACCAGATCGGGCATGATCGCGCGGCCATAGTGCGCCAGCTTCAGATATTCCTCGCGGGTATAGTGCCGGTTCATGGCTTTCAGCACCCGGTCGTTGCCGGACTGGAAGGGCAGGTGGAACTGCTTGGCGATCTTGGGGTATTTCGCAATGGTATCAAAGAGTTTTTTGCTTGCGTCCTTCGGGTGGCTCGTCATGAAGCGCAGCCAGAACTCGCCCGGCAGCTGTGCGATCTCGGCCATGAGGTCGGCAAAATCGACACCGAGGCCTAAATCCTTGCCGTAGGAATTGACGTTCTGACCTAAAAGCGTAATGTCTTTATAGCCTGCCGCGATGAGGCCCTTGACCTCTTCCAGAATCTCCTCGGGCCGTCTCGAGCGCTCCCGTCCGCGGACATACGGCACGATGCAGTACGAACAGAAGTTGTTGCAGCCGTACATGATCGACACCCACGCCTTGAGATCGGACGAGCGCACGACGGGGATACCCTCTGCAATATTGCCCGCGGAATCGTCCACGGCAAAAATGCGCTTGTTCGTGCGCAGCACGCTTTGCAGCAGTTCCGGGAAGCGCCATAATTCGTGCGGATTGAACACACCGTCAACATGGCGGTAGCTGTTTTTGATGCGCTCGACGACCTGCGGCTGGCCCATCATGCAGCCGCACAGGAAAATTTTCTGCTCCGGATGCCGGGCCTTGGTGTGCACCAACGCGCCGACGTTGCCGTAGACGCGCGTTTCCGCGTGTTCGCGGATGGCGCAGGTGTTGATGACGATGCAGTCCGCGCCCTCTTCGGTATCCACGATCTCATAGCCGCTTGCGCGCAGCATCCCGCGGATACGCTCGGAATCCGCCTCGTTCTGCTGGCAGCCGTATGTATCGACAAAGGCCCGCGGCGTCCTGCCGCGCGAGGCCCAAAGGGCTTTGATCTGCTCGCAGACAGCGGCTTCCTTCTCCAGCGCCTCCTGCGGGATTACAACGGGTTTGCGTTCCATGTACGTTTCCTCCGAACTGCATAACTTAACAATTTATTATAGCAGATTCCGTGTAAATTTGCAACGGATGAAAAAGCCCCTGCAAAACCGCCCGCGCCATGCGCGCAGCAGTCTGTAATATTATATATAAATAAGGCTTGCTGGAAACAAAACAAGATGCACCCAAGCCTCCCCTTGTCATGCCCTGCATGATAAGGGGAGGTGGCATTTGCGCAGCAAATGACGGAGGGGATTTGTTGCAGATTGCAGAGCGTTCCGTAATTTGCAGCATTCGCATCCCCTCGGGGCGCGTCCTTGTGCCTCTCAAATTTACTTACCCCTATATCTAGTCACAGCCCCGTATTATATGACACGCAATGTTACAGTTAAATTACAAACCCCCCGAAACGCTTGACGAAACGGGGGCGGTGCGGTAAGATGCAGATACAAATTACACAGGGGGCTTTGCCTCGATGTGTAAAATTTAAACAGGAGGAAATCCAAATGAAGAATCTGAAAAAGGTTCTCGCGCTGGTTCTGGCCGTTGTCATGATCATGGGCACCGTCGCCGTCGCCAGCGCAAAGGACTACGCGGATATCAAGGCTGACAGCGATTACGCCGAAGCAATTGATGTCCTGTCCAACCTCAACATTCTTGATGGTTTCAAGAATGGTGAGACGTACAACTTCCAGCCGGATGGCTACTTCACCCGTGCTCAGGCAGCCAAGATCGTGGCGATCGTCCACAACGCGGCTACCAACGGCAAGATCAAGGGTCAGGATGCTATCTCCAGCCTGTACAGCAACGCACAGAACCCGTTCGTTGACTGCAACAACTCCTGGGCGCTGCCCTTCATCAACTACTGCCGCATCACTGGTCTGGCTGACGGCATGACCAAGACCACCTACGCTCCCGAGCGCAGACTGACCGGCGTGCAGTGGCTGAAGCTGATGCTCACCACCCTGAACTTCGACACCGCCAAGGAAGGCTACACCGGCACCGGCTGGGACATCAACGTCCTGAACCGCGCCAATGAGCTTGGCCTGCTTGCTGGTCTCCCCACTGGCTGGAAAGCCATCGAGAACATCAAGCGCGGCGAAGCTGCTCAGATCCTCTACAACGCGCTGACCACGAGCCTTGTCGAGTATGGCCAGAACATCATGGGCTACAATCCCACGGTTGCGGCTGGCAACTTCCTCACCAAGGCGTTCGTCGCCAACGAGTCCGTTGTGTCCACCGGTGTTCTGCTCGCCGCCAAGATGGGCGTCGGCATCACCCGTACCACTGACGCATTCCGCCGTCCGGGCTACAAGTGGAGCTATGGCACTTGGAGCAAGTTCTACATGGACGCGCCGGTCAACAGCTACACCACCGCTGTTACCATGTGCGACATCCTGAAGAACGACATGAAGGTTCCCGAAACCTCCTCCGAGGCGGTTGTTCTGAACGGCTACCGCAAGGGCGTTGATCCCACTGCCACCGGCGCTACCACGACCGGTCTGCTGTTCACCGATGCCGACACCGCTCTGAACTACTACGCAGTCGACGGCTTCAAGTATGCTGCTGCCAATGACAGAATTTACATGGAGCTTCAGCATGACAAGGCCAAGGAATGCCAGACTTGGTGGGAAGCTGCATATGGCTGGAAGTCTCCGGTCTTCGGCGGCCAGGGCGATCTGACGCAGGTCTTCAAGACCGAAGACGGCTGGGTCATCACCACCATCCACACCTTCCTCGGCGAGATCACCAAGCTCAACAAGAACAACAAGTACAGCCACGCCACCGGCGAGACTGCGGAACTCAAGTTCTGGCAGGAAATGGTGAATGATGAGCCGCAGTACATTGAGAGAACGACTACGGCTATGACCACCACCGACATGAACTACACTGTCGGCACCAAGGTTCTGGTTCAGGTCTCCCTGAAGAAGAGCGAGACTGTCAACCTTGACAACTCTGACTATGTCAACGGCAATGTTGGTATTGTCGCTGTTGCTGAGGCCAAGACTGGCGCTCTGACCGGTGCTTCCGATGCAAACTATCCGGAAACTGTTTCCATCGACGGCACCAAGTATCCCACCAACTGCCGCTTCGTTCTTGGCAAGGATAAAGCCATGAACATTGCGAACAATGGCAAGGTCTTCACGTTCTACCTCGACACCTACGGCAACGTCATCGGCCGTGTTGCGAACACCGATGCCAAGAGCTATGTGGTTCTCGACCGTATCTACGGCGTCCATGAGAACGGCAAGTTCGCGCTGAAGGCCGACATGTTCGATCTGGACGGCAAGGCCATCGAGGGTGCGACTGTTGCGATCGCCGGCTCCTTCGCTTCTGCCAAGGACGGCTACGACAATATTGGTTATTACAGCAACGACAGCTATCCGTATGACAACTTCGTTTACATGGTTGCCTCGCACAACGATTCGAAGCTGACCAACGCGCTGTACTCCTACACCAAGAACGACAAGGACGTTTACACCCTGACTTGGGTCGGTGATGCGACTACGGCTACCACAGTTGCTGCATCCACCGCAGCTGATGTTGCCAATAACGTCACTTACGGCCATGCATTCGGCCGTCTGGAAGGCTCCTTCGTCCACACTGCAAAGCTGGCATTCATCAAGGTTTCTTCCCTGAATGGCGTAGCCATGATGAAGACCAACGATAAGGTATACAGCGGCAGCGATCTCTCCCTGTCCGAGTCCACCAAGTTCGTGGTCAAGAGCGCTGGCGGCGCTGTCACGTCCTACACCGGCTACACCGCTCTGCCCGCACTGACTGCCTCCTACGTTGACTATCTCGATAACGACGGCGACGGCTTCGCTGACATCGTCTACATCGGCAAGGCAGTCTTCGCGGCTGACAATGTCACTGGTTGGGTCCTGAAGTGGACGCCGTTCAACTGGGCAAATGGCTATGACCTCATCACTGTCTACGTCGACGGTGAGCCTGTCACGGTCAATGTCAAGCACGAAACCATCGTGACTGGCGTTGATGCCAACGGCGTAGCGCTGCGTCCGGGCCTGTACACCTTCAAGACGCAGGTCGATGCCAATGGCGTGACCTACTCTGAGGTCTACATGATCGACCAGAACGCAAGCAACTGGATGGGCGAAGCTGTTGAGTCCTACAGCAACGATGCGACCGCGATCAAGGTCAAGGATGCTAACGGCTACACGCAGACCATCGGCCTGACCGACGTTGTGATCTACAACGTTCTGGCTGACGGCACGGTCGTCAAGGCTGACGCTTCCTGCATCGCCGCGGGCGACTACATCATCTACTCCAAGGTTTCCAGCATGGGCAATGCTCCGTACGCGGTGATCTACGTCCTCGACAAGACCATTCCGTACTAATTTGAGATTTCCTCTCTGAAACCCCAAAGCAAAGAGGGGGCCCCACAAGGGGCCCCCTTTTCTGCACACTTGACAAACCGCAAGAACCTGCTATAAATAAAAATAACCAAGGACGCCTCGACAAGCGGTCGTCCCCGGTGAAATGCTGATTCTTAAACTATGTTAAGAAACCGTCACTTGGCCGAGTGGCGGTTTCGTTTTTGCGCTACACTGGCGCGGGAGCGCCTAAAAGGCTCCCCTTGAGCCCAAGGGGCCGATTCCCCCTGTCAGAGGGAAATGGCCCGTAGGGCCAAAGAGGGTAGGGACGCTGGCCCAAAGGGCCTGAGGGGATGCGAATGTTGCAAATAACGGAGTACTCTGTAATCTGCAGCAAATCCCCTCCGTCATTTGCTCCGCAAATGCCACCTCCCCTTACCGCGCGCGGCAAGAGGAGGCTTACAGAAGTGCCCTTGACAAAACAGAAGTGTCTGGTATAATAAACATAGCAAGAGCGCTGCCGGCAAACGGTTAGCCCCCTCTGGCGATTAAGTCAAAAGAAGTAACCGTCAGCTTGGGAGGCGTGGGCGGTTACTTCTTTTTGTATATCTGAACGAACAGACTACAAATGCTGATGATAACAAGGCAAAGCTGAAAAACTTCGGATGTACTCATATGCAGTCCCCCTTTCCGAAGATCAGGGGACAAGAAGCGCCCCCTGTCAAACGTCAGAGGAACTAACCGCTTGCCGCTTATCGGCAGCGCCATTATGATTCTACCAAACCAGCCGGAAAATGTCAATCTGTGTTGGTTTTGGCCGCTTGACAAACCGGAAGGTTACAGCAGGAAAAGGGTAGAGCATTTTTTAACAGATAGACAAGCGCCCGGGCAGCTGCCCGGGCGCTTGTAATACAATCAGGTATGAGATTTTGCTTACATCAGCGGCTCAAGAGACAGAACCGGGTGGTTCTTCTCCTGCAGGAACTCGAGCAGCGCGTCGCAGTCGGTGCAGACGGTTTCATCGGCGATCATGTCGGTGAAGTTGTCAATGCCGTAGAGTTCCTTGGCGGTCTTGTTCAGACGCTCACCAACGTCGTCCTTCAGTTCCTTCGGCATCCAGACGATGCGTTCAATGCCGCCCTCGGCGTGGATGAACTTCTTGGAGGAGATGAAGTGACGGCCATGGCCCATGTAGCCCGGGGTCTGGACGCCGCCGCCGGTGCAGGAGGCCAGTTCGCCGAAGGTCATGCCGGCGGGGGTCATGCCTGCGTACTCGCGGTTGACGACGATGAAGCCGTTGGACATCGGCTCAATGCCGGAGATGCACTCGAAGCAGCCGCAGGAGGTCATCGGGTCTTCCATGATGGAATACAGCGTGACTTCCTCAACAGCGCCGTGCGTCGCGTCCTTGATGGCGTCGTTGACGGTGGTGTAGCGGCCGG
>ERZ779895.3354-NODE-3354-length-12615-cov-2.735669_pt1 | contig 12615 bp, 6 predicted proteins | sample MGYA00511093_ERZ779895 | MGnify/ENA primary metagenome ERZ779895 (study PRJEB29588, sample SAMEA2142970) | human gut metagenome | biome: human gut; feature: human-associated habitat; material: faeces | place: Denmark | collected 2008/2010 ... | reverse complement strand
CTGCTTCCCCCGCCCGCGCACCTTCACCGCAGGTATTAACATTCTGTTCCAGTAAAACGATCTCCATCATGAAAAAGTTCATCACCTCCGCATACTCGCGACTCGGCCGCTTTGTCGTTATCGCGGTTGCAGGCTGTATCTTCTCGGCGTGCAGCGACTTCCTCGATGTCCCCCTCGAAAGTACCGTGGCGACCTCCAACTTTTACAAGACTGCCGAAGAGTTCGACATGGGACTCACGGGCGTTTATAACATGCTGCTCTCGGCCGAATGGGCCAATGGCGACCGATACGGGTCCTATTTTCAGGGTTTCCTCATCCTTGGGCGCGTCGGAACCGATGAGATGATCATTCCGACCAACATCGACGGAAACGAGACAGAACTCTGCAACTACACCTACACCCCTTCGCATCGCTACATCTCCCGAACATGGTATGTCCAGTATCGCGGGATACAACGCGCCTGCGTTATCATAGACCGTCTGACTGACACCGATATCGGCAATGAAAGCGAGAAGAAACGGATTCTCGGCGAAGCCTATTTCCTGCGGGCCTTCTACTACTTCCATCTGGTAAGGCTTTTCGGTGAGGTGCCGATCATCAACCACGAAGTTACCGATCTCACAATGGTGCAGACTGAAAAGTCTTCCGTGGCCCAAGTCTACGAACAAATCGTCAGTGATCTGAAACTAGCCATCGGGAACCTTCCGGTGTCGAATGCGAACGGCCGGGCTCACTACTACGCAGCCAAAGCCCTGCTCGGCAAGGTCTATTTGCAAATGGCCGGCGAACCTTTGGAAGACTCCGAAGCTGCGGCTTTAGCCGAAGTCGAACTCAACGAGGTTATCCAGAGCGGTCGTTTTGAGCTCGTGAAGGATTATTTCAGTCTGTTCGATGCGTCGAACGAATACAGTTCCGAATACCTATTCGATGTCGAGTTTGCCAACAACGGTACAACCACCTACGGAGGCCAGGTCGGAACTATCGATGGTGTTCAGACCCCCAATAACCTCTATTGGTCTGCGGTATGGAGTACCCAGGAGTTCTATGAAACGTACGATCCCGCCGACCTGCGCCGCGACAACATCGCTCGCTTCAAATATGTTTACGACGACAATCAGAATCTCGTCAAGGAGGATCTCAGTTCCGAACCGATCTACTACGCCTACAAGTTCCGCCATGCCCTGACTGAGGAGGGACGGGGGCCGGGATGGGCAAACTGGGCAAATCCGATCAACTTTCCGATCATCCGTTATGCCGACGTGTTGCTGATGTATGCCGAAGCCGTTTGGCGGGCTCACGAAGTTCCTTCGCCCGAAGCGCTCGAATATGTCAACCAGGTGCGACGCCGTGGTTTCGGAGTCGATATCAAGACTCCGAATGAAGCGGTTGATCTGAAGATGATGGACGGCGACAAGTTCGCCGAGGCCCTGCTCGCCGAGCGTAGTTTCGAACTCTGCTTCGAGGGACAGCGCTGGTACGATCTGGTCCGCTTCGGAAAACTTGAGGAAGGCGTGAAGAAACTGGCCAAGTATTCGAGCGTGGCGACCTCCCAGGCGCAGAACTTCCAACCCAAACACGTAATCTTCCCCATTCCGCAGGATGTTATCGACGCCTCGAATGGGAAGATCGAACAGAATCCGCTTTGGAAATAAAACCCGATCCTTCATTCAAATTACGAAACCATGAAAACACATGCATTATACGTCGCTGGTGCCGCTCTGATGATCGCACTGTCGTCCTGTGACCGCGATCTTGACCTCGCGCATGCCTACAACAACGGTTCCAGTTCGAAACCCTACGAATTCGATGCGGATTTCAATCCGGATGATTACACCGATTTTGGAACGTTCGTCGTCGGTGACCGCAACATCTGTTGGCAGGATCCCCACATTCCCCGGTATATGCTCTGGCTTGACGGAAAGATCTCCGTCGGGAAATACGATGATTCGGGACTGTTTACGACCTACTGGTCTGCGGACAATTCCCTGCGACAGGTATCCGCCAGTCCCTGGCTCGATGAGAACGTCAATGCCTTGACCTCCGATATGGAGGTCTTTGGCAAGTGCATCGAACCCGTATCCGGATTTTACGACGGCGGCGCATGGTTCATCGGCGTGCATAAACTCATGGACGGTCGGTTGGCCGGATTCTTCCATGCCGAGAGCCATTGGCCCGGAGTCTCCGCCGCCTATAAGTCCATTGGCGTCACCTATTCCTCGGACAACGGACTGACCTGGGAAACGGGCAGACGGATCCTTTCCGGAACCGACCCCAAACCCGAAAATCCCGCCGGGCAGGGTGAGTCCTACGGCTTGGGAGACGGGTGCGTAGTTTGGAACGACGCGCGCAAAGTCTGGATATGCTACTACTCGGGCTATTGCGATGACCCCGGAAACTACATGATCACGATGGCCTGTTCGGAGGATCCGGCCGGAGCTGCCGGAACCTGGAAAAAATGGGATGGCAAAGCATTCACCGTCGAAGGCTGCAACGGGCAGACACAACTCGGCGGCGCAAACATCAAGATCGCCAATCTCGATACCTATGCCGGCGGAAATCCGTCGGTCATGTGGAACCACTACATAGGCAAATGGGTGATGGTCTATCATTCGTGGAGCCGACGCATTTGTCTTTCGACGAGTGCCGACGGTATTGCGTGGGAGGCCCCTATATCCCTCAATCTGGGTGAGGAGGAGGCCATGTATCCCAACCTGATCAGTGAAGAGGGAGATCAAACCGGGGGACAGGCTGTCCGCATGTATTATGCTGCAGACATGAATGATCTCGGACAACGCAGTCTCGCATGGAGAAAGGTCGTATTTTATTGATGTTTGGAATGTCGATCCGAAAATTCATCATTCTTTCCGCGCTGATCGTTTCCGGATGCATTTCGCATCCGGAAACGATTGCCATCGACTTCGATTCCGGAACGGAGGACTATACGCCTCTTGTACGCAAGATCCTTGCGGAGCATCCAGCCGGTGAGGTCACAATCCGATTCGGAGCGGGGACGTTCGACTTCTATCCCGAACAGGCGGCCGGCAGCTATCTCTGCGTTTCGAACAACGACAACGGCTATAAACGCTGCGCTTTTCTGCTCGAGGAGATGCGACGTGTACGGATCGAAGGGGCTGGAGAAAAAACCCAGTTGAGATTTCACGGCGCAATCGTTCCGTTCCGCGTCGCTCGATGCGAACAGATCGTTTTCGAGGCTTTCACGATCGATTGCGACGCATCGTTCATCTTCGAAGGCCTCGTCGTTGGTAACGATCCTCGTACGCACAGCATCACGCTCCGTCCGCTCGATCCGGAACGTTTCGAGATCCGGAGCGGGGAACCCTGGTTTACGGGCTACGACTGGGCGAGTCCGTTCGGTGAAAATATTTTGTTCGATCCCGGAACCCGTTCGCCCTACTATCAGGCCGAACAGTACGAACACGATCAAAAAAAAACGCTGCAGGCCGAATGGATCGGCGATTCGCTTGTCCGTCTGAGCGGCTACTCGTCTCGGGAGCTGCCTCCTGTGGGAAGCGTCTATACGGATAAAGGCCCCCATTCGACTAACCGCCGCTATCCGGGATTCTCGTTTTACAAGTCGGCCGGTGTTGAAGTCCGGAACGTCACGCTTCACGATTCGGGCGGCATGGCGCTGATCGCCGAGAACTGTCGCGACGTCGTCTGCTCGCAATACCGGGTTGAAGTCCCGCCTCAAAGCGGCCGGATGGTCTCTGCATCGGCCGATGCCACTCATTTCGTCGGATGTTCGGGAAAAATAGTGCTCCGGGCCTGCCGGTTCGAAAGCATGCTCGACGATGCCACGAACATTCACGGTGTTTACATGACGGTTGTGGATCGGTTTTCCGGGAACCGGTTTGGGGCCAGTTTTGGGCACTTTCAGCAGGAGGGTTTCGATTTTGCCGAACAAGGTGATTCGCTCGTCTTCATCGATCGTGCCGATCTGGGGGTACTCGGCTGCGGACGAGTCGAGGAGGTGAACCACGTGAATGAAAACTATTACATCATTCGAACCGGATTCGACCTGAGTGCAATTCCGGACTCGGTGCACATTGCCGTCGGGAACCGCGCGGCCGATGCCGATGTCGAAATATCGGAATGCACGGTTCGTTATAATCGCGCCCGGAGTTTTCTGCTTTCGACTCCGGGCGACGTATGCGTCGAAAACAGTGATCTTTCTTCAATGATGGCCGGAATACGCATTTGCGGTGACGCCAACTACTGGTTCGAATCGGGACGTACGCGCAACGTCGTGATCCGTAACAACCGATTCGGCACGATGGCTACCGGCGGCCGGTCTCCCCAGGCCGTTCTGCAGATCGACCCCGTTATTTCGCATGATGCCCGGAGCGGGGGGACTCCGTATCACGGATGTATCCGTTTCGAAGGAAACCTCGTGGAGTCGTTCGACAACCAGTTGATTTATGCTCTCTCGGTCGATTCGCTCGTCATCAGCAGGAACCGGTTCGTCGATTCCCGCCGGTTTGAGCCCCGGTTCGCCGGTCTCTCGGTCATCGATGCCCAGCACTGCCGCAGCGTCACAGTCCGGAACAATGACTTCTCCGGGTGGAAGGAAAATTCGACAATCAGTCTGGTCGACTGTTCCGAGCATTGTTTGGAGGGTGAAGAGATGCCTCGAATGGTTGAGAATCCTAATCCGTACTTCTATGAAAATTAGTCGATACATCCTCCCGATTCTCGCGACCGCATGGATCGGAAGCGTTTCATCCCGGCCGTTCGGAGATACGCTTCGGATGCGAGATTTCGGTGCGTTGCCCGATTCGGGAGAGGATGCTTCCGAAGCCTTGCGAAAAGCCGTCGCTACCATCGGAAAGCGGGAAATCCCCACCGTATTGTGTTTCGAGTCGGGGCGGTACGATTTCCATGCCCCTGAGGGGCAGGACGACCGGGTGAACATCGTGGCAAGACTCCGCGGCATTCGGGATTTAATAATCGACGGCGGTGGCGCTGAATTCATCGCACACGGGCGTTTGATGCTTTTCTTGGCTGAGGAGTGCGAAAGACTGACGATTCGCAATTTCTCGCTCGACTGGGAACGCCCCTATATCACACAGGCTTCGATCGTTGCTCTTGGGGACGGCCATGTTGACCTGGCTATCGATCGGAAACGTTATCTCTACCACATCGAAAAGGGGCGGATCCGCTTTACGGATGAGACTTGGGAGCGTGAAATCGATCCCGAAAGTTATTCTACGGCTTACGATCCGCAAAGCGGTGCGGTGCTTTACGGTACCCGGGACTGTCCTCTCTCGGACCGCAATGCAGTCTTCCGCGGCGAAGCCCGTGAAATCGCTCCGGACACCGTCCGCTTCTTCGGGACGGTCGACCGTCCCCTGCCGATCGGTACGGAACTCGCTCTTTACCATGGGCGGTATTTGTCCAACGCTATGACGGTGGTGAACTGCAGGAATGTCTGCTTCGAAAAAATCGACCTGCGCCATTCTCCCGGAATGGGCGTTTACGGACTCCGCAGCGAGAACATCCTGCTCAAGGCGGTTTGTACGGTCGTCAATCGTTCCGAAAAGCGTCGGTTCAGCTGTGCTGCCGATGCGTTCCACTTTACCAACTGCCGCGGATTGATCGAACTTGACGGCTGCAACTGCAACGGACAGGGTGACGATGCCTTGAACATACACGGCATCTATGCCCGGATAGTCGCTGTTTCGAAAGACCGGAAACAGATTGAGTTGTTCGGAGTCCGGTTCCCGGCAGAACGGGTGTTCAAAGCCGATGATGAGATCTGGCCGATTGTACGAACGACCGGATCTCGGGGGGCCCGGAACCGCATTGAACGCATTGTCAGGAAAAGCAGCAAGCGGCTTGTTGTCGCCTTGCGTGAGCCGCTCGATAAAACATTCAGGGAAGACGATTTTATCGAAAACGCCTCGTGGTATGCCAACGTATCGATTCACGATTGCTACTTCGGGCGAGCCAACCGCGCCCGCGGCATCTTGCTCACCACTCCCGGAAAGGTTGTCGTACATAACAACCGCTTCATGACGGCCGGAACGGCAATTCTCATCGAAGGAGATACCGACTACTGGTTCGAATCGGGCGCCGTGTGCGACATGGATATCCATGACAACCTTTTCGAGAACTGCGGCACTTCGGCTTCGAACAACGGCGGATCCGGCTGGGGCGAAGCCCTCATCAGCATCACTCCCTCTTTCCGTCCGGCAGACGAAAGCAGCCCGGTCTATCATCGCAATATCCGGATCCGCAACAACCGCATTCTCACTTATGACCGTCCGCTGCTCCACGCCCGATCGGTTGAGGGACTGCAGTTCGTGGCAAACTGTGTCGAACAAACATACGATTTCCCCGCCACAGCCGCACAACGCCAATCATTCTGCCTTGAGGGGTGTCGAAATGTGCGCATCGCCGAGAACCGGTTTATCGGCTACGGCAAACCCGATTTCGAACTGATCCATATGAACCCAAATAATATCTGTCATGAAAAAGCGAAATAAGAAAATCATTGCTGCACTGAGCGCAATCTTCGGGCTGCTTGTCATCGGGGCATTGTGCTGGAGTTTCGTACTCTGTTACAGGACACTCCATCCGCCCCGCCTGACCGATCTCAGCTGGCTCACCCGGCAATATCCTCATACCACAGAATGGCTCGACAGCATCCGCAGCAACGGATTGCTGCATGATATCGTACGGTTGAATGCCGACGGAGAGCGACTCCATGCCCGGTGGCTATGGGCTCCGGAGCCTACCGAAAAGACCGCCGTGCTCTTTCATGGCTATCAGGGTTCGGCGGAAACCATGCTCATGATCGGCTATCTCTTCAACCATGATTTCGGATTCAATGTTCTGATTCCCGATCTGCGCGGTCATGGGCAAAGCGAACCTTCGGCCATCAGCATGGGGTGGACTGAACGAACGGAAGTGGTGGACTGGATCCGAACGGCAGATTCGCTTTTCGGCGGCAATACGCAGATCGTCCTGTACGGCGTTTCGATGGGTGCCGCCACTACGATGATCGCCGCTGCCGAAGAGTCGCTGCCCGCATGTGTCCGCTGTGCCGTGGAGGATTGTGGCTACACTTCAACCCGGGATATCTTTGCCGATTCTTGGGAGAAGCAGTGCCGACTGCCGCTCTTTCCGCTCTTCCATCTATCGGACCTTTGGTGCCGGATCCTCTACGGATGGAGTTTCGCAAAGGCTTCTCCGCTCGATGCCGTGCACCGATGCAGGTTGCCTATGTTGTTCATTCACGGCGACAAGGACTCGGTCGTCCCCGTGGAAATGGTTCACCGGCTGTACGAAGCGAAAATCGGAGACAAGGAACTCTGGATACTTTCCGGCGTCGATCATGGTGCCGCCTATCTCCACGATCCGCAGATATATGCGCAGCGCGTCCGCACATTCGTGGAGCACTGGTTCGAATGCCCCGCCATCCTTGAACAATGAAATGACAATGAAAAAACTGCTGTTCCTTCTTTTTTGCACCGGGCTCGGACTTCCTGTTGCAGGACAACGCTGGCAGATTGATCCGGACGGAGGCATCGTCTGGAGACCCGGAAACGATACGCCCCACAGGGATCATCTCGAAATGACCGGCGAGCAGATCTCGACGGTTCTCCGCTGGGTTGTGGATGACCGAGGAGCCTTTCGCGTCGAACGTTCGCTGATCTTCCCGCTGTTACGTGTCCGTCCCAATGATACGCATGCCAGTCTGATGTGCCGCGTGGCCACGGATATTCCCTCGCTGTTGGCCGTGAATACCTCCGCCTCGGGTTTCAATGCTTCGGCCCTGCAGTTCGAACGGGTCGAAAAGATCGTCATAGACGGTACGGTCCGGGTCTTTAGTCAATGGAGTTTTAATGCCGTGGGGGCCGGATACGAGGAGGTGGAGCATCCGGCTCCGGTCTTGGCCATGGAGCGCACGATCTTTCCTTCGCCGACACAACCCGCCCTCTGTGAACGGTATCTTATCCGCAACATCGGTTCGCAAACGCTGGAGATTTCCATCCCAGAGTTTTCGCAAATCGTGACGACCCCTTCGGAACGAGGCATTACGGGCGGCTACGTCATTCGGGCCGAATTGCTCGATGCCGGAATCCGCATACTGCAGCCCGGAGATTCGACCGTGGTGGATGCCCTCTTCCGGGCTTGTCGAGTCGGAGAGACACTTCCGCCCGCAGATGTCGGAGCCGAACTCCGCTCTCGTAGGGAGTTCGTGTCTGCAATCTCGGACAAACTGGTCCTGGAGACCCCGGATCCGGTAGTCGACACGGAATTCCGCTTTGCCAAGATCCGGGCTGCCGCAAGCATTATCAAGACCCGCGGCGGCTACATGCATGCTCCGGGCGGCGAATGTTACTACGCGGCTATTTGGGCCAACGATCAGGCCGAATACGTCAACCCTTTTTTCCCAATGCTCGGATACGACATCGGGAATCGATCGGCACTCAACGCATTCCGCCACTTCGCCCGTTTCATGAATGCTGAATACCGGCCTATTCCTAGTTCGATCATCGCCGAGGGCGACGACATCTGGAACGGGGCCGGCGATCGAGGCGATGCCGCGATGATCGCATACGGCGCTGCGCGCTACGCCTTGGCCCGCGGGGAACGGAACGAAGCCGAAGAGCTGTGGCCTTTGGTGGAATGGTGTCTCGAATACTGCCGGCGCAAACTCACTCCCGAAGGGGTCGTCGCTTCCGATACCGATGAATTGGAGGGCCGATTCCCTGCCGGCAAGGCCAATCTCTGTACATCGACACTCTATTATGATGCCTTGCGGTCGGCCGTCTATCTCGGACAGGAGCTCGGATGTCCGCGTGAAACGCTGCGAGTTTACAAACGGCAGACTTCGGAGCTCGCTGAGGCGATTGAATGCCATTTCGGCGCCACGGTTGCCGGATACGAAACTTACCGCTATTTCGATGGCTGTACGAAACTCCGCTCGTGGATATGCATGCCGTTGATCGCCGGGTTGCAAAACCGCAGCGAAGGGACTGTTCGGGCGCTGCTCGGAAAAGAGCTGATGACCGAAAACGGCCTCCTCACCGAACAGGGCAGTTCGACCTTCTGGGACCGTTCGACCCTTTATGCTCTGCGGGGAATCTACATCGCCGGGCAGGCCGACCGTGCAACGGAATTCCTCAGTCATTATGCCCGGCGCAGACTCCTGGGCGATCATGTTCCCTATCCGATCGAAGCATGGCCCGAGGGCTCTCAACGCCACTTGGCCGCCGAAAGCGGGCTTTTCTGCCGCGTTATCACCGAGGGATTGTTCGGGATTCGCCCCACCGGGTTCAGGAGCTTCGATCTTACCCCTTCAATGCCTTCCGGATGGAATCGCATGGCGTTGCGGCACATTCGGGCCTTTGAAAACAACTTCGACCTTGTCATCGAGAAACAGCCGGACGGGTTTCTGCGAGTCACGCTTGCGATTTCGGGATGCAATCCCCGAGCTTTCCGGCTTCGACAGGGAGCGTCCCTGCGTATCAAACTTCCATAATTTACAATATCCTGATGAAAAAACTGCTTCACACCCTGTTGCTGTTTGCTGTCGGGCTCTTTGCAGCCTGTCAGGCCCCGACATCCGGTGGCGATGTCTACTTGAATGATTTCCTTGACGACCTGACTGCACAAACCGACGCAGGACCGGCCATTCGGGCCGCCTTGTCCCATTGTGCCCGGATCCGGGCCGCACGGCTTATTCTTCCGGGTGGAGAACTCCGGATACGACCCGATCTGGCGGTCGAAAAGTACCAGTTCATCAGCAACAACGACGAGAGCCTCAAGCGCATCGCGTTCGACCTGGTGGGTATGCGCGACTTCGAGATCGACGGCAACGGCACCGAACTGCTCTTCACGGGCTTCATCTCGCCGTTCAGCCTCGAAGACTGTGAGAACATTACGGTGCGCGACCTGACGATCGACTTCACCCGTACGTTCAATTCCGAGGGCACCGTTGTGGCGAAGGGCGACGGTTGGCTGGAAATCGAGTTCCCCGAAGATTACCTCTGCGACATCGTCAACGGCTGCCTGCGTTTCCGCGATGCCGAGGGTACGGTGTACCCCTTCTCCAACCTGCTGGAGTTCGACGCCGTGCGGCGCGAACCGGCGTTCCGTGCCACGGACTACTGGCTGTCGAACCGGACGATCCCGGCCGAAAAATGCGCCAACGGCAACATCCGCATTCTGCGCAAAGACCTGACCGCCACGGTCGGCAACGTGATGGTATTCGGCGCGGCTGCGCGTTACAACCCCGGTTTCACGCTCGCCGACTGCCGGGGCGTTGCCATCCGCGACGTCAACCTCTACCACTGCGGCGGCATGGGTGTGATCGCGCAGCGCAGCCGCGACATCGAGCTTCGCAAGCTGGTGATCGTCCCCTCGCCCGGCAAGGGACGCATGATCAGCATTACGGCCGACGCCACGCACTACGTCAACTGCGGCGGCTACATCCGCATGATCGACTGCACGTTCGAGAACCAGAAAGACGACGCGACGAATATCCACGGGCTGTACATGGCCGTCGAAAAGGTCGGGGGCCCCGACAAACTGCTGCTCCGCTGGCGCAACTCGGGGCAGTACGGCGTGGATTTCATCGTGCCGGGGATGCCCCTCGAACTGGTCGACAACAACAACGTGGAGACCTATGCCCGCCGGACGGTGAAGTCCGTCAGGCGCCTCAACAAGGTTTACACCGAAGTCACCTTCACCGAGCCGCTCCCCGACGGGGTCGAGCCCATGCATGTCGTGGCGGCCGACGACGAATATCCCGAGGTGCTCATCAAGGGCTGCCGCATGCGCGGCAACCGGGCGCGCGGACTGCTGCTGGGCTCGCGCAACCGCATGGTCATCGAGGATAACTACTTCCACATCGCCGGGGCGGCCATCCTGATCGAAGGCGACGCCAACTACTGGTACGAGCAGTCGGGCGTGCGCGACGTGGTGATCCGCCGCAACCTCTTCGAGAACGGCAACTACGGCAGTCCCGGTTGGGGCTCGGCATGTATTGCCGTGGGCAGCGGCATCCCCGACCGCGAGACCAGCCGCTACCACTGCAACATCCGGGTCGAGGGCAACACCTTCCGCGTGTTCGACCCGCGTATCGTCAACCTCTACTGTGTCGACGGGTTCGTGTTCACGCAGGACAATGTAATCGAATATACCGATGATTATCCCGTTTTATCCGGGGAAAAACGTAACTTTATCACCCGGAACTGCGATAATATTGTCATTGAAAAAGAGCAAACCGACAAATAATCCCAAACTATGAAACGATTTTTTTTAGCCGCAGTGGTCTTGTTGCTGGCTGTGCAGGCGGAAGCCGAAGTGAAACTTCCGGCTCTGCTCGGAAGCAATATGGTGCTGCAACGCAATACGGAAGTGAATTTCTGGGGCGAGGCATCGCCCCGCAGCCGGGTGCTGCTCACCGCCTCGTGGGACGGTCGCACGTACGACGCCAAGGCCGACGCTGAGGGCAGGTGGGCGATGAAAATCGCCACGGGCGAAGCCGGAGGCCCCTATACCGTGACCGTCAGCGACGGCAAGGAGGTCGTGCTTGACAACGTGATGCTGGGCGAAGTGTGGGTCTGCTCGGGACAGTCCAACATGGAGATGCCTGTGAGCGGATTCATGTTCCAACCCGTCGAGGGGGCGGTCGATGCCATCGCCGATGCGGGCATGTACCCCGGCATTCGGATGTTCACCGTCCCCAGGGTCTCGTCCAAGACGCCCCTGGACGATTGCGATGCGGCCTGGCAGACCGCGACGCCCGCCTCCGTCGGCCAGTTCAGCGCCGTGGGCTATTTTTTCGGGCGTATGCTCTACAAGGCGCTGGGCATTCCGGTCGGGCTCATCACCTCCAACTGGGGCGGTTCGACCATCGAGGCGTGGATGACCGTCGACGCCATCGACGCGACGCCGGGCATCGACCACGCCGTTGCCAAGTCGGGAACCTACGACAACAGCATTCCCCAGCGGCTCTACAACGGAATGATCCTGCCCGTCTGCCGCTATACGGCCAAAGGGTTCATCTGGTACCAGGGCGAGTCGAACCGCAAGAACTGGTACGATTACAAGGCGTTGCAGGTCTCGCTCGTCAAACTCTGGCGGGAAACCTGGGGCGACGGGAAGATGCCGTTCTACTATACGCAGCTGGCGCCTTACCGCTACGAGGGCGACACACTGCGTTCGCTGCCGCTGGTGATCGAGGCGCAGTACCGGGCGCTGGCCGAAATCCCGCACTCGGGGATCGCTGCCACGACCGACTTGGGCAACCCGACCTGCATCCATCCGGCGCGCAAGCGCGAAGTGGGGGAGCGGCTGGCGTTCCTCGCCCTGGCGAACGATTACGGGGTGACGGGGCTGCCCGCCCCGGCGCCGGTATACAAGTCGATGGAGCGCGACGGCAATAAACTGGTGCTGACTTTCGACAACCTGCCCGTCCGGGCCCAAAACGGCGTCGACAGCTTCGTGGCCTTCGGCCCTGAAGGTTATTGCCGTCCGGGCGGCTTCGAGATTGCGGGCGAAGACCGGGTTTTCCACCCTGCCGTTGCGAATTTCAAATATTGGGACAACCGGATCGAAGTGAGCTCCGACCGGGTGCCC
>ERZ779895.3351-NODE-3351-length-12624-cov-3.578487_pt1 | contig 12624 bp, 8 predicted proteins | sample MGYA00511093_ERZ779895 | MGnify/ENA primary metagenome ERZ779895 (study PRJEB29588, sample SAMEA2142970) | human gut metagenome | biome: human gut; feature: human-associated habitat; material: faeces | place: Denmark | collected 2008/2010 ... | reverse complement strand
TCACTTCGTGCCACCTCCCCTGTCGCACATACGTGCGCAGAGGAGGAGGTTAATGTCTTTCTATTGAATTGTCTTTGCTCTCTATCCTTGCTTCGATTTTATGTGCGACGCCCTGTTGTAATACGGGACACGGCTGGGAGAGGGGGAATATGCTTAATAATAACCAACTAATGTCTCATTGCATGTACAAAAGGGGGCAATGATTTTTTATCATGCTCTCTTTTTTGTTTTATTATATTCTTCTTTAAATATTGTTGAAATATGAAAAGTTCGTTATCTTAGCGACACTTAAACTTGTGTGATGAGGCGATTGAAAATATACGAGGAGAATCCCAGCGCCACGGAGATAGGAAAGGCGGTGGAGGTGTTGCGCGAAGGGGGTATTGTGATTTATCCTACCGATACGATTTATGCGTTGGGTTGCGATGCTTTGAACGTGCGAGCCGTGGAGCGGATTTGTCGGATTAAAGGAATCAATCCTCAAAAAGTCAATCTGTCGATTATTTGTCGGGAATTGAGTTGGGTGAGTGAATATGCCAAACTGAATAATTTGTATTTCAAGCTGTTGAAACGTAATTTGCCGGGGGCTTTCACTTTTATATTGCCTACGAGCTCGTCCCTGCCTAAGATTTATAAAAACCGCAAGACGGTGGGAGTGCGTATTCCCGACCATGCCATTACGTTGGCGTTGGTCGAGGCGTTGGGCAATCCGTTATTGACGACGTCGGTGTCTGTCGACGATGAGGAGCCTGAATATGGGACGGACCCGGAGTTGATAGCTGAACGTTATGAGTCGGTCGCCGATTTGATTATCGACGGAGGCGAGGGCGGTACGATACCGTCGACTACGGTCGATTGTACGGGAGACGAGCCTGTGGTATTGCGCGAAGGTAAGGGCGATTTGCAAGAATAATCTATGTGGATTTATTAATTTGTTGGCTATTAGATGTATAGCTGTTTTTAAATTTTGCTTAAAAGAATATGCAAAGTTTATACAATTTTAATTGAGGAAATTTTTCCATAATATGGAAATAGTTGTAAATTTGCGAAACATAGAGAACAAGAAAGGTATTATCATATATTAATTTTAAAATCAAACAATTATGTCAAAAGTATCGGTTATCGGAGCTGGAAACGTTGGCGCTACTTGTGCAAACGTGTTAGCATTCAGAGAAATTGCAGACGAAGTCGTTTTGCTCGATATTAAAGAAGGTGTATCGGAAGGCAAGGCTATGGATATGATGCAGGCTGCTGTAACGGCAGGTTTCGCATCGCGTATCAAAGGTGTGACCAACAACTATGAGGCTACCGCCAATTCGGATATGGTTGTTATCACCTCGGGTATTCCCCGTAAACCGGGTATGACTCGCGAGGAGTTGATCGGAGTGAATGCCGGCATTGTGAAGTCGGTCGTAGAGAATGTTTTGAAATATTCTCCCAATGCTGTTATCTTGTGTGTAAGTAACCCGATGGATACGATGACTTATTTGATTCATAAAGTATCGGGTCTTCCCAAAAACCGCATTATCGGTATGGGTGGCGCTTTGGACAGCTCTCGTTTCAAATATTATCTGAGTCAAGCGTTGAATGCCAATCTGTCGGAAGTAGAAGGTTTCGTAATCGGTGGTCACGGCGACACGACTATGATTCCTGTTACTCGTTTCGCTACTTACAAGGGTATTCCCGTTACCGAATTCCTGAGCGAAGAGGCTTTGCAAAAAGTCGCTGCCGACACGATGGTGGGTGGCGCTACATTGACCGGATTGCTGGGAACGTCGGCATGGTATGCTCCGGGTGCTGCTGCCGCTTCGGTGGTAGAGGCCGTATTGGGCGACCAGAAACGTATGGTTCCTTGCAGCGCTTTGCTGGAAGGCGAGTACGGGGAGAAAGACCTCTGCATAGGCGTACCTTGTGTATTGGGTAAAAACGGTATTGAAAAAGTGGTTGAGTTGAAATTGAACGCTGCCGAGAAAGAGGCATTTGCCAAGAGTGCTGCTGCCGTTCATAAAACTAATGCTGCTCTTGCCGACGCTTTGAAATAAAATTCGATCTATTTGATATAGAATGCCGCTCGATATGAACGTATATCGGGCGGCATTTTTTTGCATGATTTCGAAAGGGATACTCTTATATCGCTTTACGACACCCCGTAATGCTGCGGGGTACGGCAGAGGAGGAGTGTAGAAATCTTTTGACACTATCATTCTTCTGTTTTTTAATCCCTCCGTCACTTCGTGCCACCTCCCCTGTCGCACATACGTGCGCAGAGGAGGAGGTTAATGCCTTTCTATTGAATTGTCTTTGCTCCTGCTTCGATTTTGGTGCAACATCTCGTGATGCTGTGGGGAAGAAGTGTAAAATCTATCTTTCTACCCCAAATGGAGAATACCCCTTAACTCCTTCACCTATACCTTGTGGTATTGTAGGGCATTCACACACTCCTCCTCTGTGTTTTGCAACGCAAAATATAGGGGAGGTGGCACGTAGTGACGGAGGGGTTAGAAAATACCGGCAGCGGTAGTGATAGGTTTGAGCCTCTTCTCCCTCGGTGTCTCAGTAAGGAAATATAGGCGGAGTGTCCGAAAAAATCTTTTGACAACATCGCTCCACTGTTTTTAACCCCTCTGCTCTTCGGATATCTGCCCTATCGTACATACGTGCGCAGAGGAGGAGGTTAATGCCTTTCTATTGAATTGTCTTTGCTTTTTGCTCCTGCTTCGATTTATGTGCAACACCTCGTGGTGCTGTGGGGGAGAAGTGTAAAATCTATTCTTTCATCTCAAAAGGAGAATGCCCTTTAACTCCCTCATCTATACCCTGCGGTATTGTAGAGCTTTCACACACTCCTCCCCTGTGTTTTGCAACGCAAAATATAGGGGAGGTGGCACGTAGTGCCGGAGGGGTTAGATTTTATTAAGAATCTATTAAACAGTGCTTTCAACCCCTTACCGAAGAGTCTGAAATGTGGTTGTCGGACAAGAAATTCATCGCTAAACTTTATCGCTAATCTCCTTTGATTTCTTGCCGAATCCCTTCAATGCTTTTTATTCAGTTTACTGTATCATCACTTTCTGTACAATGCGTTCGCCCCGGTCGTTCGATAGGGTGACGATATACGCTCCGGGCGATAGGGGGGCGGTGGGAATCGTTACTCCTTCCGCTTCGCTGTCCAAGTAGGCACACCACGCCAATCGGCCGGTCATCTCGGTGAGCTCGGCCAATCGATAGCCTGTGCCCGGCAAGGTCACAATCAGGGCATCGGGGGTACGGGCGATACGCAAGGCTTCGATTTGTGTATCTAAGACCGACGACGTGCAAGGCTCCAACAAGTCATGTATAAAATAGTTATCCAAGTAAGAGATTTTGTCGCCAATTCGTTGGTAGTATAGCTTATCGCCGCAGTCCATTCCGCAACTTGGCTCGAACGAGTGCAGGGGAAGACGGTTTTCCGTTCCCAATCCCTCTATCCATGTATCATATCCTCTCAAATATATGCGTTTGCGTAATTTACCGCCTATCTCAAATGTGTCGGTATTCACGACCGGTATTTTTAGTTTCTCGCCCGACGGGTTAAGGGGCGATGCGGATTCAATGGTAATTGTATCGCCTTTCTCCAAAGTGAAGTCATACCATAGCCACTCTTTTTCTCCGTCCAAGAGGTAGACTTTTTTGTCCTCTTCGCGAATGAGAGCGATCTCCGTGCCGGAAGCGTAGTCGCAACTTTTCGATTCGACGAACTGTTTATAGATTTTTCCGTTTACAGCTTTTTCTCCTGTTATGTAGTAATGTGCAAATACGTCGATGTCCCAGATGTAACGGTCCTCCGGGTCGTGGTGATAAAATCCGAAATTGCAATCTTTCACGTAAGGGTCATATGCATAGGTGTCGCCACAAGCCCCCTTGTTCCCGTACTCATATTCGCCGGTGACAAGATTTTTCACATAGGACAAATATATCCAGACATTGCAATCTGGAACACATGGCGCTATGGTGAAGGCGGCGACCAGCCAATCATTTTTCAAACCGCCGATCCCTTCTATTACGTCATGAATAAGATATTCTAACCTTTTACGATAGGTCGAACCCACTTGTATTGTATCTACATAACGGACATCTATCTGCATATAATCCAAAGCCGAACGGCTATATAAGATAGACATATCTCCTTTTTCAAGAGAAAAGTCATAGATTAATCGTTCTTCACGGTTATCGCCGGTTATTTCCCGATAGTACACTTTTTTGTCATTTTCCCTTACTACCACGTAGCAGGGGGTATTCTTTTGCAATCCGCAGGTCGTGTACCTATAAAATTTTTTATATGTCGTTCCATCGATTATCGTGTCGCCTTTTATCTGACAGCGGTAGTCGCCCAGATCGCCGGTGTATCCCCATTCCACCCCTTCACGAACCAAAGGGACATATTCATATTTATCATCTAAATTATCATTCGGTCTTTGCCATTCGTTTTTACCGGTGGCAGTATTTTTTACGTATTCGAGTTTATTCTTGGTCTTTTCGTCAAACTCCGAAGTGATTTGATAGAACGGATACAAAATGTTATATCCGGTTTCGGTACTTCCGATTCCCTCGATACATTCTCCTCTTTGGTTTTCCAGTTTTATCATTTTCCTGTATTTCCCGTTTACTAAAATAGAATCGAGGCTTTCTACTTTCATGCCGAAATACCCCGGTTCTGTATGCCATGCCTGCATAATGTCGCCTACTTGTTTTACATTAAAATCATAAATGGGAACTTCTTCGGCATCTTTCGAGTACAAGCGATAAACAACCTTATTCTCTTCCCGGGCATAACCTGCAATTTTATAACTATCCGGATAATCACGGCTACTATTCCCCAGTTGCTTATATACTTTACCATTTATAATTTCCTCGCCAATGAACCGATAAATCTCACCATTTTTATACCCCCACTCTATTCCCTCCCGTACCAAAGGGACATACTCGTATTCCTGTGCTTGCAAGACGCTACCGCTCCATACTATCGACACGGCAATCAACAATAATAGTCTTTTCATATTTCGGTTCCTCCCTATATTATTTAAATTCTACATTTGCCCCAATTTTTGCTTCGAAGCCTTTTTGTATCATTATCTCTCCCCCGGCATCGATTCGCAACGAGCCACCGCGCTCCACTGTTCCACCGGAGATTGTTACATTTCCTTTACACTCGATTATCAATGTCGCACCGTTCTCTATGATTACCCCTTCGTCTATCCATACATCTCCACCGGATTCCAACGTGAGAGTTCCCGATTTTAAAACAACGTCTCCCTCCGTCCGGTTCGTATCTACCGCTTGGCCGATGTGGACGTTGTTCACGTGTAAATATTGTGAAGAACGTAGCGTGTCGTTTTGCAGGTATAGCGGGGCAATGTATGGTATGGCATTGTGCTTGTAAACCGTCACTACACTGTTGGGAGAGACTTCGTTGAAGGTTACGCTTGCTCCCGTCACAGTTTTTATTTCGGGTAATCCGTTTATTCCAGAGGTTATTGCCACTTTACTGCCGTTCAGTCCGTTACCGGCCACTGTAATCGAACTGTTCGAACGTGCAACCGAGATATCATCATATACCGAAGGGATATCGGTCCACATCTCGAATTCGGGACAGCCGATTAAACTGTGGGTCAAACTACACCAACGTGAATATTTGTTATACGCAAAACTTACTTTTGAAAAAGCCTCCGCTACACCTATTTGATTATTACCTTCTTTTATTTGTTCTACGAATTTTTTTTCTAATCTTACAGAGGAACCAATCCAACCGCTTCGAGTATTACCCAAAAAGGCAGGACCTCCATATAAGCCGGCTACCGTAAAGGAACTGCCTATGTTATATGTTACATTATATTGTTCATATATGTCGAATGGTGTCACATCGCAGGCTGTTGAGTAGGCTATGGCCGGATAGTCTTGATTCGTTAAATTATTTAATCCATTGCTTTCTTCAAAAACATGATGACAAGTTACCCCTTGTACTGCAAGAATCCCCCAATAAGGATATTCATGGTTTTTATGAGACTTTGTACCGATACCGCCGGGATTACCGTGTCCATGCCAACTGAAAAAACCGTATCTCTCATTCATTTCCGTTATTACTTCCGAACCGCTCGGAAATGTAGGATTTTCCGTATTATATGAAGGTTTTTCTTCAAAAATAGTATATTGCGGGAAAATCGGGCTAAAATTAGAAGATACAGAATCCGCTTCATGTATACCTTGTAATTCATCACATTGATGATAAAAAGCCTTTTGCAGATAACTGTAATCGCCATTGCCGGGGTTGCGCTCATACCGTATCAGTTTTTCGGTATAGTTTGCAATCTCCTGCCGATTGGTGCATAACAATCTACCCACAAAAATCTCCGGAGCATAGTCCATAGTATACATTTCACTACTTTCAAATTCCCCATACAAAGAATCTCCATCGACATTCCAATTTCCATTAAAATCACTAAAATACAAATCAGAAGGAATAGGCCAATCAACATAAATACTAGAATCTTGATTTTGTGAATCCTTTATTGTTATGCTCCGTCTTCCCGTTCCATATCGAATGGGCAATACGGTATAATCGCCCGCTAACAAGGCGTAGCGGAGAGAGCCGGAGTCGTAGGTATATTTCAGATAGGCTCGCAGTTTACCGGCATCATCGTCGATGTTAGAGACCAAATCGCCCCCTTGAAAATCGGGACACGCTAAGATATCCTCGATACAAACTACTCCTGCCGAGTATCCTTTTTGCCGTTTCCACCCGATGAGGCGATCGAAAGCCGGAGCTAATTCCCGATTTGTCACAACGGTATATTCGAAGTCGGGTAAAGTAGTAACTGTCCGGGACGAGGCTGAACGGGTCGCTGTCGCAGGGGCGAACCCATCGACCTGAGCGGGGTTGACGACTATCCGTTTCGCCTCCTCTCTTCCCCATCGAACGTTATTTCTGCCGGTTGCTCTGCGGGATATCGCCCGAAGGCGCGATGGGTTTTCGGAACCTGCGTTTTTCACCGAATAATCGAGACGAACGGTCACGGAATTACGAAAGAGGATTTCACCATCGGTCGGAGCGTAACTTATCGGCCATACAGCAACGGTGACGATGTGGTTGTCACCGTCGAGAAATCCTTCGTCTACCACTTGTACCGGAACAGCCGGCCAATATCGGTTGTTGCTATATACCGTGCTGTCGGGGGAAACGAACAGTTGCTCGCTTGTATTCCTGTCGGAGGGAATAGGCGGCTGGGTCGGATAAACCGGTAGCGTATACCGAGTCGCAGTTGTGGTCTCTCCCGTAACGGAAACCGTGAAATCGGTAGCATCGCAAGGAACGGAAAATCGCAAATAGTGTACAGGCAGCTCGGGCGTACCGGCTGCGGACTGTGTCCACAAGTCGGGATATCTGAGTCGAAGGTAAGAGTCGCCATTTTCACTAACCGTGTCGGTTGTCAAAAGGTGTTGGTCGAATGTCGCCGTATAGCTGATTTGCGCATTGGCTGCCGAGATGGAGAGGGCAAACAACAGGGCGACGACCGTATGCCTCAATCGTGATATTATCGGTTTCATGAGTGTTGCCTCTATTTGGTCAATATCATACGTTTACTGTCTATCTCTTTCCCATCGGCCACGAGGGAGTAGATGTACATTCCTGCCGAGAGCTCCGAGCCTTGCAAGGTTACTTTTCCTTCACCTCGGTCGGCGATTTCCATGCGGCGTATCTGCTCGCCTTGCAGATTGTAGATATATAGATCGGCCTGTTGTGTCTCGTAGGGTAGGGCAAAACGTATGACGGTGGTTGCACTGAACGGATTGGGATTGTTCTGATAGAGGGCGGGAACAATAGCACTTTCCGACTCGACTGCGGTATTGCGTCGCTCGGACTTGCGGAGTGCGCCGCCTATGGGTGTTCCGTCCCGCAAGGCTGCCAGATCTTTTTGCAATTCGGTGATGACAGTTTCTTGCGAGTCGACTTTTGCCTGTATTTCATTTAAGGAGTTAACAATCAGTGGAATCATGCCTATATAGTCGACATACATGTATCCTGCTGAATCGGTACGCACTAATTCTGGATAAACCTCTTTTACCTCTTGTGCCAAGAATCCGAAATGGGTACGGGCATTTTCTTTTTTGTTTATTTTTATGTTGTTTGTTCCGGCAGGAGTTTCCTTGTTCAACTGATAACTGATTCCCGAGAGTCGGAGTAATCCCGAGAGTGTGTTGTTTAGCGGTTGTATGTTTTTTTTGAAACGACTGTCAGATGGTGAATAAAAATAACCGATAACATCAACATTTAAGAATTGTATCATCGAACCATAATTGGCATTGTCATAGAGAACTACGTCTCCCTCGGAACTTGAAAAGCAGAATCCTTCACGGCCATATAAATGGAATAACGATGGATTTTCCGAAGTTATATATCGTCCGATATAAACATCATTTACAGGGTTACTTACCGAATTATAAAATGAAATACGGGCAGGGGCTTTTTCGTTTTTGGGGAAAAGGTTCAAAGTAGAGGAGCCCATAGAATTTGAACCATATCCACCTATTGAAATTTGTCCATCGTTTTGGATTTTCATTTGTCCCATTACGCAGAAAGAAAAACTGTATACTGCTATTACAAAAAAGAGGCGATTTGTTTTCATGATATTTTCGATTAAGTATTAAATTTTAGTTTATTCCAATGAGGTTATTTCGTTTAGAAACGATGTAAATATAATTGATTTATTTTTGATTTATTGTGTTTTTTATTATGAAAATATATGTTGTTAACAATAATTATATATAGAACTTTTAAGGGAGAGTATTGTGTATTTAGGAGTTGTGATTGTAGGGTTTACCCTCTTGCCTTGCGGGTACTCCACACCTATATATTGTGTGGCAAAACATAGGGGAGGAGGGTGAGATGTATTTCCCTTTCGCTTCTGCTCCGATTCTATATGTGACACCCCGTAATGCTGCGGGGTACGGCAGGGGGAGAAGTGAAAATCTATCTTTATGCCGAAATGAGAAGTACCACTTTCAATTCTCTCCCCTCCTTATCTCATTTGTGATGAGCTGTGGGAGAGGGAGATGTCTCATTCTGTTTTCGTTATTGAGGGGTTGGAAGTAAAGATAATTCTTACTGATTTCTTATTGTGTCGAGGTGGTGGGGCTGTTGCGGTGTTATGAAAAAAGCGAGGCCGCCCTAAAAGTTTTATGGACGATCTCGCTTCGCTGCTCCGCATGAGCGGTTGTCTTGTTGTGGACAACCGTTTGAAAAAATTTCAAACGGTTGTGTTTTACGTTTTTATATTTCGTGTTTTTTTCCGAATGTGAAATTTATGCCGAAACAGAAATTGGCTCGGGCATGATTGATGGGAATGAACTGTTTGGAATATTTGGTGGCAAAATAGTCTGTGCCGAAAAACAGGTTGAAGCCGGGTGCGCATACGTTGAGAATGGCTCCCACGGAGCTACCCATATTGGAAACGGAGCCGTTGAGGGTGATGTGGAGCGCCGATAACGGGCGGAAGTTCACGGCGGCCATACCTTCGGCATAGGTGCGATGTCCGCCGAAGCGAGTCGTGGAAAGTAGTCCGAAAGAGATGTGATTGTCCAGAATGCTATATTCTGCGCCAATGCGCATGGTCGTGCGTAATGAATTGGTAACGGATTGACTATCGGATTTATAGAATTTTGCCAGCGCTTCCAAATCGTCTCCTAACTCGTCGGCTTTATCGTCGAACGGGTTGTTTCCTTCTTCGTCGTCTTCGGCTCCGATATTGTCGAATCCTGTGTATCGGAATTCTTTGGTGGGATCGGTTTCTCCACGAGTGAGGTTGTTCCATTGCATGAATCCGATGTCGGTAAGGGCCGCAGATAAGGTGAGGTTATCGATCAGCTCGTAAGTCGCCCCTAAATCGAATCCCAGTCCGAAGCCTGCCACACCGAAATCTCCGGTGTCGTAGTCGGTGATTTCTCCGGTCTCGGGATCGGTCTCTAATTTCAGGAGGGAAGAGGCTTGTATATGTCCGGCTTGTTTGATGAACCATTCGTCTTGGGACATGGATATATCCATACGATCTATCCTTGCTTCGGCATGTGCCGCACCTACCAGCACTTTTACTTTGGCTCCGACACCCAATTTGTCGTTAATGTCCCGAGCGTGTCCTAATGCGAGTTCCACGTAATTATCGGTCGAAACTGTGATGTTACTCATGTCGTAACGGGTAATCCCGGTTTCTTTTTGTCCGGTTTTGAGAAATTGGAATATTTCTTTGGGCATATATGCTCCCGAATAACTTTTGAGGGCGAGGTTGAACGTGTTTTGTCCTCCCCATGCCCAGAATCCAAAAGAGATGATGTCTAATCCCAAATCGAGTTCGACGGTATTGTTGGGAGTGAGTTTGCCGAGGAAGTCGTCGGCGGGGACACTGGGGTGAAGGAATGTGACCAATTCGTTGCCTCTCGGATAGAGGAATGTCCCAAGTCCTAAATTGGAGTTCACTCCTAAATAGAAATTGCCGAGTGCAGGAAAACTGACGTATCCGTTGGGCGTTTTCAAGGCCGGATTAAGCTGGTTGCGTTTCGTCATCTTTTCCATGAAATAGGAAGAGTTGAGCGTTTGAGCCGACAATCCCATTGTCAAAGCGATGCCTATGCATACGCTCAGTATGTATTTTATATTGTGTTTCATTGCTTTCTGGTTTTAATCTATTACAAATCGTCTAAATCCATTTGTGCTCCATCGGGAAGTTTCGCCGACATGCGCACAACGATGAATTGGTCGGGGCGGAGGGTGACATCGTTATTGCTATCACTGTTGACTCCTTCGATTTTTATCGATAGTTTGTCGAGTTCTTGAAGGGCTTTATCTCGCTCTTCTTTGATGGTGATTTTTACGGCTGTGGATTGTATCGTGCCGTTTCCATTCGGAGCCGCTTCGATTTTTACGGATTCGGGTAACGTAATGCCTGATATAATTTCCCCGGCTTTGTTGCGAGGTTCGACAGAAAGCGTGAGATCCACGGGAATGGCGTTGTCGACAACGGCAGAGATTTCGAGGTGTTTGACTTTATCGGTGATATCGGCCAAGTCGTTGCTGAGGTTTTCTATCGTGTCGTTGTAGAAAATTCGAAGGTTTTCAAATTCTAACGGAACGTTTATGTCATAATTTATGTTTATGTTGTAATCGTTTTTCCCTAATGAGATGGCTTGGTCGTCGTTTTCACTTTCCACTTCTACTTCGGTTACTTCTATGTCGATCTTGTCGGGAATCGTGTGGAGCAGGGCCGTGAGGGAGCCCGATGTAATTTCGGGAGAGTTCTTGGTGATCGTGAAGTCGCTTTTTTGTCCTCCGGCTATTTTTAATGCCAGACTCACCACGTTGTCATTTACCACGTCTCCGTTTTCGTTCAATGGTGAAATTCGGAATTTCGTGGATATAGGCGCTTCGATGGGGTTCTGTACAGAGAGGCCGAGAGAAAGATCTTTTACTTCCAAGGCTGTTCCTTCTTCTTTGAGGAAATCGGGCAGGTCGGACAGGGATACCGATGTATTTATGTTTACATTGGGCACTATGGTTCCAGCGACTTTATCCACTCGTATTTGCGGAGTCGGCAAAGTGAGGTCGGGTTGGATATTGATAGTCGTGTTTTCGAGATCGTTGGCTCCTACGGTTTGTTTGTCGGCATAAATTTTTCCGTTGATTGCAATTTCGTCGGTCAGAATCAAAGTTCCGTTTTCTACTATGGGATTTGAGAATCCATAGACGGTAACGGGAATGGATATTTTACCGCTACCTTGATTTAGTTCGACTGTCTTGGAGATGAAAATGGAAGCGCCGTCTCGAACGATTTCGTTACTGGCTTCTATGTCGAAATCGAGTACCTGAGGAAATTTCAATTCGACACCCACCAAGTAAAGCCGGGGTATGAAAGCGGGCATTCCCGATATTGCAATGTCGAGTGTCGTGAGAAGTGTTTGCCCGTTATTATCGGTGACTTTTATGCTTTTTACCGCTTTTACCTCTGTCGGTATTTCGGTGCTGATGTTGAAGTGCTCTGTCGTGTGGATATCAGCTTCGAATTCCACTTCTATATCAGGGACTTCCAATCCGGGTATATCGGGTATTTCGCCGGTCTGGGCTTCAAAACGTCTTGTATAAGGCGTAAAGTCGGGAGCAAAGTTGTCTATCACGACGGGATCGATAGCGTCGATATTTTCGGAAATATTATCCGCTTTGTTGATTACGTATTTCCCGTCGATGACATGGAGAACGTCTCCTTCTTCAATCATACGGCTGAGCCGTATCGTGTCGGTTTTGCCGATGGGCAAACTCAGATCCTACGTTGATTTCCAAATTGATGTCTTTGTTTAAGTCATAGTCGTTATCGATACACGAGAAAAGACCTAATAGTAACCCGGAAATCAAGCTACTTGTAGTAAATTTTGTAAATTTCATAAAGTGTGTTAAATCGATAGTTTATTATATTTTAATATATTACCCCTTTCTTCCCGCTGCAAAAGTATTGCTTTTTTTAATATTCTATATTTTTTTACAGAAAAATAGTTGTTATATTCTATATTAATAGAATCTTTGTAAATTTTTGAGAGCCCTTTTATTGT
>ERZ779895.3350-NODE-3350-length-12627-cov-5.921731_pt1 | contig 12627 bp, 10 predicted proteins | sample MGYA00511093_ERZ779895 | MGnify/ENA primary metagenome ERZ779895 (study PRJEB29588, sample SAMEA2142970) | human gut metagenome | biome: human gut; feature: human-associated habitat; material: faeces | place: Denmark | collected 2008/2010 ... | reverse complement strand
TTAGCAGGGGAGCCCCTTCGGCCTCTTGGGTACTTCCGCAGGTCGATGGTGTTTTATGAAATTGGCGGAGAGAGTGGGATTCGAACCCACGGAGACTTGCGCCTCGCCGGTTTTCAAGACCGGTTCCTTAAACCACTCGGACATCTCTCCATCGGCAGAGGAGTTCTCCGGCTCTCAAACGCTTAATTAGTTTACCATAGATTGGGGCGGTTTGTCAACCGAAAACGGAGAATCTTTTTATAAAAATTTATCAGATGGAAAACGTTCACAATTTAAAGATGACTTTTCTGACAGGAACGGTTATAATAATGCCATCTGTCCGGCGGTTTTTGCCTCCGGCACACCTGAAGAATGACAGGAGGACCCATTTTGAAGAAACTGAACCAATGGATCGACCGGTTTGCGTACAGCCATCCTCGTTTCGGCATACCGAACCTGATGCTCTACATTGTTATCGCCAACGCGGTGACGTACATTTTGACGCTGTTCGCCGGGTCGGCGGCCCTGAGCTTTTTGAAATTTGACCTCTACCATGTGCTCCATGGCGAGGTGTGGCGGCTGGTGACCTTTGTGCTGCTGCCCTTTACCTATCGCCCCATATCGCTGTTTATCATGCTGTCCTTCTGCTACTTCGTGGGCGGGACGCTGGAACGGGAGTGGGGCACCGCCAAGTTCACCCTGTACTATCTCAGCGGTATGCTGTTCAGCGTGCTGTCCACGGTGATCCTCTCGCTGGCTACGGGGTATTACGGCTGGAGCCTGTCCGACGCCTATTACATCAACCTGACGATGTTCCTGGCCTTCGCAGTGATGTATCCCGACGCGCAGGTCTGGTTTTACGGGGTGATCCCTCTGAAGGCCAAGTGGCTGGCATGGGCGGACATCGCTTTGATGGCGTGGAACATCGCTCGGTCCGTGCGGTACGGTGCCTACGCCAGTGCTCTGGCCGCTGTGGTGGCAATTTTGAACTTCGTGATCTTCTTCTGGGAGGATATCAAGAGCATTTTGGGGATCCAGAGCCGCCAGCGGTCCAGACAGACTATTCAATTCAAGTCCGCCGTCCGGCAGCAGAAGAAGGCGGAGACGGAGCGAGGCTACCGCCACAAGTGCGAGGTCTGCGGCCGCACGGACGCTGACCACCCGGAGCTGGAATTCCGCTACTGTTCCAAATGCCAGGGCTATCACTGCTTCTGCTCAGACCACATTTTTGACCACCAGCACTTCACAAAATAAAGCAATCCCGGCGCGGTTTGACCGTGCCGGGATTTTTTGCCCTTACCGCTCCAAGGCGGCAGCGTACAGCTCGTTTTTGGAAAGGCCGGTGTGCTCCGCCACCTCCTTGGCGGCGTCCTTCAGCCGCATCCCCTGCTCCTTCAGAGCAAGAACTTGCGCCACGCCGTCCTCCAGCGTCACCACGGCGCCGGTTTTGGGGGCGGCACCGGCCACCACAAGGACGTATTCGCCCTTGGGGGCGTTCTCCTCGTAATAGGCCACGGCCTCGGCCAGGGTGAAACGCAGAACCTCCTCGTGGAGCTTGGTCAGCTCCCGGCACAGGGAGATCCGGCGGTCCGGGCCGAAGGCCTCCATCAGGTCATTCAGTGTGGTGCGGAGCTTGTGAGGGGCTTCGTGGAAGATCATGGTCCGGGTCTCGTCCTTTAAGGAATTCAGGTGCTCCCGGCGGCTTTTTTTATTGACAGTGAGGAACCCTTCAAAGGTGAAGCGTCCGGTGGGCAGACCGCTGACAGCTAAGGCGTTGACGGCGGCGCAGCAGCCGGGAATGGCCCGGACCTCCACGCCGTTTTCTGCGCACAGCCGCACCAGATCCTCGCCGGGGTCAGAGATGGCGGGGGTGCCGGCGTCCGTCATCAGAGCGCAGGATTCTCCGGCCAGCAGTCGATTCAGAACGCTCTGCCCGGCGGTGACGTGATTGTGCTCGTGATAGCTGATCAAAGACTTTTTCACGCCGAAATGGTTCAAAAGCTTCATGGACACACGGGTGTCCTCCGCGGCGATGAAGTCCGCGTTTTCCAGCGTTTCCACCGCACGGGGGGTGAAGTCCCCCAGATTGCCGATGGGCGTAGCTACCAGATATAAAATGCCTGCCATGGTCAGACCTCCTGATCTCGAAAGTAAATGGCGTTCAGCTCCCAGGAGGGAGCGCCGGTGTCCGTTTGAAGAATAAGGGGGGATTGGATGTCAAGTCCCGGTTTGCCGCCCCGGCAGCCCTCTATCAAAAAGAGGGAAGGGGCTGTGTCCGGTCGATTCTGGACGAAGCGCAGCCGCTTGGGTTCCATGCCCGCCTCCCGCAGAGCGCAGGCTGTGTCCGTCAGCCGTTCCGGCTTGTGGACCAGACAGAATTTTCCGCCCCACCGCAGCAGATAGGACGCGGCGGCGCAGATATCCGCCAGACTCGCCTCCGTTTCGGAGCGGGCAGTGCGGCGGGCGTTGTCCGCAGAGACTTTTCCGCAGGCGGGAGGGTAATAGGGCGGATTGCAGACCACCAGATCAAAGGAGCCGGTGGAAAAGTGCTGCCGCACCTGCCGGAGGTCGATACACTGAAATGTGAGCCGGTCCGTCAGGCAGTTTTCGGCGGCGGCCCGCTCTGCCAGCGCCACAGCTGCCGGTTGAATATCGACTCCGGTGACGGTCAGTTCCGACTGCCTTTGCAGAAGCAGCAGCCCCAGCAGGCCAGTGCCGCAGCCCAGATCGCAGACCCGCAGTCCGGCGGAGAGCTTCGGCAGGGAGGACAGCAGAAAGGAGTCCGTGCCGGGGCGGAACAGCGTATCATCCCAGACGAACCGCAGCCCGTCCGGCTTCAGGTATTCCCAATGCTCCACGCCGTCACCTCCCGTTGAACGCTGCTATTATTATATAGGGGAACCGCTTTCTCCGCAAGTCCCGGCGGCAAACAAAAAAACCGTCTCAGGATCGGGCCTGAGACGGTTTTATGTATCCCTTTAAGAATTATTCCTCGGGGACGATGGCGCCGTTGGGGCAGGTGTCGCTGCAAGAACCGCAGTCCAGGCAAGCGGCAGAATCGATCACGTACTGATCGTCGCCCTGGCTGATAGCGCCGGCGGGGCAAACGTCTGCGCAGGAACCGCAGCTGACGCAAGCAGAAGTAATCTTATAAGCCATGTGTACACACCTCCATTAGAATGTGCCTTCATTGTATCATACAATTTCTAAAAAGCAAGGGCGATTTGTTAAATTCTTACCAAGGAAAAAGAAAACTGTGAAAATGTCACAAAAACCGGAAAAACATTGGAAAAAGCAGGGCCTTTCGGCGGTTAGAGATATTGAACTGTATATGCGAACTATGGGGGAAATGAGCGTTCACAAACTGTTTACACAAATGGTCAAAGAAAGTCAAAAATAGCTATTGACATTGGAAAAGATCGTGCTATACTACAATCAAACAAAGGTTAAAGACAGTCAAAGTCAAAAGACAGAGACGAGAAAGGAGATGTCCCCATGGGGATTTCAGATTTGATCGCCAGCTTTTTGCAGGATAGCTTGGATACGGCGGAGAACGGTGTGCTGGAGGTCCAGCGCAGCGAGCTGGCCCAGCGGTTCAACTGTGTACCCAGCCAGATCAACTATGTGATGTCCACCCGGTTTTCACCGGAGCGGGGCTACATCGTAGAGAGCCGGCGCGGCGGCAACGGATATATCCGCATCACCCGGGTGCAGGTGGACCGGCAGACGCTGATGATGCACGTCATCAACAGTCTGGGCAGCAGCGTGGATCTGGCTTCGGCCAGAGCCATCCTCAGCAATCTGGTGCAGTCCGGCGCGTTGGAGCGGGACATGGGTCAGACGATCCTCACCGCCGTGGGCGATAAGGCCCTGAGCCGGGTGCCCCGGGAGAGCCGGGACGCTGTCCGGGCGGATATCCTGCGACAGGTGCTGATCTTACAGGTTTGAACGCCTGAAGAAGGGCACGCAACACAGTTAAGAAAAAATTTATATACAGTTTATGGAGGAATGCATTATGAAATGTGAGAATTGCGGAAAGAATGAAGTCAGCTTTGTATATCGCAGCAGCATCAACGGAAGAACAGAAGAACACCATCTCTGCCAGGCCTGCGCGGAAAAGCTGGGGTATACCCAGAAGCTCTTTAACCGGCGGCCGTCCATGCGGGACAGCTTCTTTGGCAATGATGATTTCTTCGGAGATTTCTTCAGCCCCATGCCCTCCCTGCTGGGTCGGATGAACCGGATGCTGGAAAGCCCCTTCGATGATTTCTTCGACGCCATGCCCGCCATCGGCGCAGCGCCGGTGCAGGAGGTCAAGGAGGAAAAGAAGGATGACCTCATGAGCCATGAGGAACAGAGCCGGTTCTCCTATCTGCGTCAGCTGAATGCGTTGAAGCTGGAGCAGAAGAAGGCTATCCACGAGGAGAACTTCGAGCGGGCCGCCCAGCTGCGGGATGAGATCCACAAGCTGGAGGAGGCCCACAAGGAGGCCAAGGAGTCCGGAAAGGACAGCAAGGAAAGCGCTTAACAGGCGCGTTCAAACAAAACGCACACCCCAGAATAAAAGAGGTATTGAACTATGAATGAAAATAAATTTACTCCTACTGCGGAGGAAGCCCTGCGGCTGGCACAAGAGGCCGCAGGCGAATTGGGTCACGGCTATGTGGGGACGGAACACCTGCTGCTGGGCCTGATGCGTGAGGACGAGGGCATGGCCCACACCGTCCTGACGGAGGCGGGCCTGACCGATGACCTGCTGACGGAAATGGTTCGGAAAAGCGTCGGCGCCGGTCTTCCCGGCGGCAATCCCGCTCAGGGTCTGACCCCTCGCGCCAAGCACGTTGTGGAGATCGCCATGGAGGATTCCATCCGGGGCGGCTATGCCTACATCGGCACCGAGCATCTGCTGGCCGGTATTCTGCGGGAGGGCAACAACATGGCAGTCCGTATTCTGCGGTCTGCCGGTGTGGACGCCCGTCAGCTCTATACCGCACTGATGAAGAAGCTCACCGCCGCGCCCAGAGCAGCCCAGAGCGGCGACAGCCGTACTCCGGCAGCCGGTTCCGCCAAGGAGGACGGCAAGGGCAGCAAGACGCTGGCAGAGTTCACCCGTGACTTGACGGCGGATGCCCGGACCGGCAAGCTGGACCCTGTCATCGGCCGTGATGACGAGATCCAGCGGGTCATCCAGATCCTGTCCCGCCGCACCAAGAACAACCCCTGCCTGATCGGTGAGCCCGGCGTGGGCAAGACTGCCATCGCCGAGGGCCTGGCCCGGAAGATCGCCATGGGCGATGTGCCGGAGAACCTGCTGGATAAGAAGCTCCTGTCTCTGGACCTTTCCGGCATGGTGGCCGGCACCAAGTACCGGGGCGAATTTGAGGAGCGTATCAAGAAGGTGATGCAGGAAGTTCAGAAGAACGGCAACATCATCCTCTTCATCGATGAGCTGCACACCATCGTGGGCGCAGGCTCCGCCGAGGGCGCTGTGGACGCCGCCAATATCATCAAGCCCGCTCTGGGCCGCGGTGAGATCCAGATCATCGGCGCCACCACCCTGAACGAATATCGCAAGTATATCGAAAAGGACGCCGCTCTGGAGCGCCGGTTCCAGCCGGTGACGGTGGGCGAGCCCAGTCAGGAGGCCACATTGGAGATCCTGAAGGGCCTGCGGGAGAAGTATGAGCAGCACCACAAGCTGCACATCACCGACGAGGCATTGAAGGCCGCCGTGGAGCTGTCCACCCGGTATATCAATGACCGATTTCTGCCCGACAAGGCCATCGACCTGATGGACGAGGCCGCCAGCCGGGTGCGGATGGAGCAGGAGGAACCCTCCGAGGAACTCAAGAGCCTGGAGGAGAAGATCAACGCCCTGTCCAAGGACAAGGACGCCGCCATCAACGCCCAGGACTTTGAGAAGGCCGCCCAGCTGCGGGACATCGAGAAGGACTACAAGGAGCAGGTGGAGATCGAGCGTGACAAGCGCCGCAAGAATAATCAGGAGCACCGGGACGTCAACGCGGAGGACATCGCCGCTGTGGTGTCTGGTTGGACCGGTATCCCTGTGACCCGTCTGACAGAGGACGAGGGCCAACGCTTGCTGCACATGGAGGATATCCTTCATAAGCGTGTGGTGGGTCAGGACGAGGCTGTGAAGGCCGTGGCCCGGGCCATCCGCCGTGGCCGTGTGGGTCTGAAGGACCCCAAGCGTCCCATCGGCAGTTTCCTGTTCCTTGGCCCCACCGGCGTGGGCAAGACGGAGCTGTGCAAGTCTCTGGCAGAGGCCATGTTCGGTGACGAGAACGCCATGATCCGGATCGATATGTCCGAATACATGGAGCGGCATACAGTATCCCGCCTCATCGGTTCCCCTCCCGGCTATGTGGGCCATGATGAGGGCGGCCAGTTGACGGAGAAGGTGCGCCGTAAGCCCTACTCCGTGGTGCTGTTCGACGAGATCGAAAAGGCCCACGAGGATGTCTGGAACATCATGCTTCAGATTTTGGACGATGGCCGGATCACCGATTCTCAGGGCCGCACTGTGGACTTCAAGAACACCGTTATCGTCATGACCAGCAACATCGGCGCCAAGGCGCTGACCGCTGCCGGCGCCAAGCTGGGCTTCGACGCTGATGACAAGAAGGCCGAGGCGGATGCCGACGCGGCCTATGCACAGGCCAAGGAGACCGTTCTGGCGGAGCTGCGCCAGACCTTCCGCCCGGAGTTCCTGAACCGGATCGACGATATCATCGTGTTCCGCGCTCTCACTGAGCAGAATATTGAGGAGGTTGCCCGCCGGATGCTCAAGACCGTGGCGGACCGTATGGAGACCATGGACATCCATCTGGACGCTTCCGACGAGGCGGTGAAGGAACTGGCCAAGGAGGGCTTCGACCCCAAGTACGGTGCCCGTCCCCTGCGCCGGGCCATCCAGAGCAAGGTGGAGGACGCTGTGGCCGAGAAGATGCTGGACGGCACCCTCAAGACCGGCGATACCGCCAAGCTGGCTGTGGAGGACGACAAGCTGGTCGTCACCAAGTAACAGTCCTTCCAATAAAATCAAGGTCCCTCTGCCGCGTTCGGCGGCAGAGGGACCTTTTGGCCCAACGCCGGCGTGTGGCCTTGATTTGTTCATACTTTTCCGGTATGATGAATTTGTATCAGTTTTGATAACTTTTGGAAAGGAAGGCAAACCCTATGCCCTTTACCTTCAATTTCGGTGGCTTCAACCCCGGAGATTTCGGACAGGGAGGCGAGCGCCCTCAGCGGGAGCGTAAGCCCCGGAAGCCCATCGGCACTCCCGTGACCCGCACCCTCATCAACATCGCCGTGACGGCGCTGGTGGGGCTGGTGTACTTCTATGTGGAGCTGCCCGCCCTGAACCCCCATGCGGAGGAATTTTACTTCTTTGTGTTCCTGCTGTGCGCCGTGTACTGCGGCTGCGCTGTCCTGACCTCCGGATTCCAGGGCACCGGCGCGAGAGGGTATCTCGGCTTTGTGAAAAAGCAGTGCACCATACCCTTCTTCGTGGTGATCGCCATGATCGCAGCCATCGCCATTGGCTCCCTTTCCTCTTGGGTGGTGCTGCGGGCCGGTGCCTACAGCAAGCTGCTGCCCTTGACCACCGGTGACTTTGTCACGGAGGTGGAGGAGATCCGCTATGACCAGATCCCCATGCTGGACAGCGACTCCGCCGCCCGATTGGGCAGCCGGAAGCTGGGTGAACTGGCGGATATGGTGTCTCAGTTTGAGATCCTGCCCAACTACACCCAGATCAACTACAAGGGCCGCCCCGTGCGGGTCACGAGCCTTGCCTACGGGGATCTCATCAAGTGGTTCACCAACCGCTCCAACGGCCTGCCTGCCTATATCGTCATCGACATGGTGACCCAGGAGGCGGAGGTGGTCCGGCTGGACGAGGGCATGAAGTACACCACGGCGGAGCACTTCTCCCGGAACCTCTACCGCCACCTGCGGTTCCAGTACCCCACCATGATGTTTGACGAGCCGGTGTTTGAGATCGACGAGGAGGGCACCCCCTACTGGGTCTGCTCCCGGATCGTCAAGCGCATCGGGCTTTTCGGCGGTACGGACGTGAAGGGCGCCGTGCTGGTGAACGCCGTCAGCGGCGAGAGCCAGTATTACGAGGATGTGCCCACCTGGGTGGACCGGCTGTATTCCTCTGATATCATCATGGAGCAGTACGACTATTACGGCCAGTACCACAACGGCTTCCTCAACGCCTATTTCGGCCAGCGGGACGTGACGCTGACCACGGACGGCTGGAACTATATCGCCATCAATGACGATGTGTATATGTACACCGGCGTGACCTCCGTTACCAGCGACCAGTCCAACATCGGCTTTATCCTCACCAACCAGCGCACCAAGGAGACCCGGTTCTACCCCTGCGCCGGCGCGACGGAGACCTCCGCCAAAAGCTCCGCCCAGAGCCAGGTCCAGCAGATGCGCTATTCCGCCACCTTCCCGTTGCTGCTGAACATCGCCGACCAGCCCACCTACTTTATGGCTTTGAAGGGTGAGGACGGTCTGGTGAAGATGTACGCCATGGTGAATGTCCAGCAGTACAATATCGTGGAGACCGGGCAGACCGTGGCGGCATGCGAGGAGAATTACCGCCGGACGCTGGTGAACAACGGCATCATCGACAGTGCGGACGCAGAGGTCCCGGCGGAAAACCAGGAGCTTTGGGAGACGAAGGGCACCATCGCGGAGATCCGCAGCGCCGTCATCGAGGGCACCAGCGTCTATTACCTCCGCTTTGAGGGGGAGAGCGGCTTCTCCGTGTACGTCAGCGCCGCGCAGGTGCCGGAGGCCCCGCTGCTGAATGTGGGGGACACCGTCACCGTTTACTGGCGCAGCGGCACCCAGTGGATCACCGCTCGGAAGATCGCAGTGGAGAACCGGGCTGTGTCCACACCGCCGGAGACGCCGGCTGAGGAGCCTGCGGAGCCGGAAACGGATCTCCTGCCAGACACCGGGACGGAGGAAGGCTCCGGCGGCTGGCAGCAGACGGTCATTTACGGAAAAGCGTGACTTTTCAAGGGAAACCGATCAAAACGAAGAGAACCCGCGGCGGGCAAAATGCCCGCCGCGGGGTTCTTGTGGGAACTGTCAAAATCCAAAGGAAAATTTTGGCTGGCGCAGGGGCCGCTTTTCGTTGTAAACGTTCACGCGGTATGGTATCTTTGTAACAACAACATAGGGGGGGACTGCGTATGCTGGCTTTGGACTTTATCAACATAGGCAACGGAGACTGTATTCTCATTCGGGAGATGGAGGGAACGCGGCAGAAGTTTGCCTTGATGGTGGATTTTGGCCATGACTGTCTGATACGGGACGATCATCCGGGAGAGTTGGACCCCCGGTCTCAGCGGATCTATGCGGGAGATTTTCTCCGGGAGCTGGGCGTGACCCATCTGGACGTGGCTCTGGCTACGCATTTTCACCGGGATCACATCGGTGGCCTCAGCCGGGTGCTGGATGTCGTGACCATCGACCGGTTTTACACCACCTATCTGCCTCCGGAAAATGCCCCGGAGCTGGACCCCTTCCATCCGGATAACAACTTGCCCAAGGCTGCGAGAAGCGCCCTTCTCTGCCTCCAGATCTTTACCGAGGCGCTGCAAAGCCACCCCGGCCGTATCAAGCAGTTTGAATTGGTGCCGGGGACGGAAACGATTTCCCTCCAGCTGACGCCGGACCTGAAAATGGATATCCTCTGCGGCGAACCGGCCCTGTACCGGCGGCAGAAGGAGATCTATGATGCGGCCTTCAACGGAGAGCGGAACGGTTATGAACTGGTGCGCTGGGCCAAATCCATGAACGTGTGCTCTCTGCGCCAGCGGCTGTATTACCACGGCAAGGAGATTGTTCTGGGCGGCGACGCCTACGCCCATGTGTGGGAGACCGTGAACCTGACCCCTTGTGACATTCTGAAGGTGCCCCACCATGCCTCCTTCGATTCCACCTCCCGGAAGCTGCTGGAAAAGCTCCAGCCCAAAACGGCGGTGGTGACGGTGGCGGCCCGGCGGCCTGACGAACGGCCCCATCCCTATGTGGTGTCCCTGCTGCAGGAGTACGTCGAGAATCTGTATTTTACCGACGCCGTGGAGATCCCCGGCTTGGTGGAGCCTCAGTTTCATAAGTCCGTTCACTTAGAAGTGGAGTGAGGAAGCTGTTTGAACGCTGAACCGCGTTTGTATCGAAAAAGCAAAAGCGCCGGAGAAAACTCCGGCATTTGTGAAAAAGCATAAAATACGGAGCCTGACCATTGGCCAGGCTCCGTGTTTTATATTGGATGGGGTGAGATTACTTGTACATCTCGGGCTTTTCCATGGTCTCCACCTTCATGAACTGAGAGGTGCCGCGGGAGGCGTTCAGAGCGTCGCCAGCCACGCAGGCCACATAGCCGTCCCAGGAGGAGGGGCCGGTGAGCTTGCCGGCGTGGACAGACTCCACCCACTTGCAGAACTCGATATCATAGGCCTCAATGAAGCGCTCCTTCCAGTCGGTCATGATGGGCATGGACTCGGCGGGCTGGACGCTGTCCCAACCGGCGGGACGAGAGCGGCGGACCACAGCGTAGGGATCGGGCAGCTTCACGGTGCCGTTCTCGCAGACGACCTCGCACTGGATGTCATAGCCGTAGCCGTCAGCAACCTGAACTTCCACGTCGATGAAGCAGCCGTTCTTGGTACGCATCAGCATGACCTGGGGGTTGTCATAGCCCTTGTTGGAGTTGGAGCTCTGACGGACCTTGACGCACTGCACGTCCTCATACTCGTCGCCCAGCAGCCAGCGGCAGATGTCCAGCTCATGGATGGCCACGTTGGTGACGCCGTTCTCGGTCTTGAAGCCCGGGCCCTGAGCAACGTTGCGGTGGCAGCACTTGATCAGCAGGGGCTTGCCGATCTCGCCGGAGTCGATGATGCGCTTCATCTCGGCATAGCCGCGGTCATAGTGACGCATGAAGCCCACCTGCACCAGACGCTTGCCGATCTCCTGCTCGCGCTTGATGATATCCTCGCAGTCAGCGGCGTTCTGGCTCAGGGGCTTCTCGCAGAAGCACCACTTCTCCTCGGCCAGAGTCTTCATGACATAGTCATGATGGGTGGGGTCGATGGAGGTGATGACCACGGCCTCGACCTCGGGGTCCTTGATCATGCCGTCGCAGTCATTGCCGTAGGACTTGATGCCGTACTTGGCGGCGGTGTCGTCAGCGGCGGCGGCCACATAGTCGGACACGGCCACAACGGTAGCACCGGGGACGGTCTCAATGATGCGGCGGCAGTGATCCTTGCCGATAGCGCCGCAGCCGATAATGCCGATCTTCAATACGTTTTCCATGTTAGTAACCTTCCTTTTTTATAGTTTGGATGGGTTTTCGTAAGCAAAAATGATCTTAGTACTTCCGGACTTCCTTCAGGTGAGCCTGCAGATCGGCATAAGCCGCCAGGTTCTCCTTGCGCTCGGACACCTCGGTGTCACCCACGCGCCACCAGGAGGAATAGCCGTCGGTCATGGTCTTGGGCAGGACCTTGATGTCGAAGAGGACGGGGACGTTCTTTACCTTCTTGGCATCCTCGAAGGCGGCCACCAGCTCTTCCATGGTGCGGACGGTGTAGCTCTTGCAGCCGTAAGCCTCCGCCACCTTGGCGTAGTCGATGTTCATGAAGTTGCCGAACAGACCGTCCTTATTGCGATAGCGCAGCTCGGTGCACAGCGTAACGTTGCCGTGGCCAACCTGCAGGTTGTTGATGCAGCCGAAAGAGGCGTTGTCGAACAGGCAGATGTTGATCTTCTTGTGCTCCTGGCAGGCGGTGATCAGCTCACCGTGGAGCATATTGAAGCTGCCGTCGCCGCAGAAGGAATAGACCTCGTGCTTGTCGCCGATGGCCAGCTTCACGCCCAGAGCGCCGGCCACCTCGTAGCCCATGGTGGAATAGCCGTACTCCATGTTGTAGGTGTCAACGCCGGTGGGACGCCACATCCGCTGCATATCGCCGGGCAGAGAGCCGGCGGCGCCGATGGCAACGTCGCCCTCGCTCATCATGGCGTTGATGGCGCCCAGAGCAGAGGTCTGGGTCAGCTGGGCATTGACGTCCTGCGCGAAGCGCTTGGCGGAATCGGCGTTGGCGTCATTGATCTCCGGCTTCCAGCTCTTCTTGTCGGAGAAGGTGATGTGATCGAGGCGGTTCAGCTCATCGATCCACTTCTCCTTGGCGACCTTGACCTCATCCTTATAGGCGGTCTGATAGCCCTCCAGCAGCTTTTCCAGACGGGGCAGGGCTTCCTTGGCGTCAGCCACCACGGGGACAGCCTCCATCTTCAGGCTCTGGAACTCAGAGACGTTGATGTTGACGAACTTGCAGGTATCCTTGAACAGCCACTTGGAAGCGGTGGTGAAGTCAGTGTAGCGGGTGCCCACGCCGATGACCAGATCGGCCTTCCGGGCGATCTCGTTGGCTGCGGAGCAGCCGGTGGTGCCCACGCCGCCCAAGTTCAGGGGGTGCAGCCAGTCGGTGGCGGACTTGCCCGCCTGGGTCTCGCCGTAGGGGATACCGAAGGTCTCGGCAAAGTGCAGGAACTCGGCGTGCGCCTCGGAATAGCGGACGCCGCCGC
>ERZ779895.3343-NODE-3343-length-12669-cov-3.340257_pt1 | contig 12669 bp, 6 predicted proteins | sample MGYA00511093_ERZ779895 | MGnify/ENA primary metagenome ERZ779895 (study PRJEB29588, sample SAMEA2142970) | human gut metagenome | biome: human gut; feature: human-associated habitat; material: faeces | place: Denmark | collected 2008/2010 ... | reverse complement strand
CGGAAGCGTCCAAGATCAGTGTCCTGATGCCGTTATCCACAATGTCCATGACTTCCGTCACAAGATATCCCGCATTTAACGCCACGGCTTCCCCAGGTTCCACATAGACAGTGACGTCATATGTCTCCTGCATATGGCGGATGCAGCGTTCTAAACGGTCGATGTCGTAATCGTTTCTCGTGATATGGTGTCCGCCGCCCATGTTGAGCCATTTGATATTCGGAAGCTTCAGGTACTTTCCGAATTTTTCCTCCACCGCCTTCAGAGTCGTCTCCAGATCATCCGAGTTCTGCTCACAGAGGGTATGGAAGTGGATCCCGTCAAGCTTTTCCACAAGATCTTCCCGGAAATTGGCCAGGGTCACGCCGAGTCTGGAGCCCGGCGCACAGGGATCGTAGATCGCGTGGTCGCCCTGAGTGGAGCACTCCGGGTTTACGCGGATGCCGATGCTGACGCCCTTTTCCTTACAGAAGTCCGCGTATTTTTCAAGCTGGGAAAAGGAATTGAATACCAGATGTTCGCAGATATCGGTGAGTTCCCCGATCTCCGATTCCTTGAAGGCCGGAGCGAATACGTGATTTTCTTTTCCCATTTTTTCATATCCAAGCTTGGCCTCGAAGAGTCCGCTGGCTGTAGTACCGTCAAGATATTCGGCGATCAGGGGGTACTCGAAGAAGTTCGAGAATGCCTTCTGGGCAAGGAGAATCTTGCAGCCGGTGTCGTCCTTTACCTTCTTTAAGATTTCCAGATTCTTCCGAAGCTTTCTTTCATCAATTACATAGCATGGAGTGGGTAGTTCATTAATCTTCATTTATTCTACAATCTCCGGATTCTCATCCACAACCCACGGAAGTCCCCACTTGTTCAGTGCTTCCATATACGGATCCGGATCGAACTCTTCGACGTTGAATACGCCTGCGCCCTTCCAGGTTCCGTCAACGACCATCATGGAACCGATCATAGCCGGTACGCCTGTCGTGTAGGAGATAGCCTGGGAGCCGACTTCCTTGTAACACTCCTGATGGTCACATACGTTATAAATATAGATCGTCTTCTCTTTTCCGTCCTTCACACCGGTAAAGATACAGCCGATGTTTGTCTTTCCGACGGTTCTCGGACCTAAGGATGCCGGATCCGGAAGAAGAGCCTTTAAGAACTGGATCGGAACGATCTCCTGTCCGTTAAAGTTTACCGGGGAAGTGGAAAGCATTCCAACGTTCTCCAAGCATTTCATGTGGGTCAGGTAGCTCTGTCCGAAGGTCATGAAGAAGCGGATGCGCTTTACGCCCGGAATGTTCTTTGCGAGAGACTCGATCTCCTCATGATGTAAAAGGTACATATCCTTCTCGCCGACCTGCGGGAAGTTGTACTCGCGCTTGATCTCCATCGGCTTTGTCTCTACCCAGTGGCCGTTCTCCCAGTAGGAGCCGTTTGCAGATACCTCGCGGAGGTTGATCTCCGGGTTGAAGTTTGTAGCGAACGGATAACCGTGGTCGCCGCCGTTGCAGTCTAAGATGTCGATGGTGTGGATCTCATCGAAATAGTGCTTTAACGCATATGCGGAGAAGACGCTTGTGACGCCCGGGTCAAAACCTGTTCCTAAGAGTGCCATAAGTCCAGCCTCTTTGAATTTCTCCTGATATGCCCACTGCCAGGAATAATCGAAGTATGCGGTGAAGCCCTCTTCCTTGCAGCGTTTCTCATAGATCGCGCGCCATGTCGGATCGTCGGTGTCCTCCGGCTCGTAGTTTGCGGTATCGATATAGTTCACGCCGGCCTTTAAGCATGCGTCCATGATCGTCAGGTCCTGATACGGGAGTGCCACGTTGAGCACCGCATCCGGCTTGTAGCTTTCCATTAAAGCCACCAGCTCATCCACGTTGTCGGCATCCACTTTCGCGGTCGTGATCTTCGTCTTTGTCGTTCCCTGAAGTTTCTCCTTTAAGGCATCGCACTTGGATACGGTACGGCTTGCGATCATGATTTCTGTGAATACATCACTGTTCTGACAGCACTTGTGGATTGCTACGGACGCAACACCTCCGCAGCCGATGATCATTAATCTGCTCATGTTTATTTTTCCTCCTCTTTTAAAAGATCCTCAACATACTTCGGCAGCATGAACGCGCCCATGTGAAGATGTGTCGTGTAATACCAGGTTTCGATATTTAATGCATCCCATTCCCGGGGCTTGAAATCCTTGATGGGATGATATTTCTTTGAAGCAAAGCCGAAGAGCCAGTATCCGGACGGGCAGGTTGGAATATGCGCCTGATACACACGGCTGATCGGGAAGGAGCGGAATGCCTTTCGGTGCATACTGCGGCAGGCCAGCTCGTCCTCATCGTAGAATGGGCTTCCATGCTGGTAGACCATGATCCCATCTTCCTTTAAGGCGCTGTAGCAGCTACCGTAAAATTCCTTCGTGAACAGTCCCTCAGTATGGCCGAAAGGGTCTGTGGAATCGTTGATGATAAGGTCATACTTTGCCTTCTTGTTTCTTAAAAATCTCAGACCGTCATCATAGTGGACCTCGACACGCGGATCATCTAAGGCACAGGCTACCTCCGGGAAAAATTTTCTTGAAACCTCCACAAACATCTCATCCGTCTCCACGACATCGATATGTTCCACGCAGTCATACTGCAAAAGCTCTTTCGCGACACCGCCGTCGCCGCCGCCGATGATCAGTACGTCCTTCACACACGGATGGACCGCCATCGGCACGTGGGTCACCATCTCGTCATAAATAAACTCGTCCTTCTCGGAGAATACGATCTCCCCGTCCAGAGAGATAAATTTTCCAAATTCCTCGGAATCGAACACATCGATCCGCTGATATTCACTCTCCCCGGAAAACAGCTGCTTTTCGATCTTGATGGACAGCTTTACGTTTCCGGTGTGCAGTTCTGAAAACCAGAATTCCATATCTCGTGACTCCTTGTATCGTATTGGCCAAAGCCTGTTTACAGGCAGACAGTCTGTTTGCCTGCAGCCAGGTCCGGCGCCTAAAAAAATTCATGCTATATGTTTGCCAGCACCATCAGATGATCCACCGCCGGATCTTCTGTTCCCTGCATGGAGCATCCCTTTTTCTTCGCATACAGGATATACTGGACCACGTCGTCCGTGATCATCTCCCCCGGCGCCAGGATCGGGATTCCCGGCGGATAACACATCACAAACTCCGCACAGACTCTTCCTGAAGACGCTTCCACCGGAACGGAGACCTTCTCGGAGTAGAACGCTTTCTGCGGGGACATCACGACCTTCGGGGAGATATACTCACCGGAGAGAAGTCCCGCGCTGTCCTTTTTGTAGAGACGTTCCACATCATCGAGAGCCCCCACAAGGCGCTCGATGTCCTGGATACGATCTCCGATGGAGATGTAAGCCAGAATGTTGCTGATGTCACCGAATTCGATCTGGATATCATACTCGTCGCGCAGAAGATCATAGACCTCGATTCCCGCAAGTCCGATGTCTCTTGTATATACGGAGAGCTTCGTCACATCGTAATCGAAAATGCTGTCACCGTTCACCAGTTCTTTTCCATAAGCATAATAGCCGCCGATGGAGTTGATCTCCCGTCTCGCGTATTCTGCCATCTCAACGACCTTCGCGAAGGATTCCTCACCGCGGAGAGCCAGATTTCGTCTTGAGATATCAAGGCTGGAAAGAAGCAGGTAAGATGCGCTTGTGGTCTGGGTCAGGTTGATGATCTGGCGCACATAATCGGTGTTCACTCCCTTATTTAAAAGAAGAAGCGAACTCTGGGTCAGGCTTCCGCCGGACTTGTGCATGGATACCGCCGCCATATCAGCTCCCGCCGCCATTGCGGAGATCGGAAGATTCTTTCCGAAATACAGGTGGGTTCCATGAGCCTCGTCCGCGAGAACCTTCATGCCCCTCGCATGGGCAAGCTGTACGATCGTTTTTATATCAGAGCAGATGCCGTAATAGGTCGGGTTGTTGACGAACACCGCAACTGCGTCCGGATTGTCCTCGATGGCCTGTTTTACTTTTTCGACCTGCATTCCCAGCGAAATACCGAGTTTCTGGTTCATCTCCGGATTTACGTAGATCGGGATTCCGCCGCAGAGCACCAGAGCGTTGATGACGCTCTTATGTACGTTTCGCGGCAGGATGATTTTATCTCCGGCTTTTACCACCGAGAGGATCATGCTCTGGACCGCAGATGTCGTTCCGCCTACCATCAGATAGGCGCTGGCCGCTCCGAATGCCTCCGCCGCAAGCTCTTCCGCCTCACGGATCACGGAGACCGGATGACAGAGGTTGTCAAGCGGCTTCATGGAGTTTACGTCCAAAGATACACATTTCTCTCCTAAAAGCTGTACAAGTTCCGGATTTCCGCGTCCTCTCTTATGTCCCGGTACGTCAAACGGGACAACTCTCTTCTTTTTAAATGCCTCGAGCGCTTCATAGATCGGGGCTTTCTTTTGTCTCTCTCTGTCCATGGTTTTGTTCCTCATGCATTTTATTGATTGCGCATCATCTGAATAATAAAAAAAGCAGATGACGCCAAAACCATCATCTGCTCAAAACGATTCTATTCCATTGGGGTCTGGGGCGCGTCACTCCGCTCCCGTCTGCCTCTGAGCTTTATCGTTTTTTCTTCCAAGTCTGCAATCGCAAATATATTGTCCCTGCACTTATTGACCGATTCACAAGATGATGTGTTTTTCAAACACTGATTATAAAGTAATCAACTTATAAATTTGAGCTTTTAACTCAATCAATAATGTGGTCTTAACCCCACGCGGCGCTTGACCCGCCTGTCTGATGGGCTTAACTTCCGTAGTCTGTTCTGCGGGAGTGGTCATTACATACATTTGCATGAAAACGATAAATGTCTCTTCACACTATTTCTATCATACATGAAAAAACATAGAACTGTCAAGTAAAAATTTCCATTTGTCCTATGAGAAGATAAAAGCAGGGATCCATCAACCATAAAAGTTGATGGATCCCCATGAAACAGAATCACACGCTATCATTCTGTATGTTTCCGGTCACCATTGCACCGGTCTTTGGATCCAGATAATAGAGATGTCCATCCTGCGGATCTGTAAACCAGCCGGTCTTCATCGCTCCCTGGGTACCGTCAGATACCGGGTTCAGATAATACCAGTTCCCGTCTGTGTCCTTAAACCAGCCGGTCTTCATGGTTCCCTGCGTGCCGTCGGATGCCTGATTCAGATAATACCAGTTTCCATCCGCATCTTTAAACCAGCCGGTATCCATGTACCCGTCCGCACCAAAGTGATACCAGTTCATCATTCCATTGTCCGTTATCTGCTTCCATGCATTGGATACACGACGTCCATCGCTATCATAGTATCTCCATCTGACTACGCCATTGACTTTCTTTGTTTTCCATGCATTTCTGGCCACATTCCGGTCGGTATCCTCTCTGTCACTGTCAGAACCGGTGTTCCTGTCACCTTTCGAATCATCAGGAGTTTCAGGACCAGGTTTATCGTCTTCCTTCGGATTATCAGGAGTTTCAGGACTGTTGCTTTCCAGAACTGCCTGCGCCGTCACACGATGTCCTTCTGCCTGATCCAGCACATCCAGGAGTGCTTCGTTCACAGTTGTATACAACGTGCCGTTGATCTTCCAGCCCTTGAACACAGCTCCATCCTTGCTGACTGTCGGAAGCGCTTCATCCATCTGCTCCAGGCTATAGCTCCGTTCTCCGACTCCATGATCAAATGCAACCGTTCCCTTTCGGCTGTCTGAGAGCAGCTCAAAGGTACTAAAGCCATCCTTGTTTACAAACTCTGCCATCACACTTCCCTGCGTTTTCTTTACTGTTACCGGATAATAAGCAATTTTTCCGCTATGTAACAGATGCCGGATAAAGAGATCTTCGGTCGGATAATCTGCCGGGAGCGGCAGGGTGATCGTAACCGGGGTTCCAACCTTCTGTGGGATTGCTGTGCCGATCAGAACGGTATTTCTACCGGTTCCTTCCTCCTGCATGGTCTCATTCTTTCCGGCTGTTGTGGCTTTTACATTGTATAATGCAGTGATTTCAAAAGTGATCACATTCACTCCCTGTTTTTCGGTCACACCCTTTACTTCCACCGACATATACGGCTCAACCACCAGTCTTACCTTCTTTCCTGCGGTATTGACTCCTTCCTTCTGAAGTTTTTCCTTCGCTTCCGCTCCGGAAATCGTCTGATCTTCTCCTGTTTTTACGATCACATCCCCGTTTTCCGTTTCCCGGATCAGATCTGCTGTGACAGTATCCAGTCCGGTAATCTTCGGGGCGTTCTTCTTTAAGAGGTTAGCGATCGCTTTTACTTCCTCCGGTGCATCTGCCGGAACCGGTGCAATCTTCGGCGCTGCCACCGAAACCTCCGGGGTCTGTGCCTTTCCAATGGTAATCTCTCTTGTTACCGTTGTTCCATTGTAGCCAGTATCCCCGGCAACCTCAGCTGTCACGAGGACCGTTCCGGCTCCGATGATCTTCGCCTCTGTTTTTCCGTTCACTTCGGATAACTCCAGAACTCCATTGTCAGCAGGAACGGAGAATTTCACAGCTCCGGTTCCCTTCTGTCCGGTAAGTTCCAGTTCGAATGGATCCTCACCGTAGAGCTTTCCGCCCACTTCTTTGATCTGAATCTGATCCTCATCTGCTTTTTCGACCTCGAAGCTGCAGCTTACCGGTGCAGGATCATTGTAATTTTCCTTCTCTGGGCCGTCAGCCGGAAGCACATATTCTGCCGAAATTTCATGCGTACCGGCAGAAGGAACCGAATATTCCATGGATGCGGTTCCATTGGTCAATGGGATCGGCGTCTGATTGAGCGACTGTCCATTTTCATAAAATATTACCGTTCCGGTCAGAACATCCTGATAAGCTCCCTTCGCTTCCAGAGTCAGAACATAAGTATCTTCCACATTTCCAAGAACTGCCAGGAGTCTCTGCATCAGACCGGTTTTCTTTCCGGCTTTCAGATTCAGGGAAATGGTTCCCTTCTGAACGGTGATCGGTCTGGAATTATTACCTGTCGTGTAATTGGTACCATTTTCCATACGAATCGTTACATTTGCCGTACCTGCGCCATGGATCGTTGCCTGACCATCTTCATCCACCGTCAGTACATTCGCAGAGTCGCTTGTCTTGGTCACCGCTCCATCTCCAACGGTGGTAACTCCAGTCAATGGAAAATCAGGATCGCCATATGTTTTCGTTCCCGGCCACTCTGCATCATTAATCGTGATCGAAGATGCTGCTTTTTTGATCGTTGCGGTTGCACTGGAAGGAATGTTGACCTGGTAGTTATCCGGATCGGCTGTTGCTCCGCCACCGCTCGCTGCTGCTCCTGTTATCACTGCCTTCGAAGCATCGATCACAACCTCTTTATTGGTTCCGGCATTTGCATTCTTAAAAGCGGCTGTTAAGCCTGTGATCTGCAGTTTTTCATTTCCGGCACCTGTATTCACATCAGTGTCTATCATGAGTGGTTGCTGTACAGTTGCTGTTGTCGTGCCATCATAGGTCTTATCTTCTACCGCAACTGATGATAATTGCAGTTGGTACTTAGAAATTTCCGGTACCACGGAATCTGTTAATGTCCTATCGTATGAAACACTTGAATCTGTCGGTGTAAATTTCACGGTATAAGCCTTGTTACCTTTTACATTCGGATAAATACCAGATGCTGAACTACTATTTTCCGGTTCCCAGCTCCAGGTTCCGGCTACCAGTTGATTTGCACCATTATACACACCATAACCAGAAGCCAGGGAAACCGAAATCTGAGCAAGTGAAACCCCATAAGTCCCCTTCGCATCCCACTTTTGTGTTCCGTTTCCTACAATTCTCAGTGTATCCTTGGTAGACACATTAAGCGGTTCCGTTCTCTCAGAAGCAAATGCATTCTCTTTCGCCTTTATTCTGCTGGTTACCTGATATCCATGTGCCGGATATAATCCCTGAATTTTCGTACCGTCAATCCATGTAAAGGCTCCGTCTGAATCTGCATCACGGTATCCATACTCAATGTCATTTTCCGGATTCGTTCTGTTTATGGTAATCGTCGTACCGGTTATAGTCACCTCATTCTCAATTATTGCATCCGGTGCTTCCGTTCTTTTAGGAATCGTGATACTTTTAGGTTTTCCGGCAAATTTCTTATCCGTGTTGCTTGCAGCATACCGATAATAAACCGTACTCTCATGATCGGAAGAAATGATGTCTGTAATCGAAATTCCTGATCCACTGCCCATTTTTGCAGATGTCCAGTTTGGAGAGGTATTGGTTCCGTTTACAATCACATACTGTAAAGATGAGGAAATTGTGATTTCTTCCTTCCGATAATCAATATTCGGCTTGTTCGATTCTTCCGGAATCGCCTGTGTTTGCAAATCCGCCACCAAAACCGCTTCACTGGCTGACATGGACGAGGATGCTTTCTTGCGAATATAGAATGGTACAGGCCCACCATTTTCACGAATGTTATTCAGCAGCCCTGTCAGACGAACCATACCACCCCGTCTTATCGTTGTCCATGACTGTGCATCCTTAGAAGCAGCATACTCCAGATCGCAGGAAGCTTTATTCTCTAAAGTCTCCTGTTCGTAATTGATAGAAACATCAGCAGCATTAGGTGCCTCCTGCTGCACTTTTTCTGTCTGGAAATTTACATAGGTTACATCAAGAGATAACTTATCATCCTTTTTAATCATCAGTCTGACATGATATTCTTTGTCCGGAGCTAAATCCTGAAAAGTATACTCATAGTTTCCGGAAGGACTTTCCTTAAGTAACGTTCCTTTCGAGAACATATCATCTAATGTTAATGTCCGCTCATCCTCGCCGGAGGTTAAGAAAAACTTAACCTCTGCTCCGGGAGTTCCTGTTGCCTTAAGTGTAGCAGTCGCTTTTGCGTCAGAAATCGTCTTAATATCCGTGACAGCTGCGGAAGTGATACTTGCCGCCTTATTATTAGAATATGTCTGAGTAGCTGGATCATAATATACCGTCTTACTGTACTTGCGGAAATGCGGGTAATCCTCCGTTCCGATCACCTGTCCCCACGTACCATCTGATCGATCACCGTTTAATTTATAGGCAATTTCTCCGGATTTCAGTTTTTCTTCGCTTATAGTAGTAATACCCGGAGAACTATAATCACTCTTTTCTGTCTCATAACAGTTCGTAAAAGTAGCCCTATGATCATTCGAGTACTTAGTTCCTTCCAGTTTTCCTGATACAGCCAAGCAATTAGTCACCGTTCCATTTTTAGTCACCGCTCCTTGTGAACAACTATATGAAAAATTTGTTCCTACTACAAAACAATTCTGAATTTTGATATCACCCACAGTGAGTCTACACAACCCGCAAGTCCAATCACCTTCAAACACCAGCCCTATATTTTGTACATTCCCATATTTAATACTTGCCACCAGTCCGTAGTTAGAACTTGTACCGTCATTAGCAGGTCGCAGTCCGGAAATTACATGGTAATTTCCCTCAATAGTCCCCTCGAAAGACCAAGTATTAGATTTGTCTCTAATGCTTGTCCAGTCATGTCCGCCCGGGATCTCAATATCCTTCATCAGCTTCAGATTGCTGTTATTAGGGATATTACTATCATTAACCTGCTTTGCAAACCAGAAAAGCTGACCGGCATTATAAATCTCATAATATCCCTTCCAATTTTTTGCCTCCTGATATGCACCACATGCTTCACAAAATCCATCTGCATTATAGTACTCATGACTACAAACGGTATCATCATGAAACATCTCGATTTCATTTGGTGTTGTCGAAATCGTCTCACCTGATTTTGTGATCGGATTGCCGTCATTTAAGCCCGGTACCGTCACCGAAATCTCTGTTTTATTCTTATTTTCCGGCAGATATACCGTCAGATGTCCCGTGTTCGCTTCATCATACGAAATCTGCATGGAAGGAATGACCATAGCTGCACTTTGACCTTCTTGATTGCTCAACGGTTTATCATTCTGCTTGACCGTGATATCGGTTGCCTGTAATATCTGATCGCTCGTGATCACCGTGGAAACAAATTTTAATCTTGTCTCATAAAGAGGAGTTGCGGCCTTCAAAGTGATCGTTGCATTCTTATCATCAACATCAGCAACGTCAGCTTCCATCTGATAAACATAGTCTCCAACCGTCACCGTTACCGTTACCGGTGTCCCTGGCGTTAATGGCTTCAGATAATTGGATGCCTTAAGTGTACCTTGATAATCGCTCACCTTCATCGTCCCTGCATTCCAGGTAATCCCTCCCACGCTGATTGTCACCGGATAAGTGCTTTCGGTGAATCGTACATCCGCAATCGTGCCCTGAATGGCATAGTTTTTCAGTCCGGGATTTTCACTTTTCGGGAAATAATCGCCGCCATTTAAGTTTACTGTTGCTTCATTACTGATGGAAATGGAGCCCTCCAAGGTACTACCCTCCGGCAGCGCTTGACCGGGCTTCACTGCGACACCGATCGCATATACTTCATTATTATATGCAATGGCTGAAACCGTTCCGCCATTGATCACAATATCACCATACTTGTATTTACCTTCGCCTATCGGTTTTGCTCCACCGCCGCCAGTGCCGATTGCGGCTCCGGGGTGTCTTTTTGCGTTCGTAACATATCCTCCACAGGCTGTCACATTGCCACCGTTGATCTCAATCCTATCCACGCAGCCGAACGGTCCACCGCCAATTCCTGCTCCACCGTATACATTTTTAATATCCTTGGGGTAGCTTCCATATCCGCCCTTGGCATAAACAGTTCCGCCGTTGATGACAATGGTACCGATGCCGCCCTCTAAACCGCCGCCAATACCTGCTGCCATCCCGCTGCCATAAGCTTCGATATTGCCTCCGTTGATCTCAATCGTCCCCAAGGAACCCTTTCTCATGCTCGACGCACCAATTCCGGCACCTACTCCACCGGTTGCTTTTAAGCTTCCCTCTCCGCTGATCGTCAGGGTACAGCCTTCCGGCACATCAATAGCCGCACACATATCACCGCCCTTGAGTGTATTTTTTCCCTTCAGAATCAGATTCAGGTTTGCACCATTTGCCAGTCGGATCGCCGGTATCCAGTTAGTTGCTGTCTCAGCGTTATTATCGATCGGAATCTGGATATCCAGATCCGAAATCGTGATTGTAGCCTCCACACCATTAACCAGAATAACATGGGTCGTACTGCTTCCCGTGATAGTCGCATCATTATACTGTTCCAATGTGTTGCTGTTGATGCTGATACCGCCATTCGCAATATCATAAGTACCTGTTGATGCCAGCAAAGCGATTCCGCCGTCCATGCTGACCTCGATCTCCGGAAGCTCCACGCCCGCTGCCAAAATATACTCTCTCGGAAGAACCGGAAGATAATAATAGAAACCACTTTCATCTTCCCGGTTCTCATCCGGCTCCCAAGTAACGCTGATATCCGTCAGCACCGGGATATCTTCTGAGATTTCCTCATCTTCAAACTCATAATCCTCAAGAAAATCCCCGGCATTGCTGTCGGTCGCGATCAGAAACGTACCCTGCTGGTCTTTCTCCTGAACTTCCTGTTTATCTGCTTTCTCCTCATCATTGCTATCCGGCACGTTTTCTGAATTTTCTGTTTCCGGAGTTTCCTCCTCATTCAGATTTTCTTTCTTTGCATTACTGCCGGTAGCAATTTCCGAGTCTTCTTTCTTATCACGGTCGTCTGCTGCCGCTTTCTCATCTTCCGCGCCCTTATCGCGATCCGCATTATTTTTCTGATGATTCACGTTCTTATATTCCACCACCGAAGCCTCGATCGTCTCCGGGAAATTCAGATAATCCTCAAAGTTTTCTCCGGCATCCGCAGGGATCTGAATATGCGCGACCTCCTCCGGTAATTCCGTAAATCCCGTGATCACTTTCAACTTTTTTGTAGGGACTGCAGCAAACGTTGCAGACGGTATGCATAACTGCATCGCCATCATTGCCGCCAATGCTGCAGATATGATCTGCCGTTTCTTCTTTTTATACCTCATATCCATTTCCTCCTGTTGTCATTATTTTCTATATAGCGTGACGGTTTTGTTCTCTCCGGTAATATTTTTTATTCATACTTTTCCTCCTCACCTGATTCATTACTTCCCCTTTTTCCCTGAAGAAGCCGGGAGACTGCCTCCTCCTTCTGACTATAGCTGCATAGCGCAATTCGCATTTCCATACCTCCGTTTCCTGATGGACTCCATCGCCTCATATAGCTCCTGATCACTACAATCTATGGAGAGGAATGCCGGGATACGAAGCTGATATGCGATCAGGGCGAAGTTTTCATCATCGCTCCACCAGACAAGCGGTACTTCCGGTGCCAGCCGCTTCACCTGTATGGCCGCCTCCAGTCCCTTTGCTCCGGTCATGGCGATGACAACCGCATGGTAGCGGCTCCGCCGCAGTGCCTGAGCAAGCTGGTTCTCATTCCACAATTCGTCAATCGCAAGCTGCCCATCCCCATCAAAAAGGGAGCGCAGCCTGCTCTCAAACCATTCTGCATTCCTTAATTCCGTACAAAGTGCGATTTTCATGCTGAGCCTCCTTTCCTGAAAAGAAAAACAAGAAAGAATGTGCCTTGGCACATTCTCGCGCCTCGCGCGGTCGCTTGCGACAATCTA
>ERZ779895.3329-NODE-3329-length-12720-cov-10.513304_pt1 | contig 12720 bp, 12 predicted proteins | sample MGYA00511093_ERZ779895 | MGnify/ENA primary metagenome ERZ779895 (study PRJEB29588, sample SAMEA2142970) | human gut metagenome | biome: human gut; feature: human-associated habitat; material: faeces | place: Denmark | collected 2008/2010 ... | reverse complement strand
AAGCCGCTGTGTGCGATCCTTCTCCGAAAGCCGAGTGTGTACCCGCTTTCACCCGCGAAAGCAAACGTGGGCCGTTTGTGCGAGAAGTTGAAAAGTGGGATGAAAAGCGGTTGGGGCCAGCGTTGTGACGGTAACTTTTTGGCGATATTTGCGGAAACGGTTTTGAGCGTAAAACCGAACTTTACAGGAAGGTTTTTCGAGCGGCGAAGGCCGTTCGATTTTAGCACAGACCGGCTATAATTTGTCAAGCTGAAATCTCATTTGGGATGCAGGGCGTATAGGCCTTGTTGTCTCTCATAACAGCGTAAATGATGGAGACCATCTTCCTGCAGGCGTGGCCCACGGACGCCATGTAGGGCTTCCCTTCATCTCGTTTTTTCTGAAAATAAAACTTCAGCGCTGGATCGTGAAGCACCGCCGATGAAGCCGCCAGCCAAATGGCGTGCCGCAAATAAGGCGAGCCTCGTTTGGACATACGGTTTCTGACGCCGTTGTATTCGCCGGACTGCCGCATGGTTGGATCGATCCCCGCATAGGCGGCAAGCCTTGCCGCGGAGGAGAAGCGATTGATGTCCCCAATCTCGCTGAGGATGTACGCGCCAAGGGTCGGGCCGATGCCGGTGATGGTGGTGATCGGCGTGTCCAGGGTCTCCATGATCTCGGCGATCTTGCGATCCATTTCCCTGACCTGTTGTTTTAAGAAATCGAGGTGCTTTGCGTAAAGTCGGATCATCGTGCTGAAAACATCGCCGGCCATGGCGAAGCCAAAAGAATTGCGCGCAAGCTCCTGAAGCTCCCGGGCTTTCGCCATGCGGAAACGCTTGTGGCTGGAGACTTCGATGAGATGGCAGAGTTCTTCAAGAGGCATCTCGGATAATTCCTTTGGCGTAGGACAGGTTTGCAAAATCGCCATGGAGGTGTCGCTAAACATATTGGTAAAAGCTGTTTCGTATTCAGGAAAGACCTGATCCAGCAGGGCAATGACCTTTCGCTTAACATCTGCCTGCATGGAAACGATGGCGTGCCGTCCACGGCACAGCTCCCGCAGCTCATAAATATTTTCGGGATGCAGGGTAGACTCGGAGAAGTGTCCGAAACGGATCACCTCCGCGATCAGCAGGGCGTCCCTCGGATCTGTTTTGGCCTGACGGATGTAGAAGTTGCGAATGGAGTTGGTCTGCACTGGGTTGATGACCTGAACACGGAAGCCCTCCTTCTGAAGTCTGGTAAAAAGAGCGAGCCAGTAGTGTCCGGTGGCCTCCATTGCAAAGGAAACCTCGTCAAGTGGCAGCTTGGCCTTGGCGAGCATGGCCAGCAGCCGATTGTACCCGGAGCAGTTGTTGGTGAAGGAAAACGGCTTGATGATGACGGTGCCCTCGCCGTCAATCACCGCTGCCTCGTGCTTCCTCTTGGCAATGTCGATCCCAACGATGTACATAGTGCAGGCTCCTCTCATGTTCAAATTACGGACATTCCTCGTGCTGCTGAAGGTCACAACCTGTTGCGAGATTAGAAGAAAGCGATCCATCGCCCCGACATCCGGCTCATAAGTGACATCCCACAGGGCAGAGGTTCCAGTCTGTGCGCAGTAGACTTGGCTACAAAGATAGAAGCAGGAAATTCTCTGTCCGCATGAGGATATTATATCATCGCTCCCTCAAGGGGCGTTGATACCGGTTTTGAAGGTGTTTTGTGGGGAGATATCCCCGTTCGAAAATATAACAAGATAAAGAGAGGTGCCCCTAATTGGGCACCTCTCAGCCTCAAAGCCCCGCAGTGCGGGGCTTTCCGAGGTTTTGAAACCGCAGTCTAAGGTGCACCTTGGCGGGCGTTTTCGCAGTCTTGGGTGAACGTGAGGGGCATCAGCCCCCAGTGACAGCGGACTTTTCAAGGTGGACGTTCCGCAGGCGTTTGAGGAAATCGCAGTTTTCAACCACTCAAAAAAGTGCTCTTTGAGCAGCGGCGATTTTCGGAGGAAAACGGGTATATTTTGCGCCGCTGTAGTCAATAAAAAGGGTTTCTCAGCCGTTCAAAAATCGCACCGCTGTAACCAAAGAAGAACGCCTCCGGCAGCGCAAAAATTGCGCCGCAATAGTCAAAGATAAGGCGGCGCGGCTCCGAGGGGCAAATGATAACTTTCTGATAACAGTTCGACTTTCGGGTAGCTTTGTTCCCTTGGTTACGGTATTGTTCGTTGCGAAAGGGGCTGATACCATGCCGAAAAGACGAGCAAACGGGGAAGGGAACATCCGCAAACGAAAGGACGGTCGATGGGAGGGCCGGTACACAGTCGGTCACGATCCGGAAACTGGCAAGGCCATCATCAAAAACGTCCTCGGCAAGACGCAAGCGGAAGCAAAAGAAAAACTGAAAAAAGCCATCGAGGAAAACGTCGGCATCGACTACGGCAAGGCAAAAACCTACACCGTGGGAAGTTGGCTGGAGGTCTGGATGGAGAACTACGCCAAGGTGAAACTCAGACCGTCCACGTTCAAGACCAGCCAAGGTTTTCTGAAAAACCACATCAAGCCGCAGATCGGCAACATCCCGCTGGCAGAGTTGACCTCTCTGGACTTGCAGCGGTTCTACAAGCACCTGCTGGACGGCGGGCGAGTAGACCGCATCGAAGCCAAGAAAAAGCCGAAAGGTCTGGCGCCCAAGACGGTGCGAAATATCCACCAGATGATCGGCTCGGCGTACAATCTCGCTATGGAGCAGAAACTGGTAACCCGCAACCCCACACAGGGCTGCGCCTTGCCGAAAGTCGAACACAAAGAGATGAAGACCCTGACCGCCGACCAACTCAGTGCTTTCTTCCAGGAGGCCAAAGACAGCGGCGTGTACGAGCTCTACTACCTCGACCTCGCCACAGGACTACGCCGTGGGGAACTGCTGGGGCTGAAATGGACGGACGTTGAACTCGACCGTGGTGTGCTGAAAATCCAACGGGCAATTTCACGGCAAAACGGCAAAGTAGTCGAAGCCCCACTGAAAACGAAAAACGCCTACCGCACACTGCCGCTGTCGGCGGATGCGATAAGTGTTCTGATGCAGCAAAGAAGAAAAACGGGCAACAGCGAATGGGTATTCCCATCACCAACAGGAGGCCCCATGTCACCGGACAGCGTGCTGCATATGCTCCAGCGGGTGCTGAAACGGGCAGGGCTGCCCCGCATCCGATTCCACGATCTCCGCCACACCTTCGCAACCATGGCGCTCCAGAACGGCGTGGACGTGAAAACCGTCAGCAGTATGCTCGGTCACTACTCGGCGGGCTTCACGCTGGACACTTACGCCCACGTCACCACCGATGCGCAACTCAAGGCAGCCCAGACGATGGGCAATATCCTATCCCGTGCTGTCTGACGGTTTCCGCTACCCGCTCCCGTTGGGGTCAGCGTTTGGGTCAGGAAAAAGAGACATCCGAAAATAGCAACTTATGAAAAGCAAAAGTCCTCGAAATCAGACGATTTCGAGGACTTTTGGTACGCCGTGAGGGATTCGAACCCCCGGCCTTCTGGTCCGTAGTCCAATAAGCGCGATTACGCCTGTTCACGTATGTTCACGCTGCGTACCTCTGAATCCCTTGTGTTACAAGGCTTTCAGGCATAGTGGAAGCGTCGGCGATTGAAAAATCAGAGTTTGAAAAAATCTTGTTCTGAAGAAAATTGTTAGAAAAGTGTTAGAAGAGCAGTTTGCTATTGTGGAATAGAAAGCTGGGAAAAATATGACCTTGAGAGAATATTTTTAACCAGCATTTCGAGTCGTCAAAGTATCAACTTCTTTAAATATTAGGAGAAAAATTTATGAGGGAAAGCATGGTAATATCTATTACAAATTCAAAAGGTGGTGTTGGAAAGACTACCACCGCATTAAATCTTGGCGCTGCACTTGCGGCAGCGAAGAAAAGAGTTCTGCTGATCGACAACGACCCGCAGGGAAACCTCACCGCCGCATTGGGCTATACGCCCGGAGAGCAGAAAAACACCTTGGCAAAACTCGTGCTCGTTCAAATTGACTCACCAGAAGATTTAGACCTGCACCTTCCACGCACCGTGATACATACTGAAATCGGCATTGACCTGATTCCCGCCAATAAGCGTCTTGCGGACGCTGCGGCCCGCTTGCAGGTCATGCAGCTTTCGCAATATAATGCCGCCGGTTTCCCCGATACCCTTTGCGAGAAGATAATGGACAAGCTGCTGGATTCTCTCCGCGAACAATACGACTACATCATCATCGACTGTGGGTTGAAGCACGAGCTTCTGACCGTCAATGCCCTCACTGCTGCGGATTACTGCATCATCCCTGTGCAGGCACACTTCCTTGCCAGCGAGGGTATCCCCGATGTGTTGGAGTTGGTCAAGAATGTCCAGAGTCGCTTCAATCCTGATTTGAAGATCGCAGGCATTCTCCTGACCATGTATCAGTCCCGGCCGCAACTCTGCCAAAGCGTCCTTGCTTCGGTGGCTGAGATCTACGGTAGTAGTATCCGCGTTTTTGAGCGTCCCATCGAGCAGACAATCAAGGTAGCCGAGTGCCCTGCGGTCGGAATGAGTATTTTGGACTACGCCCCGAAAAATCCTGCTGCCGAGTCGTACCGCAGCCTTGCCCAGGAGGTGCTCCGCCTTGCCTAAGCGTGATATGAATGATTTGCTGAAAAAGCGTATGAACGCAACACAGCAGGCATCCGAGATTACAGTTGGGGATGAAGCGTATGAGACACTATTTAAGGGTGTACCCGTACCAGCGGTTTCAAGGTTCTGCGAACTGCAGATAGATAGGCTTCGCCCATTTTTTACGGCGGATATTGGGTTTCATCCCTATCCGCCGGAGAAACTCAAGGCATTTTCACAGCAGCTTGCCGAGCAGGGTATCTATGAGCGTGTTATCGTCCGCCCTATCCCAGGCAGTAATGACTATGAGATTCTCGCCGGTCACAACCGCACAAAGGCATGGCAGCTGACCGGGCATGATGTGATTCCCGCCGAGGTGGTGAGTGCCGATGATGCAAGGGCTGTCTCTATTGCTGTTGCCACCAACCTCCTGCGGCGTCAGGACCTTACCATCATTGAGCGTGGCAAGGCGTATCGTGCGCTGCTGCGCGAAAATAATCGGCACGGTCAGCGGGACGCAAATCAAGTAGAAACAACTTTTGGCGATTCTCGCCAAAAGTTGCAAGAGGGCGATGCGGACAGTACCTTTGGCGAGAATCGCCAAAGGTACAATGCCCGCAAACTCGTGGCAGATTTCTTTGGCGTAACTGAGTATGAAATCCGAAAGGCCATCAAGCTGGCAGGCCTGATTGAACCGCTTGCGGATATTTTGGAAAACACTCCACGCAAGCTGCCCATTGCCTGCGCCGAGTTGATCGCTGACTACGACGCAGCCACCCAGCAGGCGTTTGCGGAGATGTGCTCTATCGAGGGCTACACGCTCAATAAGGCAACGGTGCAGAAAATCGTCCATGCCTGCCCTCCTCTCTCTGCGGAAAAACAGAAAATTTATGCCGTGTGGCGGAAGGCTCGCGCTGAGGAAACCCAGCGACGCACCGCACCTCCGAAGAAGATCAGTTTTGACCGCAGGAAGTTTGCTCCGTACCTTGAAAAGCTGGGTAGTGACAAGGAACTCGAAGAGATGTTCCTTGCGTTCTTGCGGCAGCAGGTCGGGTGATGTATAATTATAAGAGATAAAAAGAAAGGATACCGAACGCTATGAGCGAACAGGAAAAAATCCAGCTTTTTGAAGATCAAAAGATTCGCACAGCATGGGATGAAGATAAGGAAGAATGGCATTTCTCTGTTGTCGATGTAATCCGTGTGCTGACAGGCAGCGAGAATCCGCGGCGATATTGGAGTGATTTGAAGCGAAAGCTGAAAGCAGAAGGTGCCGTTGAACTGTACGAAAAAATCGTACAGTTCAAAATGACTGCTCCAGATGGGAAAATGAGACTGACTGATGTGGCGAATACAGAACAGCTTCTTCGTATCATGCAGTCCGTCCCCTCGCCAAAAGCCGAGCCCATACGAGCATGGCTTGCCGAGGTTGGCCGCGAGCGCATCGAGGAAACCATTGACCCAGAACAGGCCATTGACCGTGCTTTAGAAACTTATCTCAAAAAGGGCTATGATCCGGACTGGGTTCACCAAAGGCTCCTTTCCATCCGTATCCGCAATGAGCTCACCGACGAATGGCAGAGGCGCGGAGTGGAAAAGGGACGGGAGTTTGCTATCCTGACCGATGAGATTTCAAGGGCGTGGTCCGGTATGACGACCCGGCAGTACAAAAATCTCAAGGGACTAAAAAAAGAAAATCTGCGGGATAACATGAGCGATACTGAACTTGTTCTGACTATGCTGGCGGAGGCTTCCACACGAGATATTTCCAAGGCATCAAAACCCGTTGGTTTTGATGAGAGCGTAAAGGTTGCCAAGCGCGGCGGCAATGTTGCAAATGTTGCGCGGCAGCAGCTTGAGGCGGAAACCGGTCAGCCTGTTATCACTTCGCAGAACGCTGCTCAGTTAAATGCGGTGGTCACAGAAATGATCGAAGCATCGGCGCAGGTGGTTGACCGCCAAGATGATTCAAAAAGCAAATAGAGTTTTCTTGATATGGAGTAAAAACAATGAAGGAGTATGCGCGATGAGCACATTGTCTGCAAAAGAGTATAAGTGCTTTGAAGATATCAAGCGAATCCGTCCAGATGGCTCAGAATACTGGGCAGCAAGGGAGCTTGCTCCCGTGCTGGACTATGCAAAATGGGAGAACTTCTATAAGGTTATCAAGCGTGCCATGATTGCCTGCGAGAACAGTGGACGCAGTACCTTGGAATGTTTTCCTGAGGTCAGGAAAACATCTCCCATGCCGAATGGAGGAGTAAAAGACATCCTTGATTACGAGCTTTCGCGTTATGCCTGCTATCTGATCGTCCAGAATGGTGATCCGCGCAAAGAGGTGATTGCTCTTGGGCAGACATACTTTGCAATTCAAACCTACCGGCAGGAGGTCGCAGACCGCTTTAATCAGCTGGATGAGGATAGTCGCAGGCTTGTGGTTCGCGGTGATATCAAGCAGTGGAATCAGCTTTTGGCAGAGACCGCGCGAAACGCAGGCGTTATCACGGCGGAAGAATTTGCAATCTTTCAGAATGCCGAATATATGGGCTTGTATGGCGGAATGACGGTAGATGATATTCACCGCAGAAAGGGACTTGCCATCGGCCAAAAGATACTTGATTACATGGGGAGTACGGAGTTGATTGCTAACCTGTTTCGCATTTCACAGACGGAGGAAAAGCTGCGCAAGGATCAAGTTTCGACTTCCGATGCCGCGACCGCTGTTCATTATGCTGTCGGGAATGAAGTAAGGGAGGCGATCCGGAAGATTGACGGCACCATGCCGGAGGATCTTCCAACACCTGAAAAGAGCATTGCGCAGTTAGAGCGTGAGCAGATGGAACGCCTGAAACAAAAGGCGATTGATGGACAGCTCATGCTGGATGAATAGGCTTTTCCATGGGAACTCCTAAAATAATTGAATGATTTGCTGGAAGGCTCGACACCGTAAGGTGCCGGGCCTTTCTCTATGATCTGAGGTGACTAATGTGAAAGAAACAACTCGAAATTGCCGCTCGGTTCGCGCTCATAATCCGTTCGATGACGGTGCGGAGGAGCGCCTGCGGCGAATGGGGCTGCTTTCCGTGTCAGGTGCTGTAGAGACACCGGCGCTGTCTGCGCTGAGCTGCGTTTTTGCTGGACTGCTATTTGATGACCTGTGTGATGCCTGTCAGGATTACGCCGCTGTTCAGGCAGAGCTGCGGCAGTTGTTTGAAGCCGCTGCCAGAGCAGAGCCGCGGCAGCAGTTTTTGTTGATCTGCCTGCAATATGACCGCATTTCGCAGGCAATCCCAGATCCCATCTGGTGGATCAGCGGAAACCCTGGCCTTGCGGGTGATTTCGCCGCACTTTTCATTGAATACCTAAAAAATCTGGCTAGTGCCAAGGAGGTGATTTCGTGAAAGGAATCCTCATTTATAAACCCCCGGATAAGCCATCCCCAATCCCTTCGTTTATTGAGGGGCTTGACCCACGCCTGCGAGAGAAAATTCTCCTACGGCTCTATCAGCTAACCCTGCCGCAGAAACCGGAACTGAAGGAACCGCATTTCAAGAGGTTTTCTCTGGAGCGGTATCGGGATCTTTGCGAAATGCGAATCAAGAGCAAGGTCTTGATTCGCATTATCTTTTACCCCTGTCCCAATGGGGACATTCTGCTTCTCCATGCGTTTGTGAAGCGCCAAAAACGCGATACGATGCAGGCCTTGGAGCAGTCATTACGAATACTGGATGCGCTGCGTGAAAACCCGGAGCGCACAGTAGAATACAAGATCAAGGAGGAAAAAGCATCATGAACGAACCACCCAGCCCCCGCACAGCATCAAAAAAGGTATCAACGCGCAATTATATTTTACTTTGAACAGGAGGTTTTCACAGGCATGAAAAGAGTACTTCTCTGTGTACTGCTGACACTATCTATGTCAGTCTCTGCGTTTGCACTGGAGGTTCCAACGGATACGGTCGTGCAAAACCTGAACGGCAGCCAGCAGGCCATCAAAACTTTTACGATCCCCGCCAATCAGGATCCCAAGAGTCTGATTGAAGAACCCTTTGAATTGGAGGGTTATCTCTATACCTTTGCTGATATTGTCAAGGAAGAAAATATGGTGGATGAGTCCAAGTCCCATACCGAAACTATCACGCTGGAAACAGACACCGATGATCTTGCCAAAATCTTAGATCAGCTCAAGACTACCATTGAATATGATGATGGCGTTTTCTGCGGTACCCTTGCCCTCGACCATACCAGCATCCATACAGAGGCATCCAACTATGAGACAAAAAGCTATACCGTGAGTGAAACGAAGACCATAGGGCAGCTTGACCGCAACGATATGTCCTATGTTCCGCCTACGACGGTGAAAAATGGCCGCACGCTGAGCCTTGCCAATGTGGAATGGCAGGTCACCGGGACAGATCTCGTCGGCGAGACGCTGATGCCTTCGTCCTATCAGGCCGTTGCCACCTATTCCGCACGAGCTTCTTATCAGGCTGCCACAGGCTATGTAACAACTGCGGAGTATACCGGCGATGTGACCCACGAAGGCGTGGAGAGCGTCACCTATGTTTTAACTTACTTGGGGACAAAGGGCGGCGTAAAGGGCGGCATAGGTCAGGCCTTTTCCAACGTGGGCCGTTTCTTTGCTGCAAACTGGCTGGCGCTGCTTGTCGGCGCGGTGCTGGCAGCCGCTGTGATTTTCGGTATCCTATATGTCTCATATGTGCGCCGACACAGAGCAGATGTCCCCGTCGATGCGGAGTATGAGACTGCGGGTGACTCAGAGAATGAGGAGGATTCTGAATGATGAAATACGGTAAACACCTGCCCAGATTTGCGGTGCTGTTTGCGCTGACTGCTGCGCTATCTGTCAACGCTTTCGCCGCTGATTATGATTTTGAGACAGGTATGGACACAGAATATTATCCCTCTACATCCTACGAGGATGCCTACGGCAGCGCATATAACTATGGTGGGCCAAATCTTGTGGACTATCAGATACCGGAACTGCCTTATGGTAGCTTCAGCACAACGCAGGTCGGCATTATGGAAAAGGGGTATCTGCCCGGCCTACAGCAAAATGTCGGCACTTCCACTTCCGGCGAGTATAGCCTCTCCGGCGGGATTTATGATTTTCCATCCGATTCTGCATCTTCGGCTAAACCAAGCGTATCGGCCTACACCAGCGTTGACGGCATGAAACGCAAGGACGGCAGCATTGGTACGCTGAAAATTTCTTCCCTTAATATCAACATGAAGGTCTGGGAGGGTGAGACAAACTCCAGCATGGCAAAGGGACTGGGTCATTACAGTTCCACCTCCGGCTGGGATGGAAATGTCGGCGTCTGCGGCCATAACCGCGGTGCCAAGTACACCATCGGCAGCATCAAAAATCTGGAGATCGGCGATACCATCACCTATACAACGGTCTATGGGACTCGTACTTATGAGGTTATCTCGGTCAAAACGATCTCCAGCACTGACTGGAGCTATTTACAGGCAACAACCGATAACCGTATCACCATCACGACCTGCCTTGCCAATCAGCCCAGCAAGAGAGTGTGTGTTCAGGCGGTGGAGATAAGTCTGTGAATCCCTTGCGGCACAATGCTTTTGTGCAAAATTATTTTGGCGCCGTAAGCATTTTAAATAAACCTTTGACAAGCCACTTCTTCTGTATTATGCTCAAGCTACTCCGGAGAATAAATCACAAAAGGAAGTATCTTGATTGGTACAGCAATTTATGCCCAAAAGGAAGGATGACGAGATCAGAGTAAGAATGGATATCACCGTTGACCTTCCCGCAGAAGTGGCGAAGCAGGCTGAGGAACTGGGTATATACGAGTTCGAACGCTGTGTTTATGACCCGGATACTCGCCGTATGACAGCCAGTGTGACCACTATATTTTATCGGAAGGGAGCGTAATTGCAATGAAGAAAAGTCTTTACCTAATCGTTGGCATTTTAATTGGGGCAACGGTTTTTGGTGGGGCTTCCGCCCATGCTGCGGGAATCCTTGCTGAACGCAGTTCCCACCACATTTTTGTGGACGGAAAAGAAGTTCAACTGGAGGCGTATGGTATTACTGGACACAACTACGTGAAACTCCGCGACATCGGCAAGGTTGTTGGGTTCAATGTGTTTTGGGATGTGGACAGCGGATGTGTGCAAATTGAAACCGGCGTGCCTTACACCGGCGAAGCTCCCACAGAGTCAGAAACCGACACCCCCGCTTCACAACCGGAGGTCACAACTCCCATTGATGCAGATACCATGAAGCAGGATATCGTGGACTGCACGAATGCTCTCCGAAAGGAAAACGGCATCGCAGCTTTGACTGCAGACGATAAACTCATGCAGGCAGCACAGGTGCGAGCCGATGAAATGGCTGCCAGCGGCGTCTACTCCCACATTAGACCTGACGGTCGTAAATACATGACTGTCACCGACTGCCAATACGTGGGAGAGAATATTCACTGTCTGGAAGACTGGGCTCTGAAAGAAAAGAGCCTGCCAGAAACCGTCATGTGGGCATGGACCGCCTCCGCGGGGCATCTCAAAAATATGGCCAATTCCCGCTACGGAAGCATCGGTGTCGGACTTGCCAAAGGTACGGACGAAACCGGCGAGGACTGCTGGTACTGCGTCCAACTCTTTATGGATAAAGGGTGTTCCATCAGTTGGGTGGATCAGCCCGCAGCCAAGCAATAACAATTCAATATTATTTTGCAAAATGCGGACTGGTTTCACAGTCCGCATTTCTATTTCAAATTTTCAAATAAGGAGGAATTCCCTTTGAAAAAAATCAAGACGAGATTTCTGTCTGCATTTCTGGCGCTGCTGACCTTACTGACACTGCTGCCCACTTCTGCACTGGCAGCATCCGGCAGTGGAACAGGAATCAAGGCAACCACAGACCCTAACCTTTGGTCCACCCGCCTGACCTCCACCGGACAGCAATACTCCTATCGCCCGCCCACGGCAGCAGGCAAACAGCTCTACTGCATGGACCTTGGCTATTCCTATCGCTATGGAACCGCTTCTTTTCTCAACAGCTACACCTACAAAAGCGCCACCGGCGCGGACAGTGATGCCCTGTGGGATGCCGCTGTCGCAGGTACGGGGCTGGGTGAGATGGATGCCATTACCAAAGAGAATGTAAAGTGGATGATGACCTACATTGTCAACTACACGGGCGATATCCCCGGCAGCCTGTTCATGGCGCTCCAAACGTATATCTGGGATCATCAGAGCGATAAATCCGCAGGCGGCGATACCTCTGGTGACATTGACGCCGGTGGCTTTGCAAACCGTGACACCTACGAGACTTACCTCGGCTATGTGGATTGGCTCTTGGCACAGAAAGCCAAGGAAGACGCGGAATATCAACAGCAGATTGAAGACTACGCTGCCAAGGGTATCATCGCTGCTGTGGTGGAAGATGAGTCCGCAAAATGGGCGGTCTATGCCAAGTCCAGCGTGTCCGGCCGCCAGAGTTTTTTTGCGTACTACGCGCCCCGCAAATTGCAAGTCGGTAAAGCTCCTGCCCCGGAAGAACCGGATAATCCGCCTGCCGGCGATGCAGACATTACACTGCGAAAAGTTGCTGCCGGAACTACCCGCGGTCTGGATGGTGCTAAATTTAACGTTTACCGCGACGGGCAGATCGTCGGCAGCAGCGTGACTCAAAATGGCGGCATCATTGAAGTTGAAAATGTCACCAAAGGTCTCTGGTCTTTCGTGGAGGTTGAGGCCCCGGAGGGCTTCTGTGCAGACTCCGCTCCCATCAGCGTCTATGTCGATACCACAGATGGGGACAAGCAATACACCGTGACCGCCGAAAACCACAAGCTGCCCGATATGAAGATCACCAAGCGCGACGCCATGAGCGGCAAACCCATTGCCGGCACGGTGTTTTCCATTAAGTCCGTTACCGGCAGCTATTCTACCTCTGTCACCACGGGGGTGGACGGTTCCGCCACCCTCTCGTCCATCCCCGCAGATGTTTATGTGGTACGCGAGGAATCTGTGCCGGAGCCGTACATCGTGAGTAATACGGAGCAGACCGTGGCGCTGCGCCCCGGCAAGACCTCCGAAGTCATCTTCG
>ERZ779895.3326-NODE-3326-length-12730-cov-5.038895_pt1 | contig 12730 bp, 10 predicted proteins | sample MGYA00511093_ERZ779895 | MGnify/ENA primary metagenome ERZ779895 (study PRJEB29588, sample SAMEA2142970) | human gut metagenome | biome: human gut; feature: human-associated habitat; material: faeces | place: Denmark | collected 2008/2010 ... | reverse complement strand
AGGCCATTGCCGCTTTGGGAGGCGAGCCGGAGCAGACGGCGCGGCAGATTATTGCCGGCGCAGTGGCTGTCATCCGGCGCACGATTCAGGAAATGCTGAACGAATGGGCCAAGCAGCCCGTTTATACGGTGGACGACGTTATCCGCGGCACGGAATTCGTTCCTCAGCGTTTAATCGGCGTGGGCGGCGGCGCTCCCGGTCTGATTACGGCTTTGGGCGAGGAGATGGGCCTGCCCGTGGACATTCCTTTGGGTGCAATGGTAGCCAACGCCGTCGGCGCGGCGGTAGCGCGTCCCACCTTGAGCGCTGGCCTGCGGGCGGATACTACCGACGGCTATTACATTATACCGGAAAGCGGACGGCGGGAGCGGCTGCCGCGGGGCTTCGGCAAGGCTATGGCGCAGGGTATTCTTAGCCAATGGCTGCGGGAGCAGACGGCGGATTGGCTGCTGCCTGATCATGAAACGGAGCTTATCAGTTACGAGTATTTCAATACCGTACACGGCTATTATGACCGTGGCGATATTTACAGCCTGCGTATGCAGCTCAAGCCAGGCATTCTGCACAAGGTTCGCGGCAGGGAGGTGCGTTTTTGATGGCTAAAAATACTTTGGGCTTAGTTTTTTTTCCAGCCTTTGACTGGATGATCAGCCCCGGACACCCGGAGCGCCAGGAACGGCTTTTATATACCCGCGACCAGCTGGAGGAGGAGGGGCTATTCGACTGCGAGGAAATTCGCGAATACCGTCCCCGTTTGGCGCAGATAGAGGATTTGCAGCGAGCGCACGTGGGCGTGCCCAACATTGCCCGGCTGATAACGCCCGCCCATCTTACCTCCGCCGGAGGCTGCCTGGCGGCGGCGGACGCCGTAATGCAGCGGGAGGTGCAGCGCGCCTTTGCGCTGGTAAGGCCGCCGGGACATCACGCTATGCGCGTTGTTCACGGAATTCGCGGCTTTTGTACTGTTAATATTGAAGCGATCATGGTAGAATATTTACGGAGCAAGTATAATATCCGCAAAATTGCCGTGGTAGACACGGACGTGCATCATGGCGACGGTTCGCAGGATATTTTTTACCACGATCCCAATACTTTATATATTTCTTTTCATCAGGACGGGCGCACGCTGTACCCGGGCACGGGCTTTCCGGAGGAAGCTGGCAGCCCCGCGGCCTGGGGAACCAATATCAACCTGCCGCTGCTGCCGGGAACCGGGGACGAGGGCCTGCACCGTTTGTACGACGGGCTCATCAGCCATATTTTAGAGGATTTTCAGCCGGAGCTGATTATCAACAGCGCCGGGCAGGATAATCATTTCAGCGACCCTTTGGCTTCCATGCAGGTTACGGCGCAGGGCTATGCGCGTCTGGCAGATAAGCTGCGGGCCGATATTGCCGTGCTGGAGGGCGGTTATTCTATTGAAAGCGCTCTGCCCTATGTGAATACCGGCATTATTTTGGCTATGGCAGGCATGGATTACAGCAAGGTAGTGGAGCCGGACAGCAGTATGCTGCGGCGGCAGGACCCGCGCTGCAATAAGCGGGTGGACCAGCTTATCGAGCAGGCCGGAGAAATTTATTTTCAGCGGGAAGCTATGCAGCAGCGTTTGCTGGCTAAATGCGGCGGCGTATGGCAGCGGCGCAAGCATATTTATTATGACGAGGAAGGCATTCGCGAGGAGCAGGTGGAAACCCTGCGCTATTGCGCGTACCGTGCCTGCGGCGGCTATTTCACTATGCAGACGGCGGCGGAGGGCACGCGCTTCGGCGACCAAAGCGCTTTTATCGTCTGTCTGCCCCGCGGCGTGTGCGCCAAATGCCGTCAGGTTGCCTATGACGAAGCCCTGCGGGAAAAGAAGCGCGGCAAATGGCAGTATGTGCTGGTGCAAAATATAGACGGCGGCGTGATTGAGGAGTTGTAAGGGGACGAGGCTTGATAAATAAAATGTTTGGAAACGAGGTTTTGGCATGTTAAAGGAATTGGTTATTGCTACTCATAACCAGGGCAAGGTAGAGGAGTTTAAAGTTTTAATGAAGGACCTGCCCATCGAAATTAAATATCTGGCGGATTTTGATAAAGTGGAGGAGCCTGCGGAAACAGGCCGTACCTTCGCGGCTAATGCGCGGTTGAAGGCGGTGTATTACGCTAAAAAATTGGGCAAGCCCTGCATTGCCGACGATTCCGGGCTGGAGGTGCAGGCGTTGGACGGCGCGCCCGGCGTGCGCAGCGCCCGTTATGCCGGAGAAGAAGCCAGCGACGAGGATAATAATAACCTGCTGCTGCACAATATGAAATTCCAGGTGAAGCGTACCTGCCGCTTCCGCTGCGCCTTGTGCGTGGCTCAGCCCGACGGCAAGGTGCTGAACGAGGTGGACGGCGTCTGCGACGGTATGCTGCTGCATGCGCCTTTGGGCAGCGAGGGCTTCGGTTACGACCCGCTATTTTGGTCCACGGAATTACACAAGGGCATGGGCGAAGCCAGTATGCAGGAAAAAAATAAAATCAGCCATCGTGGTAAAGCTATCCGCAGGCTGGTGGCTATCTGGAGCAAAAAGAAATGAAAATAGGCATCACCGGCGATACTCACGGCAGCGTGCAGGCCGTTCGCAAAATATTGCAGCTCACGCCGCCGGTGGAGCTGTGGCTGCATACGGGCGACCACGCGGCGGACGCTAATCTGCTGCAAAATCTGACGGGGATTGAAACGGTCTGCGTGCGCGGCAACTGCGATTTGCTGGACAACGGCGCGAAGTACGACGAATTTTTAGTATTGGAAAACTTCAAGCTGTGGCTGACGCACGGGCATAAATATATTCAATGGCAGGAAAAAGCAGATTTAGGCTATTGGGCTAAGACGTTGGACCAGGATATAGTTGTGTACGGGCATACGCATGTGCCGGTCAACGCTTATTACGGCGATACGCTGCTCGTAAATCCGGGCAGCCCGGCTCGCCCTCGCGGCGGCTCCAAGCCCTGCTTTGCCGTGCTGACTTTGCAGCGGGGCGCAAAGCCGGAGGTTGAGTTTATAGATTTATAAACGAATTGGGTAAGAACAGTTCAGACGTTCTGCTATTTTTCATATGAAAATATAAAAAACAGAAACAGCGCCTGCGTTTGCAAGCGCTGTTTCTTTTTTGGCAAATTAAGCCATAGCGTTAACTTTTTTGGCAAGTCTGGATTTTTTGCGAGCTGCGGCATTCTTATGAATGATGCCTTTGCGAGCTGCTTTATCGAGCAAACCGGAAGCAACAGCCAAGGTAGCTTGAGCGTCTTCTTTAGCTGCGGTAGCAGTCATAGCGACAACCTTACGGGAAGCATTGCGGAGAGCTGCTTTAGCCGGAGCGTTTTTAGCGCGGCGCTCTGCGTCGGTTTTTACACTGCGGATGGAAGATTTAATGTTCGGCAACGAATTTCACCTCCTGATAGTTCTTGTACTGAACTATTTTAACACGTGCAGCGCTTTTGCGCAAGGGGTTTGCTAAAATATTTGCCGCTGGCAATGCGAATAATATAATGAAGAATCATTCTTGCCTTAGCTTTTATGTTTACAGGCTTTAGCTAAGAATGCTATAATAAATAGTACTGATAAAATATTTTCTGCAAAGGAGCTAGGCATTTAACGATGATTGAGCAGGATCACATTCGCAATTTTTCTATCATTGCCCATATAGATCACGGCAAGTCGACGCTGGCCGACCGATTGATTGAATATACAGGAACTCTCAGCAAACGCGAAATGGAGGAACAAATTTTAGATTCCATGGATTTGGAGCGGGAGCGCGGTATTACCATCAAGGCGCAGGCTGTGCGCAGCATTTACAAAGCGCGCAACGGCGAGGAATATATGCTGAACTTTATCGATACCCCCGGCCATGTGGATTTTACCTACGAGGTATCGCGCGCGCTGGCGGCCTGCGAAGGCGCGCTGCTGGTTATCGACGCGACACAGGGCATCGAGGCGCAAACGCTGGCCAATGTTTATCTGGCATTGGACAACGATTTGGAAATTGTGCCCGTTATCAACAAGATAGATTTGCCCAGCGCCGACCCGGAGCATGTGAAAAAAGAAATCGAGGACGTAATTGGCATCGACGCCAGCGACGCGGTGCTGTGCAGCGCTAAGACGGGCTTGGGTATCGAGGACGTGCTGGAGGCTATTGTGGCCCGCATTCCTGCGCCCAGCGGCAGTGCTGAAGCGCCGCTCAAGGCTTTGGTTTTCGATTCCAAGTTTGACGCTTATAAGGGCGTGGTGCTGTATGTGCGCGTCATGGAGGGCCGTATCCGCAAGGGTATGAAGATACGCATGATGGCCACCGGCGCTGAATTTGAAGTTACCGAGGTGGGCTATTTTAAGCCGGGCCTGGTGAATGTAGATGAGCTGGAGGAGGGGCAGGTTGGCTTTTTTGCCGCCAGCATTAAAAACGTGAAGGACGCCCGCGTAGGCGATACGGTTACGGACGCCAACAATCCGGCGGAGCGGGCGCTGCCGGGCTATCGCAAGGCTACGCCCATGGTGTACTGCGGCCTGTACCCTGTAGAAAACTCCGATTACGACAATCTGCGCGACGCCTTGGAAAAGCTGCAGCTGAACGACGCTTCGCTGGTTTTTGAACCGGAAACTTCTACGGCGCTGGGCTTCGGCTTCCGCTGCGGCTTTTTGGGACTGCTGCACATGGACGTTATCAAGGAGCGCTTGGAGCGCGAATATAATTTGAGCCTGATTACCACGGCTCCCAACGTAATTTACGAGGTTTTCCGCACTAACGGCGAGGTGGAGATGGTTGATAATCCTTCTTTATTCCCCGACCCGACGCTTATCGACCATGTGGAGGAGCCTTACGTCAATGCGACGATTATCGTCCCTAAGGATTATGTGGGCGCGGTCATGGAGCTGAGCCAGGAAAAGCGCGGCGAGTACGATAATATGACTTATCTGGATGATACTCGCGTGATGATTCACTATGCGCTGCCCTTGAGCGAGATTATTTTCGACTATTTTGACCGTTTGAAATCGGCGACCCGCGGCTACGCTTCTTTGGATTACGAGCTGAGCGGCTATCGCTATTCTAATCTGGTGAAGGTGGATATTCTGCTGAACGGCGACCCTGTGGACGCTTTGTCCGCCATTGTGCATAAGGACAGCGCTCAGGTGCGCGGCCGCCAGCTGGTGGAAAAGCTGCGCAGCCTGATTCCTCGGCAGATGTTTGAAATTCCCGTGCAGGCCGCTATCGGCAATAAGGTTATCGCCCGCGAAAATGTGCGCGCTATGCGCAAGGATGTTTTGGCCAAGTGCTACGGAGGCGATATCAGCCGTAAGCGCAAGCTTTTGGAAAAGCAAAAGGAAGGCAAGAAGCGCATGAAGCAGGTGGGCAGCGTGGAGCTGCCGCAGGAAGCCTTCATGGCGATTTTGAAGATGGATTGAGCGCAGTCAGTTTGCGATAAAGGTTGGTGAATGCTTATGGTAGTTCAGATGCAGGGGCTGCTGTCCACAATCAGCGTCCTGGACATTATCGACATTGCCGTCGTAGCCTATTTTCTCTACCGTTTATATTTGATGCTGAAAAATACCCGCGCCGCGACATTGGTTAAGGGCCTGCTGGTGCTGGTGCTGATTATGGTTATCTGCCGCTGGCTCAACCTGCACGTTATCAGCTGGCTGCTGGAAAAGAGCATGACGGTGATTATGGTAGCGCTGCCCGTAGTTTTTCAGCCGGAGCTGCGCCGTGCCCTGGAGCAGATTGGTCGCGGTAAGCTGTTCCACAAGAGAAGCGAGCTGGATGAGCAGGAGCTGGAAGTTATGCTGGATTCGGTGGCCCACGCTACCAAAGTTATGAGCCGCGATAAGGTGGGCGCGCTGATGGTTTTTGAACGGGCGACCGGTCTGGTGGAGCGCATTGAAACAGGCGTACCCATCGACGGCTTAATCAGCAGCGGTTTGATTCAAAATATTTTCGTGAAGGATACGCCGCTGCACGACGGCGCTGTGGTGATTCGCGGCAACCGCATTGTGGCCGCCTGCTGCCTGCTGCCGCTGACGGAAAACCGCAATTTGAGCCAGGAGCTGGGTACGCGCCATCGCGCTGCTATCGGTATGTCGGAGCAGTCGGACGCTATGGTGCTGGTAGTCAGCGAGGAAACAGGCGCTATCTCTATTGCCCGCAACGGCGAGCTGATGCGCTATCTGACGGTGAACGACGTGAAGGAAATTCTGCGCCGGGCTATATTCCAGCCTCATGCGGCTATGAAGGTTTCCTTGGCCGACAGACTTAAAGGCTTGTGGGGCGGTGATAAAAAATGAAATTCTTTGAAAGATTAGAGCGTAAAGAAAATTTACTGGCGCGGATTATCAGCCTGCTGGTGGCCTGCGGCCTGTGGGTTTATGTGATGTCGGACCAAAACCCCATAGTGGAGCGCAGCGTGGAGGTGCGTTTGCAGCAGGCCAATCTGCCGAATAATATGATGGTGTTTAATGTGCCCGACAGGGTTATGGTAAAAATACGCGGCTCGCGCACCAAGGTCAGCGACAATGTGGACGGACGCCTGATGGCTTCGCTGAATTTAAAGAATGTGACCGAAGGACAGCAGAGCCTGCCGGTACGGGTATCCTTTCCTGACGGCGAGGTAGTTTCGGTAACGCCGTCGGAGGTTTCCGTGTATGTGGATACGGTCAGCGAAAAGCAGGTTCCCGTAGTGCCGCGCGAGGTGGGAAATTCCAATGGCGATATGACTATCGGGCACAGCGTTATTACGCCGTCGGAGGTAACTTTGCGCGGCGCTACCCACCGTATCGATAAGGTTAATAAGGTGGTTGCGCCTGTCGACGTCACCGATCGTCAGGGCAGCTTCCAGGCGGAAAGCGATTTGGTGGCGGTCAGCGACGACGGCTACGATATTCCTAATATGCGCATCATTCCCGAACGGGTTATGGTGCAGGCGACGATGGTTAAGCAGCTGCTGTCCGTCGATGTGCCGGTGAACCTGGTTATGAGCGGCACGCTGCCACACGGCGCGGTGGTGACGAAAACGGAAATTGTGCCCAAGACTATCAGGGTGACGGCGCCGCCTTCCTTGCTTAAAGAATTGAAGGCCGTCAACACCAAGCCTGTGGACGTGACCACCTTAAACGGCAGTACGGCTATCGCGGCGGAGCTGGAGCTGCCGGATAATGTGATTCCGGAGGTTCGCAGCGTGCAAATTATGCTTTCGGTGGAAAGGCAGAATTAAGCGGCAATGAAAATTAAAATCAATAATGTGCGCATCAGCCTGCTGCACGAAACGACGCTGGAGCAGGCGGTCTGCAAAAAAGCCGGCGTGGGCAGGGAAAGCCTGGGGACGCTGCGCGTTTTGCGCAAGGCGGTGGATGCGCGCAAGAAAAACGATATATGCTTGAATTATCACGTTTTGGCAGAGGTGGATGTCAGCGCCCGTCAGGGCAAGCGCCTGTTAGCCGACCGTGATATTACGCAATACGAGAAGCCTGTAAAGGAGCCGCTGGTTTTAGGCACGCTGCCCTTGAGCGCGCCGCCGGTGATTATCGGCGCGGGCCCTGCGGGACTGCTGGCCGCTTTGCAGCTGGCGGAGCATGGCTATAGGCCGCTGCTGTTGGAGCGGGGCAAGCCGGTGGCGCAAAGAGTGACGGACGTGCAGCGCTTTTGGCAGACGGGACAGTTTGACCCAGCCTCCAACGTCCAATTCGGTGAAGGCGGCGCGGGCACGTTTTCCGACGGCAAGCTGACTACCAGAGTTAACGACCCGGTGATGGCGGAAATTTTGCAGCTCTTTGTGGACGCAGGCGCGCCGGAAAATATTTTATGGGAGCATAAGCCTCATGTAGGCACGGATAAGCTGCGGGCCATGGTGACGGGACTCAGCAAACGCATCTGCGCTTTGGGCGGCAGTATTCGTTATCAGGCGCAGGTCAGCGATTTGCTTATCGAAAACGGCTGCGTAAGCGGCGTAGTGTTGAGCAGCGGCGAAAAAATAGCGGGGGGAGCCGTAGTTTTGGCCTGCGGTCACAGCGCCCGCGATACTTACGCCATGCTGGCGCGGCGGGGCGTGGGCCTTAAGACCAAGCCTTTCGCTATCGGCGTGCGCATCGAGCATCCTCAGGAGCTTATAGATAAAGCTCAATACGGCAGCTTTGCCGGCCACCGTTTGCTGGGCGCAGCGGATTACGCTTTGGTTTACCACACGCCGGACAAGCGCCGGACGGCTTATTCCTTCTGCATGTGCCCAGGCGGGCAGGTGGTTGCGGCGGCGTCGGAAAGCGGCGGCGTAGTCGTAAACGGTATGAGTATGTTTAAGCGGGACAGCGGCATTGCCAACAGCGCTCTGGTGGTTAATGTGGGCGTTGAGGATTTCGGCGGCGGGCCGCTGGCTGGCGTGGAATTTCAGCGGCAGTACGAGCGGCTGGCCTTTGCCTTGGGCGGCGGCAATTATTATGCGCCGGCTCAGAATACGGACAGCTTTCTGCACCGCAGCGCCCCCTCGCTGCAAAGTCTGACGGCTGGGTCTTACCGCCCCGGCTTAACTGCCTGCGCCTTGGATAAGGTGCTGCCAGCTTACGTTACGGATACGCTGCGGCTGGGCATCGAAAGCTTTGGCCGCAAGCTGGCAGGATATGCCGACGGCGGCGCGCTGCTGACGGGCGTGGAAACCCGCACCTCGGCTCCCGTGCGCATCGAGCGGGATAAGCAAAGCTATGTGTCGGTGACGCACGATTTGCTTTACCCCTGCGGCGAAGGTGCGGGCTACGCAGGCGGAATTATGAGCGCGGCGCTGGACGGCTATCATGTGGCGCGGGCGATTATGCAAAGATTTGCGCCGCTAAGGTGAAATATAAATAAAAATATGCAAAACTAAAGATAAATTTCAGGGAGGTTTTTGGAAAATGGCACGTTTATTCGGTACCGACGGCGTTCGCGGCGTAGCGAACGTAGAGCTTACGCCGGAGCTGGCCTTTAAGCTGGGCTATGCTGCGGCAAAATATTTTGGCAGAGAGGTGTCCAGCCCCAAAATTATCATTGGCCGCGACACACGCCGCAGTGGGCAAATGCTGGAAAGCGCTTTGGCCGCAGGTATTTGCAGCGCAGGCGGCAACGCGCATCTTTTGGGCGTAATGCCTACGCCCGCAGTTTCTTACTTGACGTCGGAGGTTAAGGCTAACGCCGGCGTAGTAATTTCCGCTTCGCATAATCCCTTTGAGGATAATGGTATTAAATTCTTCTCTCAGACCGGGCATAAGCTGCCCGACGCTGTGGAGGACGAAATCGCCGCTATCGTGGAAGCGCCCATTGATTACAGCACCGCAGTTCGCGGCAGCAGCGTGGGCTGCATCGTGTACGAGGATAATCTGGCCGAGCTGTATATCAAGCATATTTTGAGCACCGCTTATGCCAAGCTCAACGGCTTGAAGGTGGTTATGGACTGCTCCAACGGCGCTAACAGCCAGATTGCTCCAGTAATTTTGCGCAGCCTGGGAGCAGAGGTCGTAACTATTTTCAACGAGCCCAACGGCATTAACATCAACAACGGCTGCGGCTCCACGCATTTGGAAGCGCTGCAGAAAAAAGTTGTGGAAGTAGGCGCTGACGTGGGCATTGCCAATGACGGCGACGCCGACCGCTGCCTGGCCGTGGATGAAAACGGTGAAGCGCTGGACGGCGACCAAATTATGCTTATCTGCGCTTTGGAGTTGATGAAGCGCCATAAGCTGCACGATAATATGCTGGTAACTACGGTGATGAGCAACGTGGGCTTGCAGCAGGCCATGAAGGCTCACGGCGGCCAAACGGTGAAAACAGCCGTGGGCGACCGCTATGTGCTGGAGGAAATGCTCAAGCATAATTATTCTATCGGCGGCGAGCAGTCCGGTCATATTATTTTCTCCGAATTTGCCAAGACCGGCGACGGTATTTTAACCGCTGTGCAGCTTTTGTGCGCTATGATTAAGAATAATAAAACGCTGTCGGAAATGGGCACCGTTATGACTAAATTCCCGCAGGTGCTGCTTAACGTAAGAGTAAAAGACAAGAACGGTTGGGAAAGCAAGCCTGCCATTCAGGAAATTATAAAAAAATACCAGGAGGAGCTGGGCGATAACGGACAGATTCTGGTGCGCGCTTCCGGCACCGAGCCTTTAATCCGTATTATGGCCGAGGGTCCGAAGCAGGAACGCCTGGAGCAAATCGCCGGCGCTATTGCCGATGTTGTTACACGCGAACTGGCTTAATTCACTTTTCGTTTTCTTGACCAAAGTATTATAATCATGTAAAATAAATATAGTCACAAAGATGTGCCGCGCGTGGCCCGCCTGCCTGCGCGGCTCATTGTATGCCTGCGGGCAGAAATGTGCTGAAGCGCAAGCGCCGTTTTCAAGCGGCGGACGAGGATTGAGGTTATCGAAGAGTCAGCGGATGCCTCACGGTGAGCTGTAAACCGCAAGCAGGGTACAAAGCCCCTTGGCAACAAGGGAGGTAAAATTCCTGCGGCAGCATGGCAAATAATTTTTAGGAGGATACTCTTATGTGTGGTATCGTTGGTTACATTGGCAGTCATCAGGCTGCGCCGTTTTTGCTGGACGGTATGAGCAAGCTGGAATACCGCGGCTATGATTCCGCCGGTATTGCGGTTATGGAAAAAGGCGTTATCCGCGTGGATAAGTGCGTGGGCCGTTTGGACGCGCTGCGCCAGAAGCTGGCAGGCAATATGCCCGTAGGCACCGTCGGCATTGGCCATACCCGCTGGGCAACCCATGGACGCCCGTCGGACCGCAACGCTCATCCCCATACGGACAGCAGCGGCAAGTTCGTTGTGGTGCATAACGGCATTATCGAAAATTATTTAAAATTGAAAGAAGAATTGATCGCTCAGGGTCACGAATTTGTTTCCGAAACCGATACTGAGGTCGTGGCTCACCTGATGGCGGAAAAATACGACGGCGATTTTGAAAGCACAGTCAAAAAGGTGCTGCGCGTGATTAAGGGCTCCTACAGTCTGGTGTTTATGTGCGAAGCCGAGCCTGATAAAATCATCTGCACCAAGAAGGATAATCCGCTGGTTATCGGCCTGGGCGAGGGTGAAAACTTTATCGCTTCTGATATTCCCGCCATCATTAATCACACCCGCCGTACCTTTATTATGAGCGACGGCGAAATCGCTACCGTGACCGCAGACGGCGTATGGGTGCAGGACATTAACGGCACGCCCATCAGCAAAAAGGTTTTCGAGGTCAACTGGAACGCCGAGGCTGCGGAAAAGGGCGGTTTTGAGCATTTCATGCTGAAGGAAATTTACGAGCAGCCCAAGGCTATGCGCGACACCATGACCGGCCGCGTCAATGCCGAAGCGCAGGCCATTGCTTTCCCAGAGCTTAACTGGACGCCGGAGGAAATCGGCAGCATCAATAAAATCTTTATCGTTGCCTGCGGTACGGCTTATCATGCGGGCATCGTCGGCAAGTATTATCTGGAGCAGCTGGCCCGCGTGCCTGTAGAGGTGGATATTGCCAGCGAATTCCGTTATCGCGATCCTTTGGTGGACGGCAACAGCCTGACCATCGTTATCAGCCAGAGCGGCGAAACCAGCGACACGCTGGCAGCTTTGCGCGAGGCTAAGCGTTTGGGCTCCCGTACCTTGGCCGTGACTAATGTGGTGGGCAGTTCCATCGCTCGCGAAGCAGACCAGGTGGTTTATACCTATGCCGGCCCGGAAATTGCTGTCGCTTCCACTAAAGCTTATACTACCCAGCTGCTGGCTATGCTGATGCTGGCAGTTTATGTGGGCCGCCTGCGCGGCACTCTGCCCGCTGAAAAGGAGCGGGAGCTGGTAAGCGGTCTGACGGAAATCCCCGAACAGATTCACCAAATGCTGGAAAATGTGGACCAGATTAAGGTTTTTGCCCGTGAATACGGCAGCAGCGAGGACGCTTTCTTCCTGGGCCGCAGCTTGGACTATGCGGTAGCCTTGGAGGGCGCGCTCAAGCTGAAGGAAATTTCCTACATTCATGCCGAGGCTTATGCCGCAGGCGAGCTTAAGCATGGTACGCTGGCGCTTATCGTATCCGGCGTGCCCGTAATTGTGCTGGCTACCCAGATGGACGTTTATGATAAAACTGTCAGCAACCTGCAGGAGGTTAAGGCGCGCGAAGCCGTGGTTATCGCCATCGGCTTTGAGGGCGACGCTTCCCTGGCAAAGTATGCCGACCATGTTATCTATATTCCCAAAACAGAAAAATATCTGGCGCCGCTGCTGGCAGTGCTGCCCTTGCAGCTGCTTGCTTATTACGCTGCGCTGACCCGCGGCTGTGACGTGGATAAGCCGCGTAATCTGGCTAAGAGCGTTACTGTAGAATAAAAACGTCCTTTCCATTGCCAAAGGCGCAGGAAGAACGTCCGGAGTTTTTCAAATTTAATATTAAATTTTGGGACTGCTTTCGTCATGCCAACGGAAGCAGTCTTTTTATTCCTGTCGTGCAATGCGAGAGGAAAATGTTCGCCGCAAAATTTTTCTGCGATACTTCTCTGTGAATGGTATAATAAAGTAATACGAGGAGGAGCGTCATGGAAAAATTAACTGATTTTAGCTTTAGCGGGCCTTTGGGGACGCTGGATTGTATTGTGGAGCCTAACAGAAGCCGGCGCGATGCGGTGCTGATTATGGCGCACGGCTTTCGCGGCAGCCGCGAGGGCGGCGGGCGTGCGGCGGGCGTGGCGTATCAGGCTGCCTGCTG
>ERZ779895.3322-NODE-3322-length-12743-cov-13.136349_pt1 | contig 12743 bp, 9 predicted proteins | sample MGYA00511093_ERZ779895 | MGnify/ENA primary metagenome ERZ779895 (study PRJEB29588, sample SAMEA2142970) | human gut metagenome | biome: human gut; feature: human-associated habitat; material: faeces | place: Denmark | collected 2008/2010 ... | reverse complement strand
ATCATCGCTCCATGGACGGCCATGATCCAAAGTGCGCAACTTTTCGGGCACTACCCGTCGCATCGGCGTCAACGCGGAGGGCCACCGCGAGGTCATCGGCGTGACGGAGGGCATGAGGGAGGACGCTGCCAGCTGGGAGCAGTTCATACGAAGCATGATCGAACGCGGTTTGAAGGGCGTGCGCCTCGTGGTCGGCGACCGGTGCGCGGGACTCGTCTCCACGGTGAACTCGATGCTTCCCCGGGCGAAGTACCAGCGGTGCATGGTGCACTTCATGCGCAACGTGCTCTCGAAGGTGCCGCCCAACCACCGGGATTGGGCGTCCGCGGCCCTGAAGGCGATATTCGCCATGGAGTCCCGCGAATCCGCCCTCGCCAAGGCCGGGACGGTCGCCGCGGAGATGGAGTCCAGGAAGCTCAAGGCGGCGGCCGGCTGCCTGCGCGAGGGCATCGGGGAGACGACCGCCTACCTTTTGCCGGAATTCCCGACGGAGCACCGCAGGAGGATCCGCACGAACAACATGATCGAACGGCTGAACCGGGAGATCCGGCGTCGCACGCGCGTCGTCGGCAGTTTCCCGGACGGCAACAGCGCGTTGATGCTCATCTGCGCCAGAACCAGGTACGTCACCGCGAACGAATGGAGCACGCGCCGCTACCTCGACATGTCCCGGCTCGATGACAACCTGCAGGAAGCGAACTGATCATCGTCCCATGGACGGGCACGACCCTAAGTGCGCAAACCTTCGGGCACTACCTGCTCACCTCTCCTAAAAATCAGCTTAGAAAACTGAACCAAGATTCAATCACACGATATAGAGCATCATTGGAGCTGCTTAAATATCCATATCTCCCATCTGATAGGAGATTCAGATAGCTCAGGAATACACCCACTAACGTCAGTAGGACAAATACGTTAAGGCAGAGATTCGAAATCCTTTCGCTCGAATACTTCTTTACATAAAGAGCCACTGTGGATATCGCACCAATTATCAACAACCAGCCGAATTCACTGTAATATCTTGTCGAGATACCGACAATCTCAGTATCAACCACCAAAAGAACAGCAGCAAAGCCAACGAAAAAGAGGTTAATTCCCCAAATGCCACTTGCTTTAGCCTCTTTTCTTACTATGCAAAGCAAAAATGCAAACAAGGCTGCCGGAACAAAGGCAAAAAAACCACCAAAGTTAGGTTCCATAATGGTTTGCCCCATGAAGCCAGACGGCACATCTAGCTGTTTCATAAATGGATAATTTGGACTTATGTTAATTGGCTGAAAAAGATACATCCACAATCCCCATGGAATCCTCGACAAGGCATAGGATCGATGAACCATATCAAAACCCGTTAGATTATACGTAGCGCCAAAATCAAAGAAAGAATCAAACCGGACATGATTATACGCCATAGTTACCCCACCCACAAGAAGAAAAGGCACTATAACGGCAAGCGTGTTCCAAATACCTCTTACAGAGAAGAAAAACCTCTCTCTGATTTCAGACCAGAATATCGGAAAAGCAACGAAGACCACCAGAACAAATTGAGGTCTACATCCAAGATTTAATGCTATACAAATCGCACCAATCAAAAGATGTAGCTTAGACAGCTCACCAGCATCTTTTCTTGCATTAATCCATAAGCCAAGTCCTGTTAAAGTTAAAACCAAAGAAAAAAGGATTGGTAAAGAATAGATCATCGGATAAAACGCTTGCGTCAGGACACCGCTTCCAGTCACGAGCAAGAGCAAGGACACTAGAAATAGCCCGAAGGATGGCTTGATGTATTTTTTCATGAATGAGTACAAAAAGAATACCGCCGCAAGCACAAAAAATACTGTCATCAAAGCGACAGCATAATCAGTCCTCAAATCATGTCCAGTTATGAGTTTAAAGGGGACGAAGAGCGACAATGCAGGCAATGCTCCAAAATAGCAATAATATTTTCCATTATAAAAAGCATAATCCCAGTACGTAGGCTCGCCGGTTTTGAAAGATAATTGCGCTCTCGCAGATGCATCATAAGGATTTGTCATCTTCTGCATCCATTCCGGAACAGGGAGATCCAAATAAGTATGGCCATTTATGATGGCATTAGCTAAGTAATTATACTGATTCTCATCGCCTATAAAAGCTCCGCCGTTTAATTCACGAATTGAATCAAAATACTGAGCAGGATGAATAAGCTGTGTCACAGCAAGTAAAACCATGATTTGTATGAAGACAAAGATGGATAAAAGAATTTTCTGCCGCCGTACTTTCAAATCTAGATTCCACTGATACATGTCACGAGATGGCCAAAAGCAGAACACCAAATAGGAGACAAGCAGCATTATGAGGAACCTCAAAAAAGAGAACGAAAAAGGTCTCTGAGCATTTATGGAAACAGAGTCAATAACAATCTTGTCACCTTCTTGCATATTCAGCTTTAGTCTAAGACCCGTAACTTTTCCCGCAGGATGAATCCGGATATAATGCGATTCAGTTAAGTTCTCGGAAACATGTGCCGTGCCAAGAGATATATACCCGTTAGTATTACCTTCGTCAAGCACATATGGACTCAAACTATACGTCCCGCCAACTACGGCATCGGAATCACTAGCGACCAGATCAATATCCAAATTGTCTATCTCTGTAGGCCCATCTACAGCATACTCAATGTACGGAGTGTCGGAATCAGTAACCCTATACTCATTTCCCTCTCTTACAATATTGTTCAGAGAGGATACCGAAATCTGCTGCTGCTCAGGAAATGTCAGAGCCTCCCAAAAAGCGAAATTGAAGAGAAAAGTTTCAAGGAGAAAAACCACTGCTAACGGAATAAAAAACTTTAATCTGACTTGCCTTTTACAATCCACACTTACTCCTTATTAAACTTATCCATCAGACACAAACCAACGAATTCGAACGCAAAGATATTATTCTTCACAGAACGCCCCTGTCGTATCCTCGCAATTTATCATCCTAGCTTATATCACGCCTCACGCCATTTTCTCATAACCTTTGCCAAGAAGACAGCAATCATAATTGAATCCGCAGGACGCCTCGCTCCGACCACAGCAAAAGCTATAGTGTTCTACATGCTCGAGAAGAATACAAGCCCCTCCGTTGCCGTACTGCTGCCTTGCTATAACGAGGAAGTCACCATCGGCAAGGTAGTGCGTGATTTCAAGACAGCATTGCCGAGCGCCGACATTTACGTGTATGACAACAACTCCACCGACCGCACGGCGGAAATCGCGGCCAGCGAGGGTGCAATCGTCCGCAAGGAACCGCGCCAGGGCAAAGGCAACGTGATTCGCGCCATGTTCGAAGACATCGACGCCGACGTGTACGTCATGTCGGATGGCGATGACACCTATCCGGCAGACGCGGCACCTGCCATGGTGGATAAGGTGCTCGAAGGCTACGACATGGTAATCGGCGATCGCCTGAGCTCCACCTACTTCCAAGAGAACAAGCGCCCGTTCCACAACTTCGGTAACCGTCTGGTGCGCGGTTCGATCAACGGCCTGTTCCATGCGAACGTCACCGACATCATGACCGGCTACCGTGCCTTCTCATTCACCTTCGTCAAAACCTACCCCGTGTTGTCGCGCGGCTTCGAGGTTGAGACCGAGATGACCATCCACTCGTTGAACAACAACCTGCGTCTGTTCGAGATGCCAATTCAGTACCGCGACCGTCCTGCCGGATCCGTCAGCAAGCTTGACACCGTGGGCGACGGCATCAAGGTGATGAGCACCATCTTCCGCATGATTCGCGAGTACAAGCCACTGCCGTTCTTCGGCGGACTTGGCGTCATCCTCGGTATCATCGGCATCGTGCTGTGCGGCAGCGTGACCGTGGACTTCTGGCACACTGGCATGGTGGCGCGATTCCCCACGCTTATCGGCGCGGTCATGCTCGTCATTGCCGGACTGCTATTGTTCATCACTGGCATCATCCTCGATGTCATGGCCAAGAACGACCGCAAAGCATTCATCATTGACGCCAATCAATTCGCCATGATGCGGCGCCAGAAATAGCACAGATTCCAAATATGGCTGAGAGCAAAAAGATACTTGTCCTCAGCCATATTTTATTGGTTAATCTGTCTGCTATTTCACCCACTTTTGGGCAGTCGTGCCATTTGCGGCATACAGCTGCACATTGGCACCATTCGAGGTAGAAGCACCCGAAACATCAAGGACTTTGTTTTCCGCGAGCGCCGACTGGAACGTGTATGAGCCATCGGAGTTTTTGATGGCGATCCACTTCTGGGCGTATGTGCCGTTCGAGGCATATTGCTGCGCGTTAGCACCGTTGGCAGTGCTCGCACCATAAACGTCCAGAGCTTTGTCTGAATTCGCACTGGTTAGTGTCACATAACCGTTGTCATCGTGCGATACTCTCCATCTTTGAGCATTCGTGCCATTCCCAGTCCAAAGTTGCACATTGGCGCAGTCCGAACGGGACGCACCATATACGTCCATCTTCATGTTCGTCTTTAGCTTTGAACCGAAAGAATATGTGCCATCAGGCAAATCCTGCCTATGCTTTGCCGCCTGCTCATTCAAACGGTCGCGCATGGTTTTAGACTTCTCGATGATCCATTGCTGGGCAGCGGTATCATTTGGCGAATACAGCTGCAATGCGACGTTGGACGAATAATTCGCGCCCGGTACATCAATAGCTTTATTCGCGTTCACTGACATCAATGAGATTTTCCCATCGCCATAGTTGCGAACAGTCCATTGTTGAGCAACCGTACCGTTACTGTCATATTGCTGTAGAACCGCACCATTGGACGCAGAAGCGCCATAAACATCCAGTACCTTGCCGGAATTCACATTGACAATGTTGTAGGTTCCATTGCCAATCTGCTGGAAACGGAATTTCTGTGCGTTCGTTCCATTAACCGCATACAGCTGAATTCTAGCGCTGTTTGCGGTAGAAGCTCCTGGCACATCAAATACAAGATTGGATTTCCCTGCGGATTTGATGTTCACCGCAGCATTTACCGGTACACTAACTTCGCTAGAGGAAACAACGAATCGTTGAGCCTGAGTACCGTTTGGCGCATAAAGACGAATCGCAGTACCGTTAGAGGTGTTGCCACCGCTCAAATCAAGCACCCAATTACCCAAAGCCGACTGCAGATAATATCCCGCACCGGAATCACGAATGAACCACCGCTGTGCATTCGTTCCATTAATTGCATACTGTTGCACCACAGAATTATTACCCGCTGCCGCTCCTCGAACATCCAAGGCTTTATCGGAATTCACATTGGTAATCACATAGCTGCCATCTGATTGTTTAGAGAATTTAAATTGTTGCGCTTTGGACCCATTGCCGGAGTAGAGCTGAATAGTCGTGGAATCAGACGTGCTGGCGCCTGAAATATCCACGCTAGAAGCCACCTTGAAACGTACATTGATGAAATAATTACCATCAGGAACACTCACCACAGGCATCTTGCGCACATCAATGACGGACGAGTCCTGGGCATAATTCTTGCTGCCAAAAGCATTCATGTCCACGGAACCGCTGATGCCGTTGATACGGCCGGAACTGGTGTATTGCCAGCCGCGGTCGTTGGTGCCAAAGGCGTTGTATCCCATTTGAGCACCATACTGGGCCACCCAACGGGTCTTTGCGTAGATGTTCGAATTGTTCAACGGGCCTTGCAGGTAGCTCGTATACGAATACACACCGAGATTCTTGTATCCGGCGGACTGCAGTGCGCCATACCAGGCGTCGGCCATACCGCTATAAACATTCGGATTGGTCGGCGGGGTATGACCAGCCCACGTCCACTTCTCCAGGTCATAATACACAGGGTATTTCAGATCGTTCGGGCTCACGCCCATCTGGCGGAGTTTGGCAGCCACATCATTGCCTTCCGCACGTGCGCAGTTCGCATCGTATGCATACGAATACCAGTAGATGCCAAAAGGAATACCAAGACGTTTGCATTCGTTGATGTTACGTTGCGCTTTGGCATCGGCATAGTTGCCCCAGCCATAGCCCAAACGAATGATTGCGCCTTCCACGCCGTCGGCTTTCGCCTTGGCCCAATCGACGTCACCCTGCCATGAGGAAACATCAATCACGCCCTTGGCCTGTTGAACGAACAGGTTGTTCCTATAATCGAAAAACGCCTTTGTCCCGTTGTAGGTTCCCCAGTGTGCTCCGTATTCGTTGCTCTCGAATTTAGTGAGCCGGACAGTCGAGCCACCCTTCAAGGACGACTGCTCCGCAGACTGTTTCACAGGTTGTTCCACAGCATCTTTCACATCCGAGGCACTCACCGGAATGAATGATTCGCCATCCGTTTTGGCCAGTGGATCAGGTTGCTGCGATTGCGTGCCGACCAGCTGAGCGTCCGTCACGGTTTCGCCGGTCTCAATGTTCTGTACATCACCTTCCGGCGTAACCGCAAGGTTCTCCGAAACCACAGTGGAATCGTCCGAAATGTTTTCGCTTACCGTTTCCGGCAGCGTCGCGTTCGGATTGTCCGGCATGCTGTTTGACGAATTCTGCACATCATCCACAGTTGCGGCAAAAGAACTTGGCGCATCCTCAATCGCAATATCCTGCATGGCGTAAGCCGGCACCACGGCAACGGAAACCGTCATTGCAACCACGGAAGCGGTGGTCGCAATCTTCATCAAGCTTTTCGGCGATATCATCGTCAGCCTCTCTCACAAAACGCATTTCACGCGTTGACGCAATTGCACACGCAAAACTTAAGTGTATTCTGAGATGTCCCCACTTAAAATAAAGCAGCTGGATTCCGGACCAAACTTCACATTTACCGAATATGCCACAACATGAAGTGCTGGCATTCGGAAGTGGAACGGGTAACATACCTTATGTATTGTCATTTGGGAATAGAGGACCTTGTCGGACCACCTCCAATAGACAACATCAGAACGGTATCGCGGACTCCTGGAGGGAAGCATGGCACGGCACGAAAGGCAGCCAAATAAAGCTGACAGTCAAGCAAGTAACGTCCGCAAGCCCCGGACTTTCAGCAGTACCGCGACCGTCGGGACCAGCAAATCCAACAATTCCGTCAATGCCACCAATCGTGACGAAAAGCTTAGAACAAAAGCACCGGGGACTTCCTACCGAACGGCTCCCGAAGATCCATTCCAAATCGCCATATCGCAAGGCGTGCAAGATGGCGACACTTGGGTGCATAACCATGTCAAGAACTTGATTCGCCGTTCCATCATCGTAGCCGTTATCGTCGTTGCGGTATGCATTGTGGTCTTCGGCGTCATGGGCGTGAGAACATCGCAGAAAATGCGCGAACTGAATGCCATTAACGACTGCAGAGACGCGGTTGCCGCCATGAACGCTTCATATTCCAAGGATTTCCAGCTCAAGGGAAAGATTGTCGACGCATTTTCCAGCATGGATTCCTCATATGATCTGGAAAAGCTCAGCACCTTGTATCAGGAAGAAGTCAAATCGCCGAAGGCGCTTGACTGCAAAGCCGACCCGTCCGGGACCACCAGCAAAGCCAACACCGAACGAGCCGCATATGACAAACAGGCCAGAACCTTCGAGCGGGCGTTGACAAAGAACAAGGCAAATCAGAATTGAATACGAAACGATTGGCAAGAACGGCACTTGCCGTTATCGTAACCGTAGGAATAGTCGTTGCCATCATCGTCGGGTGCGGCCCCAAATGGGGCAACGGAACGGCAACCGGTAAAACCGGATCGCAATCCACCGCCACCGCCCATACTGCGGCCACTGTTGATGTGCAGCTGCCCTCATACTACATGGACAATATGGTGTTCCAGCGCGATCAGCCAATCGTAGTCAAAGGCAACGTCAGCTCCACGGAAAGCAACCCCATCGACGTTTCAAAACTGTCAGCGACACTTACGCAAGGCAAAACCTCCGAGAGCGTCAAGGCAAAGGCAGCGAAAAACGGCAGTTTCACCTGCACGCTGAGCGCGCAAAAGGCAAGTCTCAATCCGTATTCGCTGCAAGTGCAGTACGCCGGCAAAACCGTGCTGAAACTGGCCAAAGTGTATGTGGGAGACGTCTTCGTAGCCGCTGGCCAGTCGAATATGGAACTCAACTATGTGCAGTATTACGAAAACGCTACTTACAATTTTGGCAATGGACTAATCACGACAGGCGATTTGCCGAAACCGCTCGTAGATGACAACGTGAAATTTGTCATCGCAAATCATGATGTTGAAGACACTGATTTTCCACTGTCCGCTGTTAATCAGAGCGCCGATACATGGCTGACTGCAGATTCCACGAATTCACTGCACCTCAGCTATCTGGCTCAGCAATTCGTCATGCAGTTGCGCGCCAAGCACCCCAATGTGCCGATTGGCATCATCCAGACCGCGTGGGGTGGCACGCCTATTCGCCGGCATGTACAAGGCGGCGATATTTATGCGAACCATATCGCGCCGTTGAAGGGATTCCATGTGGCGGGCGTGCTGTGGTATCAAGGTTGCGATGACGCCAATAATTACGGAACTGCTTTGCAATACGAATCGCAAATGACCACGCTCATCAACCAGTACCGTAACGTGTTCGGACGCAAGGACCTGCCGTTCCTGTACGTACAGCTCGCGCGCTGGCCAAACTACCAGTACACGCAAAACGTGCGAGAAGCGCAACGGACTACGCTCGGCAACACCAACCTGCACGATTCGTCGAATGTGGCGATGACGGTTTCCCTTGACACAGACAAGGGCACATCCGCGCTAATCCATCCGCTCGGCAAGGATATCCTCGGGGCACGCATGGCCGCGCAGTATCTCGCCATGGAAGACGGCACCACCGTACCCAACGGACCGCTTATCGAACGTGCCCGGCACACTGCGAACGGCGCAATCGCCTTGTCTTTCCGGAACGGCACCGCAAGCAGGCTGAAAGCCATGCAGCCGAACTATTCGAAAACCGCGAGCGCAATCGCACCAAACTATAAGAGCGTTCCGAAAACGACCCCGTTAAGCGGTATCAGCAATATCGCCGCTCCCACCACTACGGCATTGCAGGGGTTTGAGGTCGCCAATTATTCCGGTCAATGGCAGGCGGTCAATGCCACTATCAGGGGCAATCAGGTGTTGCTCACCGCAGCCGATGGCTCAATACTGAACGATCTCAACGCCATGAGCCAAGTACGTTACCTGTTCAGCGGCAATCCGAAGTGCGCGAGCATGCTGTACAACGACTTTAATCTGCCGGCTAGCCCATTCATCACTATTGTTGAGTGATCTTTGTTGGAGGCCGCCGCTAGATAAACCAATACGGGCGGGATAAGTACGGGCGGTCTGAGCCGTTGCTTGGCCTGCTTGGTCATGTTTTGAGCAGGCTGTTCCGGCTTCTGGTTTGGATTCTGGTTTCCCGCTTAAACTATGAAGACTGCTGCAGCATCGCAGAAACTAGACAAATGTCATTTTTCCACCGGTTTATTTAGGCACATTCCCCTCCTACTATGGCATACGGAACGAACGCGAGCGCACAATCACAGATCGAATGCAAACGTGCGCAGGAGAGGAACCACCATGAGGAATCGTATTGCAGCAGCTGCAGCGGCGGGAATATTAACCATCGGCATGGCCGCCTTGCCTTCCGCGGCTTCGGCCAGTGAAGTCGCACCGTCTACGGACGGACTGGCCGGCAGCACCGCCATCAGCGGGCAGATCGACCAGGATATGGCCGTGTGCACCGATCAGGCGTGCGAGGCCGTGCAGCACTTGAACAAGACGAATCAGCAGATCAAGTCGGATATGGAAACCGCCAAGCAGCACGCCGAGCAGCTGCATCAGAACGCGCACGAGGACGCCGACGCGCTTCGCCAGTACGGCGAGCAGGCCTGGAAGAACTACCAGGAGGACCGCGAGGATATAAAGAATGCGATTGACGGCGCGGTCAAGCGTGGTCAGGAGCGTCACGACGCTCTGCATCAGGATATGCAGGACACGCAGGCCCACCTCAACCAGATGCATGCCGATATGAAGGAGACCCACGACGAACTCAAGACGAGGCATGACGCGTTTGCGGCGAGCAGCCACCAGTGGCATCAGTCGTTCATCGCGGCGCTGAAGGACGCGAACTCCAAGACGGGTCAGCAGGGCGGCTCATCCGTTGCTACCGGCACGCATGGCATCACGGCTGGAACGAATGCCGGTACGACCGTTACTGGAGTCAACGGCACCACTGGCACTGTGCGCACGGCTGCCGACACTGGCGCGAATGGTGCTGCAACTGGATCCGTCACAGCTTCCGGCGATCAAACCGCCGCGTCCACCGGCGCGCTGACCAAGTCGGAATATGGACAGCTTGCACAAACCGGCATCGGCATTTCCCTTGCCTGCGCAGCCATTCTGCTGCTTGCCGGCCTTGCCTACGCCATGAAGACGTTCGTGCAGTATAAGCGCGAAACCAGCGAAGACTGAGCCGGCTCGCTGCCGGACAGCGTTTGCTTCATCGACTCATGAAAAACGGTCTCGAATATATCGGGACCGTTTTTTCATGCGCGTTTTTCGTATGTGCTTTTCATCTGCTATACGCATTGTTGCGATTCAATTGGAATGACGTAGTACAGCGACGTACAATGCAGCGCGAAGCGCGCGTACCGTGCGTATGTCCAGTATTTCCACTGATTTGTTACGTTGGCCGTTCCGATCAGTCCACTGGTCAATTCGCATAATGGGGAGCACTGCTGGCGATTCGCGGCGACGGCGTATCGCCATTCCCCGCCGTCCGTCCGGTACTACCCGCGCTCCCCGCATCGCCGGCCTTTTCAGCATTGCCGATGTTGGTTCTACGCAACGACCCCGCGGCCAACGAGCGGATGGATCGCCTGCGCTGCGCCTGTTCCGTCTGCGAAGCGGACTGAATTGCGGGAAAAGCGCCCGTTACGGGACGAATACGACCGGTTGCGGTCGGAATAAAGCTTGGTGGCAAAACCTGCGTTGTGATGGCGCTTATGGATGCCATTTGCGGCTGCTGCGTATTATCAGGACCATCCGCAGCGTCTTTTTCTTTCACGGTTTGCGATTCTTCCGCACGATTCGCGTCATCATTCGCATCCTCGCCCGTTTGCAAGGCAGACCCAGCTTCGCTCTGCTTTTCTTGCTTTTCCTGCTTTTCCTGCGGAGCGGCCTGCACATCACTCTGCAATACGATTGGCGATGAATTCGAACGGCGTCGGGCAAGCGCCGCCAGAGAGTCACGAGTATCAGCATCGCGTTGGTCAGTCTGCTGGCTGCCGGCAGCCGTCTTGTCAACCATCGTCGTGCTTCTTTCTCTCAACGTCACGATTTCGAGCGTAACGTAGCGCAGCGCAAAAGTGCGCGTAAAACGACGATGTACGCAACTCCCCCACCGAATCGCAATCAAATATCGACATATGAGGGCAAACAATCCCATTATTGAGACCACAGACTGGCACCAATAAACCGCAGCATGACAATCAGGGACTTTCCTGGATGCCGGCCCGTACACGCGAGACTTGCGATACGGGACGATTCAAAAAACCGAGGCCAACGAAAGAAGCATTCGGAGGGAATCTGGAAGGAACCGGAAAACGGAGTGGAAAAGAAGGAACCCCAGAAACCGAATGATTTCAACGGTTTCCGGGGTTCCAATCCGGGCGGAGAATACGAGATTCGAACTCGTGAGGCTGTTACACCAACACGCTTTCCAAGCGTGCGCCATAGACCACTAGGCGAATTCTCCAATTATGCAACGCTTTCCGGTGTCTATCCGTTAAGCGCAACTTGACTAGAATACAACAGGAATGGCAGAAGACCAAATCGGCGTGTCGCTCTACCAAATCTGCAAAACATATAGAGCTCCAATATCGGTTCAAGGCTAGTGACGTTTTGCAAGACTCTCCAATAATCCGGCCCAACATGTACATCTCGTATTCACGCAACATAGAATGACGGATAACCACGGATGGCGTTTAATGACCGACTGTCGTCCACGTAAGCGTAAAAGGAGCGGATGATGATCAGCCAAAAGAACTACGACATACTGAAGGAAAAATACGGAGATGCGTCCAGCTGGGCCGTCTGGAACACGGATTACGCGGATTCCAAGCCCAGCCGCAATATAAACGATCTGAGCGTATTCGACTCCCCGAATCTGTCCGAATTGAACACCGGCTTCGTGTTCGTGGGGCTGAACCGCTCCGGTAAACCCAAGGACGGCAACGCGGAGAAAAAGCCGGACAAGCCGAAGGATCCGTGGTTCAATTTCCATGCGGGAAGGAACGATTTCAAACTGCGATATGCGCTGCAGGGCACACGGTATTGGGGAAGCTACATAACCGACGCAATCAAGGATTACCAAGAAACCGATTCCGGTGAAGTGGAAAAGACACTCAAAAGTAACCCGGAACGCGTTGATGAGAACCTCAAGGGATTGAGGGAGGAGCTCGAGCTACTCGGTGGCAGGCCTGTATTGGTGGCTCTCGGATACGACGCCGAGAAAAATCTGAAATGTATGAAGTCGGAAGGGTATGAAGTGGTCAGAATATTGCACCCCGCAACCTTCATCGGCAAAAAGAAGTATCGCGATAAAGTGCTGAAAGTCTTGGACAACATTCAAAAATAACGAGACATTCAGCTCCGAACCACATCTAACCATCTAATCCGGATGGGCATGAGAGAAAAACGGGGGTTCCCGGAGCGCAGGCCCGACGGGAAGCCCGGAAACAAAAAGGGGCCTCCCGGGAGCCAAAGGCTCGACCGGGAGGCCCAACA
>ERZ779895.3321-NODE-3321-length-12744-cov-2.856017_pt1 | contig 12744 bp, 9 predicted proteins | sample MGYA00511093_ERZ779895 | MGnify/ENA primary metagenome ERZ779895 (study PRJEB29588, sample SAMEA2142970) | human gut metagenome | biome: human gut; feature: human-associated habitat; material: faeces | place: Denmark | collected 2008/2010 ... | reverse complement strand
GACAGCCTTGCGGCTGCCCTTCATCCATTTCCATATCCAATTCCATTCCCGGAAATATCGTCCCTAATTCCAGAAGTCCACCTTCTCCTTCAGTCCAATATGCTCCGCCTTAAACACCGGATTCTTTCCGGCCTTTTTCTGCTCTGTATAATCCTCAAGACACCGCAGTACCGGCTTCAGGAGAATAACGATCACCGGCACATTGATCAGCGCCATGAAGCCCATCAGCACATCCGCTGTATCCCAGACAATACCAAGCTTCATCGTAGCGCCGACGCACACAACCACCGCAGCAACGATCCTCATGCCCCACTTTGCCCCATTAGATGGAGTCATGCCGCAAAGATACGCAAGCCCTGTCTCCGCATAATAGAAGTTTCCAAGCAGAGTCGTAAATGCAAACAGGAACAGGGAAACTGTAATAAACACAACACCAAACTTGCCGAGTGTGCTGTTCATAGCCGCCTGCACATAGGCCATTCCGGCCATATCCGCATCCGGCTCCACACCGGAGCAGAGCAACAGCATCGCAGTCGCTGTACAGATCATACAGGTATCAAGGAATACAGAAAGCACCTGAACAAGTCCCTGCTTTACCGGATGGGAAACACCCGCGGAACCAGCCGCACACGCAGCAGCGCCGACACCTGCTTCGTTAGAGAAAAGACCTCTCTTGATACCAAGCATGACCGCAGACCCCGTAAATCCGCCGAAAATTGCTTTCACATCAAACGCGTTGCGGAAGATCTCTGCGAACACTCCTGGGAGAAGTGTGATATGGGTCACGATCACGAACATTGCAACCGCAATGTAGAAGAATCCCATAAATGGAACAACCTTCTCTGTAATCCCCGCGATCTGCTTTCCACCGCCGCTGATGCAGACAAAGAACAGGACCGCAAGCACAGCGCCGATGATCCACTTTGCAAGATTCTCATGCTCCGCATATCCCGGAACTACCCGGAGCGCATCCGCAATGTTAAAGGACGCAACCAGATTAAAGCCAACCATGTAGGTCAGGATCATAAATACCGCGAACAGAATCCCAAGCCAGTGCTTTCCGATCGCCTGATCGATATAGTAGGACGGGCCGCCATAGCATCCGCCGTCATCGGAACGGCGTTTGTAGATCTGAGCCAGAGTTCCCTCCACGAAAGCAGTGGACATTCCCAGAAGCGCTGTAAGCCACATCCAGAATAATGATCCGAGTCCGCCGAGACAAATCGCAGTAGATACGCCTGCGATATTTCCGGTTCCCACACGGGATGCCGTCGAAACCATAAGTGCCTGAAAAGACGAGATCGCCTTGTCATCCTCACTCGGTGCGAGAACGACCCGCAAGGATTCCTTTAAATAGCGGAACTGAACAAACTTTGTGCGGACCGTAAAGTAAATTCCGCCTGCAACAAGTAAAATGATCAGGATGTATGTGTAAAGATAATTACTGAGATTCCCGATCAGTGCCCCATACAAATCGTACATGTGTTGTTACCCCTCTTTTTTCTTTTTTGTTACCCCAAAATTTTACTGTAAGTTATCCGTATTTACAATCATTTTTTCAGAAAATTTTGCCAGGACCGCACATTTCATTATCCCCGAAGAAGAATGTGCCTCGACACATTCTCGTGCCGAGCGCGGTCGCTTGCGACAACTTACATCTTTGTGTGATCATCAGCCCAAACTTCTGCCTGATTTTCTCTCTTAATACCTCCCTTTCCTAATTTTCTCTAAAGAAGAAAGTTTCCGTCCGCCCATTTTCCCCTGGGTCCCGTACCACTTTCATACTTTCATCGTAACCTGATGAACTGTTACCCTTCATCAAAAAACTGCTCAGTCTTTCTTCGCAAAAATATGCAATTTCATCTGTGAGGAAAGGAACTGCAGGATCTTTCTCCCCGCAATGCTGTTTCCCTTTGCGTCCAGGGACGGACCATAGATTCCGATCCCCATCTTTCCGTCAACAACAGAGAGCAGCCCGCCGCCGACACCGCTCTTCGACGGGATCCCCACGCGGACCGCAAATTCCCCAGACCCGTCATACATGCCGCAGGTCAGCATGATCGTTTTCACGACTCTCACCGTGTCAGAATTCAACAGCCGCTTTCCGGACGGATCCACTCCATCGTTTGCAAGCAGAAGTCCCAATCCCGCAAGGCTTTCCGCCGTCACGCTCAGCGAGCACATTTTCACATAGAAATCCAGCGCTTCCTCCACATTTCCATTGATCACGCCCTTGCTCTCTAAAAGGTAGGCGATGGCGCGGTTTCTCGCCACCGTCGACATCTCCGAGCGGTAGACCTTCTCATCCAGAACGATCCCGTCATCCTGACAGAAACACCTCGCAAGCTCCAGCATCTCCCCAAACGATACCTTCGGCTCGATAAAGCTCGCCACCGCGATGGCGCCGGAATTGATCATCGGATTGTATGGATGACTGTTGGATCCCTCAAGCTTGATCAGGGAGTTGAACGCGTCCCCCGACGGCTCCATTCCCACATTCTCAAACACCATGTCAAACCCGCAGACCTCAAGTGCTACTGCAAGGCTGATAACCTTCGAAATACTCTGGATGCTGAACCGGTCCTTCGTATCCCCGCAGGAGAACCGGCTTCCATCCCGGCAGAAAATACTGATTCCAAGCTTATTCTTGTCCGCTCTTCCAAGCTCCGGAATATAGGTCGCAACCTCTCCCTCTTTGATGTATGGGCGTCCCGTTTCCAGTGCCTCATTGATCAGATCCTGAAACATAACTTTTGTTTACTCCTTTCCTCTATGACCTTCCACTCCTGCTGCCGCACTTTCCATACTTTGCAGGAAACTCTTATCAGCACATTTTCCGTGCATTTTCTCTTATTTTAAACATCCTGTCCCCTCTCAAGCCGCTCTCTTACTTCCTTCAAAAACTCTTCCCCAATCCCGGAGATCGGCACATCCGCAAGTGTCACATACCCGAATTCCAGCTTCACCTCGCACCCCGGAATCGGCACGGAAACTGCCCGGAAATCCGACAGCTGCTTGTCGAAGTCATGGATTCCGATGCTGTAAAAATCCGTCTGTGAGATCAGGTTCATGAGCGTCGCACGCCCTGTCACATAAATCTCCTTCTTCTTTCCCGTACTTCCCCCATCCTCATTTGGTCCGAGGATATTGGAGAGAATATCGTCATACAGCCCCATATAGCGGATAAATCCGTAATTCGCAAGATTCTCCCTCGTCATCGGCTTCTTCTCCCGGACGAGAGGATGATCCTTTGAGATCACGATCTGCGGTTCCACATAAGAGAGGAACCGGTATGTAAGGCCTTTCGCCGCCGCCATCACCTGGATTTCCTCATGTCTCTGGCTGTCGAAATGGAAAATTCCGATGTCGGCCCGCCCGGAGACCACATCCTCGATGACATCCTCCAACTGCCCCTCATACAGGCGGTGGGTGAATTCCGGCTGATCCTGGTACCGTCGCACGATAGTGATAAAGCTCTCCATCACATGGGAGAACTTTGTCATGGACACCGCCAGGGGCTCTGTCTTCTCCATCTCCTTTAATGGCCGCAGGTGCATTCCTTCCATTTCCTTTAAGATCCGCACCGACCGCTCCAAAAACTCATTTCCCTCGGGAGTCAGCGACACGCCCTGACGGCTCCTGTTTAAGAGCGGCGCCCCAATGGTCTCCTCCAAGTCATGAATGATCTTTCCAAGATGGGACTGGGAAACATAGAGCATCTGGGCTGCCTTGTTGATGGAACCAAGTCTCGCCACCTTGATGAAGTATTCCAGATGTTTCAGATTGATATCATAGCTCATGTTCTTCCCTCCCTCATTTTTCTATCTCTCTTCCCGCGCATCGCTGCTGAAAAGAGTTTCTGAAAGCCGCACATTCCTGCGGCTTTTCTTGTATATAATGTATCATTTTTTGCTATATCTTTCTACTTCTTTGTTATTCTTTATCAAACTAAGGTTATTTCTCGCAGAAAAAACCTTATACATCAAAAGCGGAGTGCCGTCACCTGGACAACACTCCGCAACCATACTTTCATATCTTAATTCGCACGGGAGACATACCTCAGCTCCCGATCATAATGCTGATGATCTCATCATTCGTCTCCTTCATTCCCTCTTTTGCGAGACGTCCCACGTTGCGGATCGTCGCCTCAATCCCGGCCGTCACGATTCCGTCGCCATCATCAAAGTTCTGACCACGCTTTGCCATATAGTAGCCGATGATCCCCGCGTCCACCGCCTCAGCGATCTTTGCCGCGCAGGACGCTTTCGCGCCGTCACAGACCATACCAGAAATAATGGCGACCGCATTGATCACGGTGTGGACCACCTCATCATAGGACGCTCCGGAGAGATACGCGATCCCTGCTCCGGAACCCGCGCCCGCGCTGACTGCGCCGCAGTAAGCGGATAGTCTTCCGATGGGCGTCTTCTGGTGGATCGTCGTGAGATCTGAGAGTGCCATCGCCCGGTACATGGTATCTTCATCGACTCCCAGCTCCGTTGCGTATACGATGACCGGAACAGAAGCTGTGATTCCCTGGTTTCCGCTGCCGGAGTTGATGATAACCGGAAGCTCACATCCGTTCATTCGTGCGTCGGATCCGGCTGCCGCCATGGCTCTCGCCCGTGTACGGACATCATTTCCATTCATATCAAGAAGAAGTGCGCCGATGTTGGATCCATACTTCCCACGCATTCCCTCTCTGGCGATCGCCATATTGTAAGTTTTCTGGCGCTCCAGAACCTCTCTGATATCATTCACATCCACTGTGTGGATAAAGTCCCAGATATGCTCCATATCGAGCAGTGAGCGGTCCGTAAGACCTTCCTCCTCCTCACCATTCACCGGGATATCCCTGATGACTTCTCCGTTCTTTTCAATATGTACCACATTCGTGTGATAATTTGCGATGCGGACCATGCTGGTATCTGTTCCGCGTGTCAGTGTCACAATAATATCAAAGGTGATGCCGTTATCAATATGTTCCACTTCCACCGGGGTCGTCTGAAGGAATTCCTTCATCGCCGTGATCTGCTCTTTTGTAACAGACGCTATAACCTCAAGTTCCTTTTTCGGATCACCTGCAACGATTCCTGCCGCCGCCGCCGCCGGGATTCCCTTTAAATGATCCGTATTCGGAACGATCACGGATTTTACGTTCTTGATCATGCTGCCGCTGGCTCCTACCTTCACCTTCTCCGGGAGTCCGCCGAGCACTTCTCTCGCGACTGCCGCGCAGTAAGCGATGGCGATCGGCTCCGTACATCCCATCGCCGGCTTCAGCTCCTCTTCCAGAATACTCACATATGCCTGATATCTGATATCGCTTTTCTCCATTGTATCCGTCCTTTCCCCGTTCTTTTCTGCCGATCGGATCACTTTTTCCGCCCGCCATTCATGACTCCGAGTCTCACATCCTGAAAATTCGCATTCTATCCTGCTATTTTCTTGCAATTTCTATATTCTTAGCGTATCATAAGAAGTACTAAAAGTAAAATTGAACGTTTTAAACAGATCGTTTATAAATTTTTATAGAGAAGAAAGGAATCCGCCATGGAACTTCGAGAGATCCGCACGTTTCTACAGATCGCGCAAAAGCAAAGTTTTTCAAAAGCCGCCGAGGCGTTAGGCTATTCCCAGGCCGCCGTCACGGTCCAGATCAAGCAGTTAGAGGAGGAACTCGGCATCCATCTCTTTGACCGCCTCGGAAAAAAGACGGTCCTGACTCATCACGGGGAAATCTTTTACCGCTATGCCGTGACGATCCTTGGCACCGTCGCCGACGCGAAAAAAGCTGTTTCCGCCTCCACAGAGCTCTCCGGTGACCTCACCATCGGAACCATTGAATCCATCTGTGAATCCATCTTTCCGGATCTTTTAAAGAAATTCCATCAGCTTTACCCGAACGTCTCCGTGAGCATCGTTCTGGACTCCCCGGATGTTCTTTTGGACCGCATGAACAAGAACTCTATCGATCTGGTCTATCTCCTCGACCAGCCCATTGACGACAAGCGTTTTATAAAAGTTCTGGAAGCGCCGGAAAATATCTCCTTTGTCTCTTCCTCCGTCCACACGCTGGCAAAAAACGATTCCACAGACCTTGCCTCGGTCATCAGCCACCCGTTCCTCCTGACCGAAAAAAATGCCAGCTACCGGTTCGTTCTTGACCGGTATCTGGCATCTCTCGGAAAGGAGATCAAGCCTTTCCTGGAAATTGGAAACACTGAATTCATTATCAATATGTTGAAGCAGAACGCCGGGATCTCATTTCTCCCGGAGTTTGCCGTAAGGCATGAAGTGGAATCCGGTATTCTCTCGATCCTGCCGGTAAAGGATTTCCACATGGAGCTCTACCGTCAGGTCCTCTATCACAAAGACAAATGGCACACCGGTGAGATGGACGCCTTTATCGAGCTTGCGAAGGAGACGTTTCAGACTTCATCCGTTTCAGACGAGTTCCCTCAAGCATAATGAGGAAGGTTAACATAACAAGCATCGCAGCGCTCACCCCGATAGTCAGCCTGTAATCCCCTGTTATGTCATAGAATGTTCCAAACCACATGTTGAACGGGGCGCCGAGAAGCGTTCCCACCATAGTGGAGTAAGCGTACGCCGTGCTGTATGTCTCGCCCTTCCAGAAGATCCTGCAGAATAACGGCATCATGACCGAGGAAAGCGGCAATGTCACGCCGAAGAACAGGGAACCTGCCATCACAGTCTTCGGGGAACCTATGAACAGCAGCACATGACCAAAGAACGCCAGCGCAATGGAAAATTCGAAGGTCTTTATGATTCCAAGACTGTCACTGACCTTTCCGAGGATCAGTTTGCTGGACATATTTCCAAGAAGGGAGATACTCGTCATCATAGCCGCCGCCTGCAGCGTAAGGCCGGCTGCGATCCCACAGGGCGTCAGGAAGGAATTCAGGTACGCGCATGACACACTGGTCCAGTATGCACCCACGGCAATATAAAATTCCGGCTGACGCAGCAATTCTTTTAACGTAATCCCGTTTTCCCCGGATGCGGGCGCTGATGCGTCTGATACAGCCCTTTGCTCCACATCCTCTGCCCCGTAAGGCAGAAGTCCCATCTCTTCCGGCTTGCAGCGGAGAACGAACAGGGAGATCGGGAGAACCAGCGCGGTACTGACGATTCCAACCGCCACATAGCTCACCCTCCATCCAAATGCCGGGATCGCCATTCCAAGAAAGCTGCTGCCGATCATGCCGACGAGACCGGAGAACGCCGCGGAGATTCCCACCGCCGTTCCGGTCTTTTTCTTAAACCAGTTTCCAAGAATGATCGGCGCCGGGATCATGCAGACGAAAGACGAGGCAATTCCCTGAATGATGCCTGTCAAATGCCACTGCCACAGTTCATGGAAGGTACCCATGAGGGCCGCGCAGCCTCCGTATATGACAGCTGCAATGCTGATCACGATCCGCACATCATGTTTCCGAAAGCTTGTCGCCACAAATGGCAGCGCCAAAGCAGAACTGATGCAGTAGAGCATCCGGTACATCGTAAGTTTTCCCAGCTCAAATCCCAGCTCTTTGCAGATCGGGGAGTAAAAGACACCGGCACAGTTGTTGATGAGTCCCAGAGTCGCCCCCTGCAGGATGCAGCAGCCCGCAAGGATGAACCAGGCGTAGTGCAGTCTATTTTTCTTTTGTTCCATTGTTATTTCTGCCTTTCCCCAGCTTTTTTCTTTTCCGCATATCGCCGGTATCCGGCTGTCCGCCCCGAAAACTTCCGGCCACATATCCACCCGGTTCCATCTCCGTCACTCACTCTTATGGCAGGCGCCTGGCCTCTGCGGGCATGCTGAATAAATCTGCGGAATATTCTTTATTCCTTAAAGTTATATTGTAGCATTTTTTCTCCCATTTTCCCATATTTTTTTCATCTTTTTGCCATAAAGAACTTGCAGGATAAATCTTAAGTACTTATAATAGAAAACACGGTAACTGTTCATTGCATCGAAACAGTACCGCAGTAAAAAGACATTACCGCCCGACCCCGGCGGCAAAAAATACAATGCCGGTCAGACGGCAGAATGGAGGAATTTCCAATGGCAAAGAAAGAGATCGACTGGTCCAATATCGGATTCGGTTACATCAAAACTGATTACAGATATGTATCCAACTTCAAAGATGGTTCCTGGGATGAGGGAACTCTTACAACTGATGATATGATCACCTTAAACGAGTGTGCATGTGTATTCCAGTATGCACAGACCTGCTTCGAGGGCTTAAAGGCATACACAACGGAGGACGGCCACATCGTAACCTTCCGCCCGGACTTAAACGCTGAGCGTATGATGAACTCCGCAGCAAGACTTGAGATGCCGCAGTTCCCGAAGGAGCGCTTCATTGACGCGATCACAAAGCTGGTTGCAGCAAACGCTGATTTCGTTCCGCCGTATGGTTCCGGCGCAACTCTTTACATCCGTCCGTATATGTTCGGTACAAACCCGGTTATCGGTGTGAAACCAGCAACCGAGTACCAGTTCCGCGCGTTCTGTACACCGGTCGGCCCGTACTTCAAGGGCGGCGCTAAGCCGATCACGATCCGTGTCACAGACTTCGACCGCGCAGCACCTCACGGAACAGGCCACGTAAAAGCTGGCTTAAACTACGCGATGAGCTTACATGCCATCGTTGATGCTCACAAACAGGGCTATGATGAGAACATGTATCTCGACGCTGCTACAAGAACATATGTTGAGGAGACAGGCGGAGCAAACTTCATCTTCGTTACAAAAGACGGCACAGTCGTAACACCGAAGTCCGACTCTATCCTTCCGTCCATCACACGCCGCTCCATCCTCTACGTTGCTGAGCATTACCTCGGCTTAAAGACAGAGGAGCGTCCGGTTCCGTTTACAGAAGTAAAAGATTTCGCTGAGTGCGGTCTCTGCGGTACCGCTGCTGTTATCTCCCCGGTCGGCAAGATCGTAGACCACGGCAACGAGATCTGCTTCCCGAGCGGAATGGAGAAGATGGGTCCGGTGATCCAGAAACTCTACGACACATTAACAGGCATCCAGATGGGCCACATCGAGGCACCGGAAGGCTGGATCCACGTGATCAAATAATTAACCGTGTGAATTGTATCAGAGCAGGATTCCTTTGGGGGAGTCCTGCTCTTTTTTCTTTAACATCGCATGGGAAGAGAATTCCATTTAAGCGATGATACTATTCTGGAACAAATATGTAAAAATTTTGATCTGGATCAGATCACTGCGAGAGAATCCATTGATTCTTTTGGGAAATAATTATCCATATTCATCAAAAAGATCCGGGAGACCATCCATACATGATGGAATCCCGGATCTCTTTAATTTTTCTTTATTTACGCCGCATGGAATCTTCCATCCCGCCTGCAGATCTCCTCAAACTCCTTAAGCTTCTGCTTTGCCTCCGGACTTAAGTCATCCGGAACCTGGATCCTTACGACGGCGTACTGGTCACCGTGGATGGACGGATCTTTTAAGGAAACGATACCTTTGCCGCGGAGACGGATCTTTGTGCCGGAGTGGGTTCCGGCTTTGATCTTGCAGACCACATCTCCATATAACGTGTGGACAAGAGTCTCACCGCCGAAGACGGCCGTGGTGAACGGAACTTCCACATCGCTGTAGACATCCATGCCCTTTCTCGTCCAGCCCGGCTTCTCACCGACTGTGATCTTGAGAAGCAGGTCGCCCGCGGCACCACCGCCGCTTCCCGGCATTCCTTTGCCTGCAAGACGGATGCTCTTTCCGGTCTCGATACCTGCCGGGATCTTAACCTTCAACGTCTGCGGCCTGCTGCCCGGCTGGTTCGGGTTCTGGATCGTGATGGTCTTTTCGCAGCCATGAACGGCCTCATCGAAGGTTATCTGGACCTCCGCATTTAAGTCGTTGCCGCGGTCAGAAAATCCAGAACCGGAAAATCCATTTCCGCCGCCAAAGCCATGGAAGCCGGAACCGCCAAAGCCAGCGTTGCCAGCTCTTCCTTTGCCGCCAAACATGTTTCCAAACAGATCACCGAAGATATCATCCCCGTCACCGCCCTCAAAATGGAATTCATGATACGTTCCATCTCCGGAGCGGAAGGATCCAGACCGGTATGCTCCGCCGGCACCGTTTCCGAAGCCGCCGAATCCCGGAATTCCGGCACCTGCTCCGGCGCCCTGTCCGTAACCTGCCGTCTCATCAAAAGCAGCATGTCCAAACTGGTCGTAGAGTTTCTTCTTCTTCGGATCACTCAAAACGTCGTAAGCCTCATTTACATCCTTAAACATCTGCTCCGCCGTCTTATCGCCAGGATTGGAATCCGGATGATACTTCTTTGCCAATTTTCTATATGCACGTTTAATTGCCGCAGCATCCGCGTCTCTCGAGATGCCCAGCACATCATAATAATCTCTCTTTGTCGATGACATATTCACCACCTCGCTGTTCTATATGTAATGTAACATATCAAATATTCAATGTCAAGGGAGGTATGTGAATTTTTTGTGATATTTAAAGATCCCGCCGAAACCTTCTTCCGTACAATATCTGTACGTTCTGGCTTTTGGCAGGATCTTTATTTTTCAATATTTGCTTTGTTGTTCTAATTATTTCTATTTTTCAAAAATCTGTCTAAATTCCTTCACCTGGGTCCGACCGATGGGCAGTGCCTCAGCATCATAAAATTTCATTTTTACACAGTACCCGTTATTGTAGCTCACCTGCATCTCCTTCACATAATCCAGATTGATCAGGTAGCTCTTGTGGATCCGGAAGAACCGGCTCTTTTTCAGGTGAGTCTCATAATTGTTCAGTGACTCGTTCTGCAGATAGAAGGATCCGTCCTTCATATGGATCTTGCAGGAACGCTTTTCCGTCTCGATGAACACGATATCCGCCACATCAACGACCTGAAAGCTGGAGCCCGTGTTCACCATGATCTTTCCGATTTCATACCCGGGACCGGCGGCCTTTTCCTTTATGTGTTCATGGATCCGCTCCATCGCCCGTTTGACGCGTTCATAGTCAAAGGGTTTTAAGAGATAATCCACCGCCCCGATCTCAAAGGCCTTTACTGCGTATTCCTGGAACGCAGTGGCAAAGATGATCAGCGTGTCCGGCTGCTTTCTCTTTATCATGGATGCCAGCGTAGTGCCGTTCATGCCACCCAGATTGATATCCACAAAACACACATCAAAGGTCTCATTTTCCAGCATTGCAAGAAATTCTTCGCTTCCGTCGGCCTCCGCGATCTCCGCATCCGGCTCACACTGCTCCACCAGATATTTAAGTTCGCTTCTTGCCGGGCGCTCATCGTCAACTACTGCTATTCTCATACCTCATGCCTCCCATGTTCTGTCAAAAACTCCTCTGTTCCAAACAGCAGGCTGTTGTCATCTGCTCTTCCGGAAGATCGTCAGTCAATCGTTTTCTCCTGCTGCGCGCTTCCAGCCGCGCTGTCCGGAATGTTCATCCGCACGTCCGTCCCTTCTTCACTTGTCACGATCTGGAGTCCGTAGGACTTTCCGTATAAGGAGATCAGTCTCTGCTGCACGTTCATCATTCCGATTCCTGTGTGTTCCACTTTTTCCCCGCCGTACAGGCTCTGGACGATCCGGTAGTCCATTCCCGGTCCGTTGTCGATCACGTCGATCCTCGTGGACCGTTCCTCCCGTTTCACGTTTACGATGACCTTTCCGACTCCTTTTTCCCTCTGCATTGCCCCGTGATGGACCGCATTCTCCACGATGGGCTGTAAGATCAGGTTCGGCACGCAGCTTCGCAGCGCCTCCGGATCCGCATTGATCTCGATCGAGAGACGTTTTTCAAACCGCGCCTCCTCAAGCATCGTATAGGCTTTTACATGCTCTAACTCCGTGTCCAGCGTTACCATATAATCGGTATCCTCCAGCATGCTGCGGAAATAGGAGCTCAGTGCCAGTAAGAGCTCCCTCGCCTTCTCCGGCTTTTCCCGGCAGAAATAGGAGATCGTATTTAATGAATTGAACAGGAAGTGCGGATTGATCTGGGACTGCAGGGTCCGAAGCTCCGCTTTTCTCAGCTCTTCCTTCTGTTTCTCCATCTCCGAGAGCTTGATCTGCATCGCGAAGTGGTTCGCGAGTCCCGTGACAAATTCAATGTCCGCCCGATAGGAATAGGCATTTTTCTTCACCAGCATCACAAGCGCCAGAACCTTTCCCTCATCGAGGAGGATCGGCGCAGAGATGATCACATTCTCCTTATAAAGAGGATAAAATCCGTCCTCCGGTAAAGGCACGCGGCTGATCCTCGTTGTCTTGAAGGTCTTTGTCGCAGACAGGAGTCTCGGATAATTGTTCTCTGTGAGAACGATACTGGAAAATGCCCCGCTCCTTGACAGAAATTTCATATCATCGATCAGTGCCGCGCCTTGACAGTGGTACTCTTCCATAATAATGTCGATGATCTTTCCCGCCGTCTTCCGGTCATTCTCCACAGAACCCAGATACGGGGTACACCGCTCGGCGGTTCTCATGGCGAGGGAGACCTTTGAAGCGACCTTTAAGTCTTCCGTGTTGAAGATTGATTTAAAAACATTAAAGAAGATCACCATGCCGACGGAATTGATGATCACCATCGGAACGATCACGATCTTTACGATCTCAACGGCCGCATCAAACGGCCGGGTGAGAAGCAGGATCAGAACAATATGGATCATCTCGGAAATGAACGTGACTCCGAGCAGAAACGTGTTCGAGTACTGG
>ERZ779895.3315-NODE-3315-length-12760-cov-22.197639_pt1 | contig 12760 bp, 10 predicted proteins | sample MGYA00511093_ERZ779895 | MGnify/ENA primary metagenome ERZ779895 (study PRJEB29588, sample SAMEA2142970) | human gut metagenome | biome: human gut; feature: human-associated habitat; material: faeces | place: Denmark | collected 2008/2010 ... | reverse complement strand
GCGTAGCGACGCAAGGGGTTTGGGGAGACCGCTCCCCAATGCCCCACCGGGGCTGTCCCGAAGGGACTGGGGGTGAAAGATATAGAGCAAAGCTGCTTACAGCTTTGCTCCGTAGGCGAGATCGCCTGCGTCGCCAAGGCCTGGGACGATGTAGGAGTGGCTGGTCAGTTCCTCATCAACGGCGGCGGTCCAAAGTGTCGTGTTTTCAGGAAGATGCCTCTGAAGAAACTCGATGGCGTAGATGCTGGCGATAGGGCAGACGAAGTGCGTGTGAACCGGCTCTCCTCCCTCATCAATCAGCTTGTGGTAGGCAATTTCGATTGACGCTCCAGTCGCGAGCATCGTGTCGGCTATGATGAGCGTCTTTCCCGTCAGGTCAGGACAGGTGCAATACTCCACATTGATGTGGAACTCGTCCCCCTTGTCATACTTTCTGAACGCGGCGACGAACGCATTCTCAGCGTTGTCGAAAACGTCAAGGATACCTTTATGGAGAGGCAGACCGGCGCGAAGGATCGTGGAAACCACAATCTTTGCGTCACTGGTGCGAACCCTTGCCGTGGCGAGCGGAGTGATGACATCCTTGGGACTGTAGTCCAGCACCTTGCTTAACTCGTAGGCGAAGATATGCCCCAACCTTTCAAGGTTGTAACGGAAACGGAGGCTGTCTTTCTGAACGGTTTTGTCACGCATCTGCGCGATGATGTTGTTGAGGACCGAGTCGGCCTCGCCAAGATTGATGACTTTCATTGGTTTTTCGAAATTGATTTCCGAAAATCAAAAGTAAGGATTTATTTTCAGAGCAGCAAATTTTTTCTTTCCGCCACTGTCACTTTGTCGTCAGCGAAACTGAAATAGCAGTCGTCACAGATGATGATGTGGTCAAGGAGGGCGATGTCGAAAGTGTTCGCCGCTTTTTTCATGCGTTCGGTTTCGGTCAGGTCGTTGTGCCCTGGCCGAGGATTCCCGGACGGGTGGTTATGCACCATGATCAGGCCGCTGGCCCGTTTGTCCAGAGCCATCCTGACCACCAACTTGGAATCAACCACAGTTGAGGATATTCCTCCAAGGCTTATCATCTCCTTGTGGATGATGTAGTTGGCCCTGTTCAGAAGAATTACCCAGAATTCCTCGTGATCCAACCCTTTGAGGCGGGGGAGCATCATCCTGTACACAATCTCGGCATCGGTCAAGGGAACCTTTTCTATTCCGGGATCCTCCAGGCAGCATCTTTTCCCGAGCTCGAAGGCGGCGGCGATGGCCGCATACCGGACACTGCCGATACCTCCTATCTCCTTCATTCGTCTGGCGTCCATGTCGGCTATCATTGACAACTTGCCTTTGCCTTCGGCCAGAAGCCTGTTGGCCACCTCAAGGACATTCTCTTTCTGCGTCCCTGATCCGATCAGAATGGCGAGCAATTCAGCGTTGCTCATCGCGTCCGCTCCTTTGGCGAGCATCTTTTCCCGTGGCCTCTCGTCCACGCAGATCTCTTTGATTTTCATAGTTTATTGTCATTTGCCGCAGGCATTTTGAATATTCAGGAAAAGTACCGTGGATATTCCTTATGGCTGCCGTGTTCATGGGCGGCAATATAGGCATAGTAAACAGAAAAAAAGTTAAGAAACGTAAATGTCTCCTAACTTTTTTCTGTTTTTTATGAATATTTCTGTTTCTTATTTCCTTTCCAGAACTTTTCTGGCGGCCTCGACGATGTGGGCGGCGTCCATTCCGTAAGCGGCGAGAAGCTCGGACGGAGTTCCGCTCTGGCCGAACTCGTCACGTCCGTTGACATATTCAATAGGCTTAGGGGATGTGGCGGCGAGCACTCCGGCGATCAGTTCGCCAAGGCCTCCGGCCATGTTGTGCTCCTCGGCGACAACCACGGCTCCGGTCTTGATGGCGGAGGCGATGACTGTCTTGGTGTCAAGTGGCTTGATGGTCGCCACATTGATAACCTCGGCGCAGATTCCCTCTGCCTCAAGAGCTTCGGCTGCCTGAAGGGCCTCCCAAACCATGTGGCCTGTCGCGAAGAGGGTGACGTCCTTGCCCTCGTTCAGCACGTATGCCTTTCCGATCTCGAACGGCTCGTCTGGCGTGAAGTCGGCAACCTTAGGACGGCCGAAACGCAGATAGACAGGACCATCGTATTTGGCCGCGGCGATCGTCGCGTTCTTTGTCTGTGTCCAGTCGCAAGGGTTGATCACAACCATTTCCGGAAGGGCACGCATCAGGGCGATGTCCTCCATTGTCTGGTGGGTGGCGCCGTCCTCGCCGAGGGTGATTCCGGCGTGTGAGGAAGCGATCTTGACGTTGGTCTTACCGTAGCATACCTCCATTCTGATCTGGTCGTAAACACGTCCTGTGACGAATTCGGCGAACGATCCCGCGAACGGAATCTTGCCTGCGAGAGCCATTCCAGAGGCCACGCCGATCATATTGGACTCGGCGATGCCGCATTCGTAATATCTCTCCGGAAACTCGGCCGCGAAAGCGTCCATCTTGAGTGAGCCCTTGAGGTCGGCGGTCAAAGCCACGACTCTTGAGTCAGCCTTTCCGGCTTCGAGAAGGCCGGCTCCGAAACCGCTGCGGGTGTCTTTCTTACCCTTATCTGTATATTTCTTCATAATATTCGTGAATTAAAAGTCTCCCAATGTTTCCTCAAGCTGGCTCAGGGCGTTCTGGCACTGCTCCTCTGAAGGTACGCTGCCGTGCCATTTGTGGGTGCCCGCCATAAAATCAACCCCGTGTCCCATCTCTGTCTTGAACAGGATCATCTTCGGCTTGCCGTTTCCGACACCAGCCTTGGCCTGCGCGAACGCCTCGAGGATCTTGTCCATGTCGTGTCCGTCGGCGATGATGACCTCCCATCCGAAAGCCTTCCATTTTGCCTCAAGGTCACCGAGTCCGGCGACATCTTCGGTCGTGCCGTCGATCTGCTGTCCGTTCCAGTCGGTCATCGCGATCAGATTGTCGGCCTTGTGGTGGGCTGCGAACATCGCCGCCTCCCAGATCTGTCCTTCCTCGGTCTCGCCGTCTCCGCAGAGAACGTAAACGCAGTGAGGATCGTTGTCAGCCTTCTTTGCGAGAGCCGCTCCTATCGCTACTGAAAGTCCCTGTCCGAGGGAACCGGCCGCCTGAGCCACGCCAGGGAGGCCTTTCCTTACTGAAGGGTGTCCCTGAAGGCGGCTTCCGAACTTACGGAACGAGCCGAGCTCGGAGGTCGGGAAATATCCTGCCCTCGAAAGGATTGAGTAATACATTGGGGTGAGGTGTCCGGCCGACAGGATGAACATGTCCTGATCCTTTCCGCCGCGTGTCCAAGTTTCAGGGTTCTGATCCATAACATTGAAGTACAGTGCTGTCATAAAATCAGCGCTGCTCATGGATCCGCCCGGGTGTCCGGACTTGGCCTTCACGACCATCCTGATGATGTCCCTCCTTACCTGGGAGGCAATCTTCTTCAGATCTTCTGTTGACTGCATTTTCTATTTGATATTTTGAATTTGAAATATGCTAAATCGTTTATAGAGTACAAATATAATCCTTTTTTATGTCAAGAAGAAATTTTAACTTTGTGTGTATGTGGAGCCGCTTCCATTTCCCCGAAATCCAAACGGCTTCCGGCTTAGAGAATTTAATAATCATTATAGTTAATGGCACACGTAGTTATTATGCCCAAACAAGGGCAATCCGTAGAAAGTTGCATTGTCACTGAATTCAAGAAAAAGGTGGGGGACAAAGTCGCCGTCGGCGATGTCCTTTTCAGCTATGAGACCGACAAGGCATCCTTTGACGAGGACGCCAAGGTCGAAGGCACCGTCCTTGCCTGCTTCTTCAACGATAACGACGAGATCCCTTGCCTGACCAACGTGATGGTCATCGGCGAACCGGGGGAATCTTTCTCTGAATATGCTCCTTCGGGGACTGGCGTATCTGCCGCTTCGGGCGCGGAGCCAACATCACCGGCCACGGAGCCGGCAAATGCGGTCGCGGAGCCAGTGGCTCGACAAGGCTCACCAGCCATCGAAGTGACCGCGGCAGCGACACCGGGCGCTTCGGCAAGCTCGGTGACCGGAACCGTTGCCGCCAACGCCCCCGTCTCCCCAAGAGCCCGCAAATTGGCCGCCGAAAAAGGCGTGGACACAGCCCAGGTCGCCGGCACAGGCCCTCACGGCCGCATAATCGAACGTGACATCATAGCCGCACAGGGCACTCCGAAATCCGGACTCGCCAAGGCTATGATGGCCGACGGAGGTCTCCAGGCTCCTGCCGCAGGCTCCGGAATCGGCGGAATGGTCAAGGGCTCCGACCTCAAGGTCTGGAAACCTACCCACACCGGGAACCTTGCCGGAGAAGGCGAGGAGTTCAAGGTCGAGAAGATGTCCAACATGCGCAAGCTCATCGCCAAGTCGATGTACAACTCCCTCCAGAACACGGCCCAGCTCACCCATATGCTCGGTGCTGACGCACGCCGTGTCCAGGCTCTCCGCAAGAAGGCGAAGAAGGCCCTTGAGGAAGGAAAGATCGACGTGAACATCACGATCAATGATTTCGTCTGCTACGCCGTCATCAAGGCTCTGAAGAAATTCCCTAAGGTCAACTCGCACTGCCTCGGTGACGCTATGAGGATATTCAATGTCGTCAATCTTGGTTGCGCCGTTGACACGGAGCGCGGACTGATGGTGCCTTGCGTGAAGCACGCGGAGGACCTGAATATCATCGGCTTGAGCAAGGCTCTGAAGAAGGTCGCCGAGGACTGCAAGAAGGGCTCGATCAATCCTGACCTGCTTTCCGCCGAGGGTGCCTCATTCACGGTCTCCAATCTCGGAGGTTTCGGAGTCGAGTGGTTCACACCTGTCATCAACGTGCCTCAGAGCGCGATCCTCGGAGTCGGCACGATCGTCCCTCGTCCGAAGGATCTGGGCGCCGGAGTCTATGCGTTCGTCCCTTATCTAGGTCTTTCCCTGACCTACGACCACAGGGCTCTTGACGGCGGCGAGGCTACCCGCTTCCTGAAGCAGGTGGCTGTTGAGATTGAGAATCTTGAAGTTGAATTCTAAAATATTTACGAATATGTACGATTTAGCGGTAATAGGCGGTGGCCCGGGTGGTTACGTGGCCGCTGAAAGAGCCGGAGCCGCCGGCCTTAAGGTTGTCCTTTTTGAAAGAAAGTCTCTCGGAGGTGTCTGCCTCAACGAGGGCTGCATCCCGACCAAGACGCTCCTTTACAGCGCAAAGGTCTATAACTACGCCCTCACAGGTGACCACTACGGGGTCTATGTGAAGGAACCTACGTTCGATTATTCAAAGATCGTCGCCCGTAAGGACAAGGTCGTGAAGAAACTCGTAGGTGGTGTCAAACTGGCGATGAAGTCCAACAATGTCGAGGTCGTGGCCGCCGAGGCTATGATCCAGGGCCGTGACGCGGAAGGCATCAAGATCACAGCCGCCGACCAGACCTACGCCGCAAGGAACATCCTCATCTGCACCGGTTCAGAGGCCGCCGTGCCTCCGTTCCCGGGTCTGAAGGAGGCCGGAGACGTTATCGTCACCAACCGTGAGATCCTTTCTCTGAAAGAGCGTCCGTCCGAGCTCGTTGTCATCGGTGGAGGTGTCATCGGAATGGAGTTCGCGGCTTTCTATAGCACTCTCGGTACGAAAGTGACTGTGGTTGAGATGCTTCCTAAGATTCTCGGACCTCTTGACGATGAGATCAGCGCTATGCTTCAGAAGATCTACACCAAACGTGGCGTGAACTTCTGCCTCAAGTGCAAGGTCACCGGAATCGAGGGCAACACCGTTGTCTATGAGGATCCGGAGGGCAACACCCAGAGGGTCGGCGGGGACAAGATTCTCGTCTCTGTGGGCCGCCGTGCCAACATCACGGGATTCGGCCTTGAGAACCTTGGAGTCGAGATGCTCCTGAACCGTGGCGGAAAACCTTGCGGAATCAAGGTGGACAGCAGGATGCGCACGAATATTCCGGGAGTCTATGCCGCCGGCGACGTGACCGGCTTCTCTATGCTGGCCCACACGGCGAGCCGCGAGGGCGAGGTCGCGGTCAACAATATTCTTGGAAAGGAAGATCATATGCGCTACGACGCCATCCCTGGAATCGTCTATACCAACCCTGAGGTCGCCGGAGTCGGACTCACCGAGGAGCAGGCCGCGGCTTCCGGCAAGGAATATTCGGTCGTCAAGCTTCCAATGGCCTACGCCGGCCGCTTTGTCGCAGAGAATGAGGGCGGTGAAGGAATATGCAAGATCATCGTCGGCAAGAAGTACCACGAGGTCCTCGGAGTCCACATGCTCGGCAACCCTTGCTCGGAGATCATCCACAGCGCCTGCATCGCCATCGAGTCGGAGATGACCCTTGAGCAGCTCAAGGAGGTTGTGTTCCCGCACCCGACCGTTTCCGAGATCATCAAGGAGACAGCGTTCGCGTTGAAATAAAATGATTTGCTGGTAAACGTAATGACCACAAATTGTCGCTAAAAAGAATGACGAAAAACAATTAAGAATATACTGATATGCCAAAAGCGCTTTACATCGATCCTAACGAGACCCTGCGTCCTCAGGATCACGAACTTGAGCTTCCGAAGATTCCGGTGATGACGTACAACAAGACCGTCAAGGAAGAACTTAAGGAAGGCAATTTCACAAAGGAGGATCTTCTCCGCATCTACCGCGACATGTCCTACATCCGCGAGTTCGAGACTATGCTGAATCTGGTCAAGACCACGGGTGGCTACAACGGAGTCGCTTACAATAACCCTGGCCCTGCCCACCTTTCCGCAGGTCAGGAGGCCGCCGCTGTCGGTATGGCCTACTGCCTTGACACCGATGACTTTATCTTCGGTTCACACCGTTCACACGGTGAGATTCTCGCCAAGGGACTCCGCTCCATTCAGATCCTTCCTGAGGATGAGCTGAAGAAGGTTATGGAGGAGTTCTGGGGTGGTGCCACCCTCAACGTGGCAAAGAAGGCTTACGACGGCGATGACACCAAGGAGCTCGGAATCCGCTTCCTGCTCTACGGAGCGATGGCCGAGATCTTCGCCCGCACGACCGGTTTCAACAAGGGTCTGGGCGGATCAATGCACACATTCTTCACACCTTTCGGAATCTATCCTAACAACGCCATCGTCGGCGGTTCCGGATCGATCGCCGTGGGTGCGGCCCTTTACAAGAAGGTCAACCGCAAGAAGGGCATCGTCGTCGCCAACCTCGGTGACGGCGCGATGGCCAGAGGACCAGTCCTCGAAGGCATGACATTCGCCTCAATGGATCAGTTCAACACACTCTGGGAAGGCGACATGAAGGGCGGGCTGCCAGTCCTGTTCAACGTGATGGACAACCAGTACGCCATGGGTGGACAGACCAGGGGCGAGACCATGGGCTATGTGTTCCCTGCACGCCTGGGGGCCGGCTTCAAGGCCGACGCCATGGATGCCGAAAGAGTTGACGGTTACAATCCTCTCGCGGTCATCGACGCTTTCAACCGCAAGAAAGCCTACCTTCTTGAGAAGAAGGGTCCTGCTCTTCTGGACGTTGTCACCTACCGTTACAGCGGACACTCTCCGAGCGACCAGTCGTCTTACCGTACAAAGGAGGAGATCGAGGCCTGGGAGAAGGAAGATTGCATCTTGGCGTTCGGTGAGAGACTGAAAGAGGCCGGGGTGGCTGATCAGGCCGCTCTCGACGCTATCCGCAAGGAGGTTGACACCAACATATTCGAATGCTACAAGCTTGCCATCGACACCGAACTTTCCCCTCGCATGGATCTCGTGAAGGAAAGTGAGCTCCTTGGTGATATGATGTTCTCCAACCAGAGCATCGACTCCCTCAGCGATGCGAAACCGGATGTGAATATGCCGCTGGAGGAAAATCCTCGCGTCAAGCAGATTGCCGGCAAGTCCAGGTTCTATCTTGACAAGGACGGCAAGCCTGCCAGCAAGATGAAGACCTACAACATCAGGGACGGAATATTCGAGGCCGTCGCCGACCGCTTCTACAAGGATGCTTCTCTGGTCGCTTACGGTGAGGAGAACCGTGAGTGGGGTGGCGCTTTCGCTGTCTATAGAGGACTGACCGAGGCTCTGCCTTACCATCGCCTGTTCAATTCTCCGATCGCCGAGGCCGCGATCATCGGGACAGCCATCGGTTACGCTATGTGTGGCGGCCGTGTGATCCCTGAGATCATGTACTGCGACTTCCTCGGCTGCTGCGGAGACGAGATATTCAATCAGCTTCCTAAGTGGCAGGCGATGTCCGGCAACATCCTGAAGATGCCGGTTGTGGTCCGTGTGTCCGTCGGCTCGAAGTACGGTGCCCAGCACTCTCAGGACTGGACTTCGTTGTGCTGCCATATTCCTGGACTCAAGGTCTGCTTCCCTGTCACTCCGTATGACGCGAAGGGCTTGATGAACGCCGCGCTTCAGGGTACCGACCCAGTCATATTCTTTGAGAGTCAGAGGATTTACGACAAGGGCGAGATGTTCCACGAAGGCGGTGTGCCTGAGGAATATTATGAGATTCCGATCGGTGAGCCGGATGTCAAGAGGGCCGGTAAGGACATCACCATCCTTACTATCGGCGCCACTTTGTACCGCGCTCTTGAGGCCGCTGATATTCTTAAGGAAAAGTATGGTATGGAGGCTGAGGTCATCGATGCCCGCTCTCTCGTGCCGTTCAACTACGAGAAGGTGCTTGCGTCCGTGAAGAAGACCGGCCGCATCATCATCGCCGGTGATGCCTGCGCCCGTGGATCTTACCTCAATGACATCGCCGCCAACATCACCGAGATGGCCTTTGACGACCTCGACGCCGCTCCTGTGGTGCTTGGTTCCCGCAACTGGATCACCCCTTGCCACGAGCTTGAGGAGGCGTTCTTCCCTCAGCCGTCCTGGTTCCTGGATGCCATCAACGAGAAGATCGTCCCTCTGAAGGACTATGTTCCGGTAAGCAACCAGACCACCGCTGAGCAGGTCATCCGCGCGAAGAAGGGTGTGTAAAAGGTACGGCCATGCTTACAAAAGCTGTTAGATTATATGGTAAGGAAGACCTTCGTCTCGAGGAGTTTGAACTCCCCGGGATGAAGGATGACGAGATCCTCGCGAAGGTTGTCAGCGACAGCCTTTGCATGTCTTCCTACAAGTCTTCACACCAAGGTTCCGACCACAAGAGAGTCCCGGACGACATCGCCGAAAATCCTACGATCATCGGCCACGAGTTCGCCGGCGAGATCATAGAGGTCGGCTCCAAGTGGAAGGATCAATTCAAGCCTGGGGACAAGTTCTCAATCCAGCCGGCCCTTAACTACGAGGGCGGCCCAGCCGGTCTGCTGTCCGCGCCTGGATATTCCTATCGCTACGCCGGAGGTGACGCCACCTACATCATCATCCCTTCCGATGTGATGGAGATGGGCTGCCTCCTTCATTACAATGGCCCGGGATTCTATCCGGCATCATTGAGCGAGCCTCTGGCTTGCGTGATCGGCGCGATGCACGCCTGCTATCACACCCATCCGGGCTCGTATGTTCACCAGATGGAGATCAAGGACGGTGGCAAGATGGCACTTCTGGCTGGTGTCGGCCCGATGGGACTCGCGATGATCAACTATGTGCTCCGCCGTGAGGACAGAAAGCCGTCCCTTTTCGTGGTGACGGACATCGATCAGGCCCGTCTTGACCGTGCCGCGACGCTCTATACCAAGGAGTTCGCCGCTTCCCGTGGCATCGATCTCCGTTATGTGAACACCGGCACTGTCGAGAATCCTGTAGAGACGCTGCGCGAGATTTCCGGCGGAACCGGCTATGATGAGGTCATCGTGATGGCACCCGTTCCCGCTGTTGTCGAGCAGGGAGACGACATCCTCGGACAGGATGGCTGCCTGAATTTCTTCTCCGGTCCTGGCCGTTCCGATTTCAAGGCTCCGTTCAACTTCTACAATGTCCACTATGCCTCCACCCATGTGGTCGGCACCAGCGGCGGCAACACCGAGGACATGAAGGAAGCCCTCAAGATGATGGGCGAAGGTCTTGACCCAGCCGGTCTCGTGACCCACATCGGAGGCCTCAATGTGGTCCCTGAAACCACCCTGAACCTCCCGTCTATCAAAGGTGGCAAGAAGTTGATCTACACCCACGTGGAGATGCCGCTGACCGCCATCGCCGATTTCGAGGAGAAAGGCGTGACCAACCCTGTCTATGCCGAGCTCGACCGCCTCTGCAAGGCTCACAACGGACTATGGAACATCGAGGCTGAGGAATATCTCCTCTCCCACGCCTCCGAACTGAGCAAGTAGTACTCACCTTAGTGTGAGACCCGAAAAGGATTTTCCCTATCCGGATTTTTGTAACGTGAAAAATCCGGATAGGGAAAATCCTTTTCGGGCTGCAGCTAAGATCTGCCCTCATCTTTTCGGGTTTCATTGTCGAAACATTCTCTATACCATGCTGCCAAGCCCGAAAATATTCTTATATTTGTAGCATCCGCTCCATTTTGCCCGCCCACAGGCAGAATCGGAAGGGAAGTGGCTGACTTATCATAATTTTGACATTAAATACAAACAGTTTTATGAAGCACATCAAACTACTTGCGGTCATCGCCGCGATGACCATCTGCGGGACAATTTCCGCACAGCAGACTTTCTTCAAGGTGTCCTATTCAAATGCCGCGATCGAGATGAAATCGGGCAGATCGCCTGTCACGGAAAACATGAACGGCCTCTCCGTAGGTGTCTCACAGGCGAGACCGCTCCCCGGCGAGTTGCCTTTCTTCTATGAATATGGTGTGGATGCGATGGCGGTGTTCGGCGACCATAATTCCACACTCGTCTCCGCGATTGTTCCGGTCAGTTTGATGTACCAGCTCGACCTCGGGCAGATCCAGCTTCTCCCGTTCGCCGGCCTCAACCTGACAGCGCACATCCTGGGTCAAAGCAAGTACGAGGGCGTCACCAGCGACTGGTTCAAGTCAGACAACGGCGACTCCGCCGCCAACCGCTTCCAGCTCTGCGCCCAGTTAGGTGTCAAGGCCGTTTACAACAGGTACTTCCTGGAATTCGCCTACCACCCGTCCCTGACCAACCTCGCCGACCGCACCAGCCTAAATCTCATCAACGTCTCGTTCGGCTTCATGTTCTAAGTAAGCCTAAAATCAGATTGGTACTATTTAGGATTGCTTAGTGGCCTTGGAAAATAGATCTATCCTCGATAATTTTATCTGAGGCAACTTGTTTTTTCATGTTACTAAGCAGTACCGACAATCCGCTTACGGTACGCAAAAGAGGGTGGCTATCAGTCTTTCGACTTTAGTCACCCTCTCTTTGTCATGTCCTGTGTCCGGCGGCACTGGTGTTGCCGCTGTTCACTTCGTCGACGAGGTCGTTGATGGCGTCGGTCACGCCGGCTATCTTCGAGGCGATGGAGGTCTGGCCGGTGCCGAGAGCCTCGGCCTGGTCCTTGATCGCGTCGAGGGACGCCACGATGAGGTCGAACTTGCTGCCGTAGTCAGGCATTCCCTTGACGGCCGCCTCGATGGCGGAGAGCTTGTCGCCGTAGTCAGGCAGGTTGTCGATGGCCGTGCTGATGGCTTCGAGCTGTGAGCTGTAGTCCGGCAGGGCCTTGACGGCATCCTCCAGGAGGCCAAGCTTCTCCTCCAGTGACAGCGTCTGCGCCTTGACCGCGGCCTCGATGGCCTCCAGCTTGGTCTTGAGGGTGGTGTTCTGGTCGGTGAGGACGCCCCTGATCTGGTCCAGCTTCCCCCCAAGGCCCTCGCCGAGGTTGTCGATGGCGGTGACAAGATTCCCCGCCAGCTCCTCCAGCTTGAGGGTCTGGTTCTCGACCGCGGCGGTGAGCAGGTCAAGCTTGCCCTCCAGAGACAGCGTCTGCGCCCTCATCGCGGCCTCGATGGCCGCCAGCCTGGTGTCGAGGGTGGTGTTCTGGTCGGCGAGGACGCCCTTGATCTGGTCCAGCTTGTCCTTCATGTCGTCGGAGAGGTTGTCGATGGCGGTGACAAGTTTCTCCGCCAGCTCCTCCAACTTGAGGGTCTGGTTCTCGACCGCGGCGGTGAGCAGGTCCAGCTTGCCCTCCAGCGACAGCGTCTGAGCCCTCATCGCGGCCTCGATGGCCGCCAGCCTGGTGTCGAGGGTGGCCTTCTGGTCGGCGAGGACGCCCCTGATCAGATCCAGCTTCCCCTCCATCGAGAGGGTCTGCGCCTTGAGCGCCGCCTCGATGGCGATGAGCTTGGTCTCGAGGGTGGTGTTGACCGAGTTGAGGACATCGCGGATGGCCTGGAGCTTGTCCTGCTGGTCGGAGTTCATCCTGTCGATGGCGGCCGCGAGTTTCGCGATGGCCTCCTCGTTCTTGAGGGAGCCCCTGTCGATGGCCTCCACCACCTTGGTGAAGTCGTTGATCACCGACACGTTCATCGTGTAGTTGATCTCGGGCGCGTCCTCCTGGCATGAGGTGAGGAACGCGGGTGCCGCCAACAGCATGGTGACGGCGAGCGGAATGAGTTTTATCCGTTTCATAAGTCTTTGGCCCCTCCTTGACCCTCCGCGCGGGGAGGGAACGCTGCCGGGGCGCGGGCGTTCGTGTTGTTATTGCGTTACTTCTTACTCTTTGACCACGGTGATGGTCACTCTGCGGCCCTCTGCCGACGGCTTGCCGTTCCTCGCCCCGATGGCGGTCGCGGGCCGCAGGTCGCCGGCGGAGAGTCCCTCGCCGACGAGGATCTCGACCACGCGGCGGAG
>ERZ779895.3313-NODE-3313-length-12766-cov-12.885139_pt1 | contig 12766 bp, 8 predicted proteins | sample MGYA00511093_ERZ779895 | MGnify/ENA primary metagenome ERZ779895 (study PRJEB29588, sample SAMEA2142970) | human gut metagenome | biome: human gut; feature: human-associated habitat; material: faeces | place: Denmark | collected 2008/2010 ... | reverse complement strand
GCGATGGCGGCTGCGGAAGCCGGCGCGAAGGTCATTGCGATTGAAAAGCTGGCGACCATCGGCGGCACGTCTGCGATGGCGGGCGGCGGCATTGCGGCGCCGGAATCCTCCGAGCAGAAAAAGTACGGCATCGAGGATACCTGCGAAGCCTACGTCGATCTGTGGGTGGAATACAACCACAACGAGTATTTCCGCGAAGACAGCGGCATGGATGAAGACCGCATCCGCTTCGTGGTGGGTCAGGCGGCGGGCTTGATTGACTGGCTGGAGGAGAACGGCTTCGAGTTCGGCCGTCCGATGAGCTTCGACCTGATTGAGAGCGTGGATCGCTTCCACTATGCCTCCAACGGCAAGCCCACCGACCTGCTCTATGCGAAGAATCAGGAGCTGGGCGTGGAATACTGGCTGGAAACGAAGGCAACGGCGCTGCTGACCGACGAAAACGGCAACTGCATCGGCGCGACGGTCGAAAAGGACGGCCAGACCTTCAACATCTACGCCAAGGGCACGGTATTGGCGACTGGCGGCTTCGGCAACAATCAGGAAATGATGGAACGCTTCACGCCCGTTGACGCGGCGCAGGTGGCGTACTTCTACGGCTCCGCGGGTCAGACCGGCGAGGGCATTCTGATGGCGGAGGACATTGGCGCGGCGGTCTATGAGAAGGGCGCGCGTCTGGGCATGTCCTACGTTGTGGGCGACGGCACGAACGCGGAGCTGACCTCTCTGGGCGGCCCGTGGAGTCAGGCGCCGATTGTGGACAACACGGGTGTCCGCTTCGTCAATGAATACTGCCATTCCCTGAATTATCCGAGCCTGATTTACCGTCATGCGGCACCGTATTACTGCATCTACGGTTCTGACCGCGAGGACTATGCGGCGATTTTGGCGAACAACGTTGATGACCCGGCAGTGACCTCTGCGGACACGCTTGAAGAACTGGCGGACAAGCTGGGCTTTGACAAGCAGGCGTTCCTTGACTGCATCGCGGTCTACAATGCGGCGAAGGACACCGGCGTGGATGCGGCGTTCGGCGCGCGCGTGGATTTCATGAATTTCGCGACGGTTGGCCCGTTCTACGCGGTGCAGATTGCACCTCAGTACACAGGCACGATCGGCGGCGTCGTGACGGACACCTCCGCGCAGGTGCTTCGTGCGGACGGCACGGTCATCGGTGGCTTGTACGCGGCGGGCGAAGCCTCCAACGGCGCGCTGTACGATCTGGTCTACATGTCCGGTTCGTCTTTCCTGAACGCGCTGTCGATGGGTCGCATTGCGGGTGAAAACGCGGCAAACCAGCAGTAACCAGTTGATAAAAATGGCACCAGACCGAAGCGGCAGATGCTGCGAAGGGCTGGTGCTTTTTTTGAGTGCGGGGATGGGGTGCTTCATTGTACTGCGGAACAAGTCAATTTTGATAGTGGCGACCCAAGGGGTCAAGGGGACGATTAGAAAACACTTTGGTCGTCTCCGTTGGACTCCGCGCGATTGAGCTGGTTTCGCCACTCTACTTTTTCCGCGTGTTTAGCCCTTTTTCATTTCCTCTATCATGCAGTCGCGAATCATCCGAATCGCCGGTGTCAGCCGTCTGCACACCAGCACCGACCGATGATGCCCAATATCCTCCGTCAGCGGAATCAGCTTCACGCCTTTGAAATAGGATGGCTTTCTCGCTGGAAAGAAGGAAATCCCCAGATTCAGCGAAACCATCAAAATTTGCATATCTGCCGAATCCGCATAAATAATCGATGGATGCGAAAATCCCAGATTCTGCGCCCAGTCGTGAATCGCGCCGCGCCCGCTGCGCGATTGGTCGGGGGCAAGCAGAATCAACGGATGTGCGCGTAAATCAGAAAGCGACACAACCGACTTTTCCGCTAATGGCGACGCTTCGGAAACGGCGGCAATCATCGGCACATCGTAGAGTACCTCCTGATAGGTGTTCCTCTGGTCGATTTCGCCGGGAAGCGTCAGCACCATGTCGCATTGCCCGCGGTAGAGGGCGTCGGACATGGCCGTCAGCGAGAGGTACAGCGGGTGAATCACCAAATTGGGCAGGCGCGGATGCAGGGAAAGGTACGCATCGACAATCAGTTCTTTTTCCAGCGGCCCGTTGTAGCCGATGTGGATGGCGCTCACACGGTGCGCATCGGCGAAAGCGTCCTGCAATTCAAGCTGAATCCCCATCAGGCGCTCGGCGTAGGGGAGAAACTGCTCACCTTGGTCGGTCAGCACCGCGCCGGTAGACAGACGGTGGAACAGCGCGCAGCCCATTTCTTTTTCCAGCGACGCAATCTGCTGGCTGATGGCGGTCTGGGAGACGTACATGTTCTTCGCAGCGGCGGAGAAGCTGCCTTCGCGAACGACGGCGAGAAAATACGCGATTCGGTCGGTGTTCATGCGAAAAGACCTCCACTGGGGACAAAAAACTCCCTTCCGCGGTGCGCAGAAGGGAGCAAAGATGCGAGCGGTTAAGGGCGCTGACCCATGCCGCCTTCGAGGGTGATGGTCTCGCCGGACATGAATTTGAAGTCCGGGGAAGCCAGCTGGACGCACACATGGCCAATTTCCACCTCGGAGTCGCCGTAGTGGCCCATCGGGGGCATCTTGACATTCGCCTTGAACGCCTCGGGATATGCCTTCTGGAAGTTCTCCAGCTGCGTCGTCCATGCCAGCGGGCAGACGACGTTGACGTTGATACCGTCCTTGCCCCATTCGGTGGCGGCAACGCGGGTCAGGCCGCGAATGCCTTCTTTTGCCGCGGCATACGCGCACTGCCCGTAGTTGCCGAACAGGCCCGCGCCGGAGGCGAAGTTGATGACCGCACCCTTCGTTTCCTTCAGGTAGGGGTAGCACGCCTTCATATAATAGAACGTGGCATACAGACCGGAATACAGCGCGAGATTGAACTGCTCGGTGGTATGGTCAGCCAGCGGAACGCCGGATGCGGAAGCCTGCGCGTTGTTAATCAGCACGTCGATGCGGCCGAAGGTGTCAATCGCCTGTTTGACGACATTGTTCACAACAGCCTCGTTGTCCGCGCTGTCATTCACGTCCGCCTGCACGCACACCACCTTCACGCCATAGAGGCGTTCCAGTTCTTCTTTCGCGTCGGTCAGCTTCTTCACGTTGCGGCCCGTGATGACCAGATTCGCGCCTTCCTTGGCGTAAGCAGTCGCAATGCCGTAGCCAATCGAACCGCAGCGGCCGTTGCTGAGCTTCGCATAGCCCGCGCCGGTAATAATCGCCGTCTTTCCTGCCAGAAAACCCATTATATATTTCCTCCTTCATGGTGAAGGGCTGAACAAGCAGCCTGTCCACTTATGGTATCACAGATGATGCGGAAAAGCAAGAGCGGACGGCACAAAATGGACAAAAATTGATGATTTTTTCACAATGTCGCCGGGCTCCAATCGGAAAAACGGAAAAGAAACAGAAAAAGTCTGATGAATTGTTTGACGCATCCCCTTTGCTGCACTATAATGGAGTCAGTAGCGTTCCGGGCGTACTGCGCGCCCGGCAAAGTGGGAGGAACGCGGAATGAAGGCAGAGAGCAAACGCTCGGTGCGCATCATGCTTCGGTGGCTGCTGGGAGTGGCGACGGTGCTGATGGCGGCGCTGTTGATTTGGCAGTGCGTGACCATCTATCATGAGGGCATCGCGCCGGAAAACATGGGCGAAAACGGACTGCGGATTCACGATATTTACAGCCGGGAAATTGTTACGGCGCACTTCGCTTCGATTGCGTGGAGCGTGTGGGTCTTTCTGGCGCTGCTGGCGGCGAACATCATCGCCGGAAAGCCGGAGCAGAAGGAATCGCTTCGCGCGCCGGTGGAGAATCAGTTGCTGATGCTGCGCGCGCGGACGGAGGAGACGGACGAAATCCGCAAAGTGAAGAAACAGTGTATCGGCGTATGGTGCGGCGCGGCGATTCTGTGCCTGATTTGCGGGGGCATGGCGGGGCGATTCCTGCTGGACTGGTCGAATTTTGCCTCGCGTGATTTGGAAGTCGTCGTGCGCCAGATGGTGATTGAAACGTTCCCGTGGATTGGGCTGGCGTTCATCCTCCTGATGGCGGCTGAGCAGTGGAATTTCCGCCTGTTGATGAAGGAATTGGAACTGCGCAGGAGCGCCCCGAAGCGCAAGCCGGATGCAGCCGCTCCGGAAAAGACGACAGGCAGGAACGTCATCCGCGTGATCATCGCGGCGGCGGCGGTGGCGCTGATTGTGCTGGGTGTGATGAACGGCGGCATGTTCGATGTGCTGGTGAAGGCAATCAATATTTGTACGGAGTGTATCGGCCTTGGCTAAGAAATTTGCGGCATGGTGGAGCGCCCATAAGCCCACCACCCGGCGGCTCATACAGGTTTACGCCGCCCTGCTCTACAACGCCTATGTGAAGGGATTCATCAAGGGCGACATCTACACCGGCGGCATCAAGAACTTTTGCGTGCCGGGGTTCAACTGCTACTCCTGTCCGGGCGCGATTGGCGCATGTCCGCTGGGGGCGCTGCAAAACGCGCTGGCGTCCTCGGATAAGCGCGCGCCGTACTACGTTCTGGGCATTCTGATGCTCTACGGGCTGATTTTGGGGCGCACCATCTGCGGCTGGCTCTGCCCGCTGGGGCTGATTCAGGAATTGTTCTACAAGATTCCGACGCCGAAGGTGAAGAAAAGCCGCTTCACCCATGCGCTGTCGTATCTCAAATATGTCCTGCTGGCGGTGTTTGTGGTCATCATCCCGCTGGCGTACAGCTTGCAGCAGTACCCCGTGCCGGGCTTCTGCAAGTACATCTGTCCGGCGGGGACGTTCGAGGGCGCAATGGGCTTGCTGGCGAACCCGGTCAATGCGGGCAAGTTCTCCATCCTCAACATCCTCTTTACGCGCAAATTCGTCATCATGGTGGCGATTCTGCTGGCGTGTGTGTTCTTCTACCGTGCGTTCTGCCGCTTCCTCTGCCCGCTGGGGGCGATTTACGGGCTGTTCGCGCGTGTGTCGATTCTCGGCGTGAAGGTCGAGAAAAGCAAATGCACGAACTGCGGGCGCTGCGTGGCGCACTGCAAGATGGATATTCGGCATGTGGGCGACCATGAGTGCATCCACTGCGCATCGTGCGTGGACGTTTGCCCGACGAAAGCCATCAGCATGAGAATGGGCAAAATTACGCTGAAAGCGAACGAAGTGCAGCCGATGAAGCCGGAGGACAACAAAAAGCGCACGAACCGCCGCATCCGCGTGATGGCGGCGTGGACGGCGGCGCTGGTAGTGCTGGGCGTGGTGATGTGGCAGGTAAACAAGGCGGACACGGTGGAAGAACCGGTAAGTCAGCCCGCCGCGACGGAAACGATTGCGCCGGAAGCCACGGAAGCGCCGGACGACGATACGCCGGTTGGCTACGAAGTCGGCATGAAGTGCCCTGATTTCACGGCTCCGCTGTACGGGGAAGAAGGCGGCGAATTTACGCTGTCGGCGCAGAAGGGGAAAGTGACGGTCATCAACTTCTGGGCGACGTGGTGCACGCCGTGCGTGGCAGAGCTGCCGTATTTTGCGGAGCTGTATGCGGAGTACGGCGACGAAATCTCGCTGGTGGCGATTCACTCGAATCTCGTGACGGATGATGTGGACAAGTTCCTCGCGAAGGAGAATCTGAATATGCCGTTCGCGCTGGACAAGACGGGCGCGGTGATTAAGTCACTGGGCGGCTCGACGCAGCTGCCGATGACGGTCATTGTCGATGCGGACGGGAAAATCGTGTACAACAAGGTCGGGTCGGTGACGCTGACGGTGCTGGAAGGGCTTGTCGCGCCGCTGCTGGCGGAGTAACATCAACATAGGCAGGGGGATTTGCGCTCCCTGCTTTTTTCAATTGTAACAAACGCGTCGGAACGCTTGCGGAATAGCCTCTTTGCTGGTATCATGAAGGCAGAAATCACCATAGGAGGGAAAACGCATGAAGAAACTGTTGTGCGGGATACTGTGCCTGCTGATGCTGTTAGGCTGCGCGTCAGCGGAGGGGTATTGGTACAGCGCGAAGGGCGACAACGGCTTGTGGGGGCATATCGACGAGATGGGGAACTGGGTGATTCCGCCGAAATTCGACAGTGCGGGCGACTTCCGGGGCAATTATGCGTGGATTCAGCAGGGCGACCGGGAGGGGTTCGCGAACCGCGACGGCGAAATTGTGCTGCTACTGGATGAGAATGTAGTGACAGACAGCGGCTATGATGGCTTCTATTACGGCGGACGCGAAACGGGCATTTGGCTGCTATACAAGAAGGCGACGGGGAAAAACAGTCTCGGCACGGAATGGCTGGAAGGCTTCTTTGATGTGCAGAGCGGTGTTTACAGCGGCTTGAAGTGGCGGGGCGTGAATCATAGGGAGTCGAACAGCCGCTTGATTGCCGTGGCAGACGAAACCGGCAAGTGGGGCTATGTCAGCCGCGATACGGGCGAAATGGTGATTCCGGCGAAGTATGATTCGGACAACATGGGTTCCAATTTTTATGACGGGTATGCCGTTGTCACATTCTGGGACGATGATTACAACATTGTGCAGACGCTGCTGCTGGACGAAACGGGGAAGGAATATCCCCTGCCGGAGGGCATCAATGCGGCGAGCTGCGATACCGTGATTAGCGGCGGGCTGTTTGAGGTGGTGGACGAGAACGGCTTATACGGCTACTGCAATACAAGCGGCGAAGTGGTGATTGAACCGCAGTTCGCGTATACCTTCGAGTTTGAGGATGGCTATGCGGAGGTTGAATTTACCGACGGCACTTATGGTGTCATCGACCAAACGGGGAAAGTTGTGATGCGCACGACGGATACGCACTATGCAGACGTCCGGCATGGCTGCTATGTGCTGCCAACGGGCGAACACAGCTTCACGATGTACAGCGTGGCGGGCGAGGAGTTGTTCACCCTGCAAGGCGAAAATATCGTGCGGCTGTGGACGCCGGAAGAAAACGGCTTGTGCATGTACGTCGTGGAGAAGGGCAGACAGCGCCGCTGCGGTTGGGTGAACATGCAGGGCGAAATCATCAGCGAAGCGAAGTGGACATTCCCGGAATACGACCAGCCGGACGTGTATTTCCCGTCGGCCTTGCAGGCAGTGTACGATATAGACGGCACGAGGCTGGCAGGGTATCTCGACGAAAGCGGCGAACTGGCGATTCCGCTGCAATTCAGCTTTGTGACGCAGTTCTACGGCAAGCTGGCGTATGTGGGAATGGTGCAGGACGACGGCACGACCCAATACGGCTACATCAACCAGCAGGGCGAATGGGTGTACAGCTGGACGGAATAAGGAGGGAAAACGCATGAAGAAATTGCTGTGCGGGCTGCTGTGCCTGCTGATGCTGCTGGGCTGCGCGTCGGCGGAGGGGTATTTGTACAGCGCGAAGGGCGATAACGGCTTGTGGGGGCATATCGACGAGACGGGGAATTGGGTGATTCCGCCGAAATTCGATGATGCGTCGATTTTCTTCGCAGAAGAGGATTATGCGTGGATTCAGCAGGGCGACAAGCAGGGGTTTGTCAGCCGGACGGGTGAAATTCGACTGCTGGAAGATACGGAAGATCCGCTGGTTGATTATTTCAGCAATGTTTGGATTGTCATGGAATATTACGGTGCAGAATCGGAAATAGACCAAAGAGCGGGCTTTTTTGACCCGACCAACGGGGTATACAGCGGGCTGCAATGGGCGCTCGTGCGCGAATGGGCTTCGGACAGCCGCCTGATTGCCGTGGCGAATGATGACTACTATGCTCAGTGGGGCTATGCCAGCCGCGACACGGGCGAGCTGGTGATTCCCTATCGCTATGGGGCTTATGATAGGGGTGCAAATTTCTGTGAGGGCTACGCGGCGGTTTACACGGAGGATGAAAACTATGTCATTCAGGAATGCTATCTGCTGAATGAAGCCGGGGAGGAAACGCCGCTGCCGGACGGAATGCAGTTTGCAAATATATATGACCCCTGCGTCAGCGAAGGGCTGATTGCGGTGGCAGATGAAAACGGGCGGGTCGGCTACTGCAACACGGCTTGCGAAGTGGTGATTGCGCCGCAGTTTGCGGAGGCGGAGGATTTCAGCGGTGGCTATGCAGCAGTGAAATTTTCTGAAGAGGAATGGGGAATCATTGACCACGCAGGCAATGTACTGATGCGCACAAATGCGCCGTATGACCATTATATGCAGAACGGCTATTATGTGCTTCCGGCGGAAAACGACGGATTGACGATGTGCCACGTCGAGCAGGGCGAACTGTTCACGTTGCAAATTGAGAATCTCGTGGAGTTTTGGAAACCGGAGAGAAACGGCTTGTGCATCTATAAGACGCACACTGGGGACAACTATCGTTGCGGCGTGGTGAACATGCAGGGCGAAATCATCAGCGAAGCGAAGTGGACATTCCCGGAATACGACCAGCCGGACGTGTATTTCCCGTCGGCCTTGCAGGCAGTGTACGATATAGACGGCACGAGGCTGGCAGGGTATCTCGACGAAAGCGGCGAACTGGCGATTCCGCTGCAATTCAGCTTTGTGACGCAGTTCTACGGCAAGCTGGCGTATGTAGGAATGAAGCAGGATGACGGCACGACCCGCTGCGGCTACATCAACCAGCAGGGCGAATGGGTGTACAGCTGGACGGAATAATCCTTCGGCGGCGGTGGAAAATGAACATCGCCGCTTCTTTTGTGCCTTGACATGGAATGTCCTCAATGGTATAATAAAGATGATATTGTCCATCTGCCTGCACGGGCGCTGCGGGAAAAAGCGGCAGTGCCCGTTTGGAGGCGCGGAAAACACATGACGCAGGGGGATGAGCGCATGAAAGCTGCGAAAGCGTCGATTCGCCAGCGCCTGACCCACAGCAAACTGCCGATGCTGGTGCTGGTCGGCGTTGTTTTATTTGCGCTCATTTTCCTTGGGATGCGCTTTTTCACCCGCTATACGCGCGAAGAACTCTATCGCGAAAGCCAAAATCAGCTGACGGAAATTACGTCGCAAATGTACGAGAAGCTCTCCATCACGCTGGAACAGCAGTGGGATTTCCTGACTGTAATGGATAGGTCCGTAGCTTTCTACGCCCCGACGACACAGGAGGCACTCGTGCAGCTGCTTCAGGCGACACAGAATCAGCTGATGTCGCAGGACAGCGCCCTGCGATTCCTTGCGATTGACGAAAGCGGAAACCTGATTAACGCGGCGGGAGAGCGGATGCCCTGCGAATTTGCCGATACGCTTGGCATGACGGGGCGACAGTGTTTCCTTATTCGCGGCAAGGGCGGCGATGAAAATCAAATGGTCTTTTCCCTGCCCATCATGCAGCCGCTGACGGTTGCAATGGGGGAAAAGAGCATCCGCATCACGCATCTGGTGCTGCTCAAGGGCATGAGCAGCCTGACGCCGTTCTTCCGCAGCAGTGCATTTCACACGCAGAACAGCACCTATGTTGTCATTAGCGACGGCGTGAAGATGTATTCCGACGCGGCGGATGAGAACATCAACTTTCTGGGACGGAACATTTATCCGGCGCTGCGGACGCTCCGTTACCCGCACGCGGGCAATTTTGATAACTGTCTGACGGAACTTGAAGCATCCGACAATCATTTCACCTGCACCGATGTGCTGGTGGACAAAACACAGTATTTCTTGTGCATGAAGCGCCTAACTGGATGCGACTGGACGATGCTGTTTCTTGTGCCGGGGGTGGAGGTTGCTGCCGGTGCGCGCGCAATGGTGGATTCGATTACGCTGATAGTCAACATTGCGTTCTTCGTCCTGCTGCTGCTGACGGTGGGGGCAATGTACTTTCTGTTGACGGCGATGCAGAACCGGGAGCGCTACGCCGTGGAGACGGAGAACGCGCAGGCGCTTGCACAGGCGAACGCAGAGCTGGATCGGGCACGTCAGGCGGCGGTGGATGCGCTGAAACTGGCGGAATCCGCCAACGTATCCAAGACGGCGTTCCTGACGAATATGAGCCATGACATCCGCACACCCATGAACGCCATCATCGGCTTGACGAACCTGATGCAGCACGACCTGAATAACCCGGAGAAGCTGCAGGCCTACATCGACAAGCTGCATACATCCAGCGAGCATCTGTTAGGGCTGATCAATGACGTGCTGGACATGTCCAAAATCGAGAGCGGCGCGGTGACGCTGCGCATGGATGAAGTCAATCTTGCTGAGCAGATTGAGCAGATTGAAGCCATCATTCGCCCGCAGACGCGCCAGCGCGGGCAGCACTTTATCGTCCGCGCGAGCCAGATTCACCACGAGAACTTCATCGGCGATGCGACCCGTCTGCGGCAGGTGCTGCTGAACATCCTGTCCAACGCGGTCAAGTATACCCAGCAGGGCGGCGAAATCAGCCTTGACGTGCGCGAGGTGTCCCGCAGCGGGCATTCGTATGTGAAATATGCCTTTGTGGTCAAGGACAACGGCATCGGCATGACGGAGGAGTTCCAGAAGCACCTGTTTGACGTCTTCACCCGTGCGGAGGATTCCGTGACGAACAAGGTGCAGGGCACGGGGCTGGGCATGGCGATAAGCAAGAGCATTGTGGACATGATGGGCGGCGTGATTAACGTCGAGAGTGCGCCGGGCGAAGGCAGCCGCTTCGAAGTGCTGCTGGAGTTCAAGGTGGACGCACAAGCGGATGACCGCGCGCACACGGTGAAGGACTGCCACCTGCTGCTGGTTGGCTATGCGCCGGGGCGCGTGGCGGACGTGCAGGATGCGCTGGAACACACACCCGTGACGGCGGAGGCGGTGGAACGCCCGGAGGACGCGGTGAGCATCCTGCGGCAGGAGGATGTGGACGTAGTGCTTTTGTCCTGCCAGTACCGCGCGCCGGAGATGCTGCGCCCTCTGGTTCGCCAGATGCGCGAGGCCGCCGGGAAGCCGATTTTCGTATTCTGTATGCAGGCGGGGCAGCGCGAGGAAGTGCTGGATATCATCAGCGCCTGTGGGCTGGACGGCTTTGTGCCGCTGCCGTTCTTCCTCTCCAATCTGGAGAACGAGATGGCGAAACTGCGTACGGAATTTGGCAATATCGGGAACGTGGACGGCACATCGGTGCTGAATGGGATGCGGCTGCTCTGCGCGGAGGACAATCCGCTGAATGCGGAAATTCTGGAAGAGCTGCTGCACATGCAGGGCGCGACCTGCACGATTTACAGCGACGGCAAGCAGTTGGTGGAGGCGTTCGACCACGTCCGCCCCAGCGACTACGACGTTATCCTGATGGACGTGCAGATGCCCGTGATGAACGGCTACGAAGCGACGCGTGCCCTCCGCGCCAGCGATAACCCCGTCGGCAGGACGATTCCGATTATCGCCATGACCGCGAACGCCTTTGCGGACGACATTCAGCAGAGTTTGGATGCGGGCATGGACATGCACCTCTCCAAGCCGATTGACATTGCGGTGCTGGAAAAGACGCTGAGCCTCTTCCGCACGGACAAGAAGAACCATGGGCGGGCGGTGTTTAAGCGGAGGGTGATGGAGATGGAGAAGTGAGGGGGAAAGCCTCCGGTATGCATAGTTGAAATCAAAAAAGGGGTTGTCACAATTTGTGGCGACCCCTAAAAACTTATCGCAACAGTCTTTCCCAATCATCAGGGAAACCAATACATTTGAGATTCACGTCAGGGCATTCATCAATAATCGCGCGAAGATTCAGAACGAACGTATTCCAAATGCTTTCTCCGTGCATGATGTATTTGAGTGCAAGGCAGTCAGTAAAGAGTCTTGAATTTGCATATTGGCTTTCTTTCGGTGGCAGTTTTGCGAGCGAATTGAGAGGCATGTTATATAGTCTGCCATAGTGAGCACATATGTTGCGAATCTCGACAAGTGCGGCGAACCAACTTTTGACATATACAAACCCGGTTTGGAAGTTCAGTGCTATTGCTTTTTGATCCTCTCGTTTCATGAGCGAATACAGTGTGGACAATGCTCCGAGGGAGAGAAGTTCAACCACAACCCAAATAGGAAAATGCCCTTCGTATTTTTGCATGTGGTGAACCACCATTGGTTTTTTTGACTGCTTTCTAATCTCGGCATCCACACGTTCATTGAAAACATCGAACATGTCTTTTCCGAACACACCGCTTATCCAAGGTTTGAAAAAAGAACGGTCACGATAGCATTCTGCACCGTATTTTATTGCTAAATGATATGAAATACATGACCGCAGTCTGATTTCAACATACTCAATCACGGGACTGATGATATTCCGAAGTCTACTGTCAAACTGATAGAGCGAATAGATTTGTTCAAGGCTTGTACCCTCACGATACTTGTCCGTTTGCTTATCAAGCAAATCAATTCCATAGGCACTCAAACGATAGTAGTTGACAGTTTTCAAAATTTCTTTTGCCTTTGCACAATCAGCGATAATCAGCCCGTGCTTTTCCTGCAAATTTAGAATTTGCTCATCGTAGGTCTTGGGTATCTTCATTTGAACCAAATCAGCCATTTCAGCATTCCTCACAGTAAAAAAAGTCCCACCTTGGTTCGCAGTGCATCTTTCGATGCCTTATGCGTGGTGGGCTCGCTCAATATTATAATATACCCGATTGCCTGTTTTGTCAAGCCCTCGATGAGAATTTTTATGAGTTTGGGCGACTGGGGGCTTACAGTCTGGTCGCGCCCATCTGGCGCGACAATATGTGAGTGGTCGAATGTGCAGCTTGAGGGCGCTCCTGCGGGAGCGCAAAGTTACTGGCAGGGACGCTTCGCTGCCTGCACC
>ERZ779895.3312-NODE-3312-length-12770-cov-10.308455_pt1 | contig 12770 bp, 8 predicted proteins | sample MGYA00511093_ERZ779895 | MGnify/ENA primary metagenome ERZ779895 (study PRJEB29588, sample SAMEA2142970) | human gut metagenome | biome: human gut; feature: human-associated habitat; material: faeces | place: Denmark | collected 2008/2010 ... | reverse complement strand
AGGAAACGATTAATGAACATCTGAAACAATACGGAACAAGCAAACTGAGCGAACGTACCTTCAGAGGTTATCCTGCCGGAAAAGTAACGACCCTCGATGAAATAGCAGGCATATCCCGCCTGCGTTGCGAAGAACCGGATGAACGTCCGCAGTGGAAGATACTGGCAGAAAACGACAGTATCCTCTCCTACCTCTGCGGCAAAGCCGAATGTCGGTTCAAAGGACGGACATGGACAGCATGGTTCACTACAGAAATTCCTGTTAGCGAAGGTCCCTGGAAATTATGCGGACTGCCGGGGCTGATACTGAAAGCCGTAGACAGTGAAGGGCATTATTCATTCACCGCCACAGGTATAGAGCAATGCCATACTGACAGACCTATACTCTTCGATGGAAAGAAGCATGAACCGATGAATCGTAAAGCATACAATAAAGTACATGAACGCTATTATGCAGATCCGGTGGGATTTATCACCGGAAGTATGCCGAACGTTACCATTAAAGTAAGTGATGAACACGGCAATGCAACCAAGAACCCGAAAAACGTTCCTTATAATCCACTGGAACGGGGTGAATAAGTAACGAGACCGCATCCTTGTATTCAATCAATTGAATATAAGTGTCCCGATCACAATTAGTTTATATTATGTTAAATGATAATTTAGCGGTGAATGGGTACGCGGACGACGCGGGATAAGGCGGACGAACGCGGAGTTTGAAGGCTGCGCTGTGCTGCATTTTTTAGACGCGGATTACGCGGATTACGCGGATCTCTTTTTTTCCATCCGGATAAGATGCAGTAAACATAGCGCAGCCTTTAAAATCCGCGTTATCCGCGTAATCCGCGTCTGAAAAATGCAGCACAGCGCAGCCTTCAAACTCCGCGTTCGTCCGCCTTATCCGCGTCGTCCGCGTACCCATTCTCGCCTATAAATTATCATTTATAAACTTACTCGCCTCACTTTCTTATGTACCAACCTATTTTTTAAGCGTTACTTAAAAGCTGTTGTATCTTGTAGCTGTTAAATTTATCCAAAAAAGCATTTTGTACACTTCAACCGTTCCTCCGTACTGATAATCAAAACATTAAAAAAGGCAAGTGTACAAAAGCGCAAAGTATCTAAAAAATGTTTTCCATACCTTCGAGGCGTGTAAAGGCAATAGTGCCAATGCACGACTGTAAAACATAAACAGATATGGAAAATACAGTAAATCGGGAACCCCTGGTTTCCGAATTCCCAAGCGTGCGGAGCAAAGCACCACACACCATCAGCATCCACGATTTTATTGACACGGTACGCAGCGACCGCTTCAGGCAAGTAGTGCAGGACTACCGTCGCCTGAAAGCCCTGCCCGGCCACGAAGCCGAAGCACAGAAACTGAAAGACGGTATGCCATGCATCATCCCCGCAGGCGTATGCAGCAACGGACACGCCGTAAAAGACCTGCAACAACACAGCGAACTGCTCTGCATCGACCTCGACCACAGCAACGGACGCACCCGGGAAATCTTCCTCCTCTCCCAATCGCTCCCCTTTGTTGCCGCCTCCTTTATCAGCATCTCCGAAGAAGGAAACAAAATGCTGATACACGTCCGTCCCGAAGACGTGCAGAAAAATTACGAACAGCTTTATGCAGCCGTAGGCAGAGCGGTCAGCGCACACGTAGGTCACCCGTACGATGATAAATGCAAGATACTGACGCAGCCCTGTTTCTACTCCTGGCATCCCGAAGCCTACTACAATCCCGGTGCAATCGCCTTCGAAATGCCTGCGGAAAGCGAAACGAAAGTAACAGAGGCAGAAACGAAAGAAACAATCGCCCCGGGTAACGCCCCATCGGAAAATGGCTTCATAGCCAACTTCCTCGATGAATTCGAACACCGCAACCCCTTCATCCGCGGTAGTCGGAACGACCTTGCCCTGAAGTTGGGACGTGCGGCAGCAAGTAAAGGATTTTCGCAGGAGGAAACAAAAAAGCTCACCGAACTTTTCGCGCAGCATTACGCCGCTACCGATTTTACGATGCAAGATATACAAAAACGTGTAGTATCTGGTTATCAGTTCATTATTCAGAAGAAAAAGGAAGAAAAAGAGACGAATCGGTGCCATTTCGGTGACAGTGACACCTATGCACCTTTTTCGGTTGCAAACGAGGAGGAATCACCCGAAGAAGTGTTAGAAAAAAACAACGAATTACGGGCCGCTTCCCCATACATCCCCGAGGAAGTTTATACCCGCCTGCCCGAATTTCTGAAACGCTGCTGCACGCATGCCACCGACAAGCGCGAACGCGACCTCATGCTGCTGGGCAGCATGAACAGTTGTAGCGCCCTCTTTCCCAACGTCAGTTTCTTCTATAAGAAGTCACTGCTTTCGCCCCATTTCTATCTTGCCGTCGTAGCACCCGCAGGAGCCGGAAAAGGTGCGCTGGGGTTCACATCCATACTGCTGGACGCCACGCAGGAGTTCTACGACCGACTGCGCCGCGAACAGAAAAAGGAATACGATCAGAAACTACTGGCCTGGGAGCAGGAACAGCAGCAGGCCCGGCACGCCAAACGCCTGCCCAACCTCGACCTGAAACCGGAAGAGCCCCAGGCGCAATACCTCAAAATCTCAGCCACCACCAGTAAGAGCCGGCTCATACAGAGCCTTGCCGCTGCCGGCGAAATAGGTTGCTGCATGACTACTACCGAAATCAACACCCTGGTCTCCTCGCTGGGACAAGATTGCGGCAAATACGAAGACATCCTCTGTAAGGCGGCCCATCACGAAGAAGTCTCCTCTTCTTACAAGATAGACGGCGACCCCATCGTTGTTCACCACCCCCACCTGGCACTGAGCATCGCCGGTACGCAGGAACAGTTCCGCAACTTCTTCCGTTCGCTCGAAGTGGGACTCTACAGCCGCTTCGGCATCTACACCCGCCAGCAAAGCCAGTTGTGGGAATCGTGCGCACCCCAGGAAGGGGAAGTGGACCTGCACAGCTACTTCTACGGGTTGGGAAGCGAACTGTTTGAAATGCACAAGCTGCTGCTCCAGTCGCCCACCCTCGTCACCTTCAGTCCCCAACAGTGGCAACAACATACCGCCCACTTCAGCCTCCTGCTGAAACGCACCCTGCTGGAAGGACGCGAATCTTCAAGCGGCATCGTTTACCGCAACGGACTGCTTGCCATGCGCCTGGCAGCCATTCTCACCATTTTCCGGAAATACACCGACTACGCTTACGCGAAGGAATACTGCTGCACGGACGATGATTTCCGGACAGCCATGGACATCGCTCACACGCTGCTCGAACACAGTCTTCTGCTCAGCACCTCGCTGCCCGACACCAGTCTGCCGCCCGTGAGCATGCACAAGTTCCACCAGCTTGAGGACACCCTTGCATCCATGCCAAGAGTTTTTACCTACATGGATTTCGTCCGGGCCGTACAGGAAAATGGAGCCTGCGCACGAACCGGAAAACGCTGGATACAAAAAGCCGTCAAAGCCCAACTTATTATAAAAGAAGGAGATAACTATAAGAAGTGCAACACAAAGAGCACAAAATAGGTGTATAGGTGTCACTGTCACCATTTTGTCACTGACACGGGCAAAAAAAGCGGCCGGAAATGGCTGCATTATGTAAATATTCTACTTTAGTCTGCAATTGTTCCGGACTTCCCGATAAACCTCCACGAATAATTCAGACTAAAAACTTCAAAACAACAAATTCTTAAAATTCATAGAACATGGAAACAACAGAAAAAACGAAAAGGATTCCCGAAGATAAAAAAGAGACTCCCGAAGATAAATTTGAAATCAAGGCATACCTGAAGACTGAGTTCGCACAGCTCTATTTCCCCTGCCTCTCGGCCGAAGCCGCACTGAAAAAACTGCGGAAGTGGATCGCCGTCAATCCCGAACTGCACCGCCAGCTCTACGGCGGCCGTGAAGGAAAAAATGACCAGACCTTCAGCAAGCGCCAAGTGCAATTATTGATAGATTTTCTCGAAGCGCCCTGATCAGAAGCAATGTTCCGGAGGATAAGAAGCAATGCTGTCTATCATAAGATTGCTTCTTTATCGCCGGAACATTGCTTGTTTTATTTCTTGTCTATTTTCAAATTGATAATTAATGCGAATCAGGAGTTGAATTGATTCATATCTTTCGGGTTATGAGCTAAATGATAAATAATCTTTTAGACGCGGATGACACGGATGACGCGGATTTTTTTTTATCCACGTTTATAGCGCAGCCTTTTAAATCCGCGTTATCCGTGTCATCCGCGTCTAAAAAATAATATACCGAATGGCGCCAATCACTTATCACCAAACACTAATCACTTTTGTTCTTTTCTTTCCCGTTATAAATCAAACTCACCCCCTGATTCGCATAATTAACTATCTTTTCATTGCGCCCTAACTAAAAAAAATGTACTTTTGTGAAAACTAAAAAGCAGAAGAATATGGAAACTACAATACAAATTCTCACCTATTCAGAATTTTCCAGTTTATAACTTTGCAGCATGAAAAGAAACTTACTCATTCTCATATATTTCCTCCTCCGCCTCCTCTGCCCGTCCACGGCCTCCGCCCAGCCGCAAACGCCGCAAGAAGCTACCCCCGACTCCATCCGCATCAGCCTGCTGACCTGCGCCTCGGGCGGGGAAATCTATTCCCTGTTCGGCCACACCGCCATCCGTTACGAAAACTTCACCCGGGGCATTGACGCCGTCTTCAACTACGGTATGTTCAATTTCAACGCCCCCAACTTCATCTTCCGCTTCGCCCTGGGAGAGACGGACTATCAACTAGGCGTAACCAATTACGAGCACTTCGCCTCCGAGTACAACTACCTGGGACGGGACGTCTGGCAACAGACCCTGAACCTCACCCAAGCAGAAAAAGAACACCTCTTCAACCTGCTTCAGGAAAACTACCGGCCCGAAAACCGCATATATCGCTATAACTTCTTCTACGACAACTGCGCCACCCGTCCGCGCGACCAGATAGAGGCCGCCATCGACGGCACCTTGCAGTATGCTGACAATATGACCGATACCGACACGGGAGTCACTTTCCGCGATTTGCTGCATAAATATAGTGAAGGTCATCCATGGTCACGCTTCGGCATGGACCTGTGCATGGGCAGCAAAGCCGACCAACCCATCAACCGACGACTGATGATGTTCGTTCCCTTCTATGTGCAGGACTTCTTCAACACAGCCCGGATCGTAGACAATGAAGGCCAGGCACGTCCCCTCGTATCCTCCGAAGAGAAAATAGTGGTAACCGGACTGACTGATGCCGACCACCGCTCCGGAGGAATCACCCCGATGCAATCGGCCCTGCTGCTGTTTGTGCTGGTGGCAGCCGCTACCATCTACGGCATCCGCCGCGGGAAAACCCTCTGGGGACTCGACCTAATCCTGTTTTTCTGTGCCGGAATAGCCGGGTGCATCCTCGCCTTCCTCGCCCTCTTCTCCCAACACCCCGCAGTAAGCCCCAATTACCTGCTGTTCGTATTCCATCCCCTGCACTTATTTTGCCTCCCGTGGATGATAAATAAGGTGAGAAAACGGCAGAAAAGCTGGTACATGAGGACGAATTGCGCTGTTTTAACACTTTTTATACTGCTTTGGGCGATAATACCGCAAAGAATTGACTTAGCTGTATTACCTTTGGCACTTTGTTTGCTGGTACGTTCAGCAAGCAATCTTATTTTGACATTGAAAAAGAGATAAATGAAAAAGGGACTGATTACTTCCATACTCGCACTTACTTTCACCGGTCTGCAAGCACAACCGTTGCCTGCCACACCTAAATTAGTGGTTACGCTGACGATTGACCAACTGCGCACCGACTATATGGAAGCATTCTCAACCCTCTACGGAGAGAAAGGTTTCAAAAGACTGATGCGCGAAGGGAAAGTGTTCTACCAGACCGAATTCCCTTTCAACGGAACAGACCGCGCTTCTGCCATCGCTGCCATCTACAGCGGCACGACGCCTTCGATGAACGGCATCATATCCCAATACTGGATGGATGCAAGCACCCTGCGCCCCGTGAATTGCGTGGACGACGGCGCATTTATGGGCAACTTCACCGACGAAAACTCTTCTCCCTCCCAATTACTGACCTCTACCATTGCCGACGAACTGAAAGTAGCCACCCGCAACAAAGGCCTGGTGTATGCCATCGCCCCCTCGCGCGACGCGGCCGTACTGGCTGCCGGACATACCGGAAACGGTGCTTTCTGGCTGAACGAGAACACAGGCAAATGGTGCAGCACTACATATTACAGCGAGTTCCCGTGGTGGGTAAGCCAGTACAACGAACGGAAATCACCCGACTTCCGCATCCGCGACATGGTATGGGAACCGGCACACCCCATCAACAAATATACATTCCTGCCCGAATGGCGGGACCAACCCTTCAAATATAAGTTCGACAGCGAACGACGCAATAAATTCCGCCGACTGCTCACCAGCCCGTTCATCAACGACGAAGTGAACCTGCTGACAGAAGAACTTCTGGAAAAGAGCACCATCGCCAAAGATGAGATACCCGACCTGCTGGCACTGACCTATTACGCCGGAAACTACAACCATAAAAGTACGCAGGAATGTGCCATGGAAATGCAGGACACGTATGTACGCCTCGACCGCAGCATTGCCGCACTGCTCGACCTCATCGACCGCAAAGTAGGTCTGCACAACGTCGTCTTCTGCATCACCTCTACGGGATATGCCGATCCGGAAGCTCCCGATCTCGGCCTGTACCGCATCCCCGGCGGGGAATTCTACCTGAACCGCTGCGCCACCCTGCTGAACATGTATCTCATGGCCACGTATGGCGAAGGACAGTACGTAGAGACTTATCATAACCAGCAAATTTATCTCAACCATAAATTAATAGAGAACAAGCAGTTGAATCTGGCGGAAATTCAAGACAAGTCCGCCGACTTCCTGATACAATTCAGCGGAGTGAACGAGGCGTATTCAGCCCACCGCCTGCTGTTGGGTCCCTGGTCGCCCCAGATAGAACTTGCCCGGAACAGCTTTCATCGCAAACGTTCGGGCGACTTACTGATAGACGTATTGCCCGGCTGGACTATCGTGGAAGAAAATGCCACCGATAACCGCGTGGTACGTCATGCCAATGTTCCTGCTCCGCTCATCTTCCTGGGCGGTGGAGTGAAGCCCGAAACAATCCGGGTTCCCGTCAATATTACCCGCGTAGCCCCCACCCTGTCAAGTGTGATGCGCATCCGCGCTCCGAATGCTTGCACAGAGACTCCACTGAATTTCTGAGGTTTACTCACCACAGAGCACACAGAGTTTCACAGAGTTTTTATACCTCTAATGACCAATAGACTTCCTTCATTAATTGAAGAAAGAAAACTCAGTGAAACTCTGTGCCCTCTGTGGTGAAAGTCTACATCAAATAAACAGCGCAAAAATGTGTAATCTGTATAAAAATCAGTAACTTTGCGCACTCAATCAACTTAGTAAATAATAATAAAAATAGATATAAAATGGGATTTAATGAATTTTTAAGCTCGATTTTCGGCAACAAATCCACACGCGACATGAAAGAAATTCAGCCGTGGGTGGACAAGATCAAAGCCGCTTACCCGGAAGTTGCCAAACTCGATAACGACGCCTTACGCGCCAAGACAGAAGAACTGAAAGAATATATCCGCAATTCTGCCGCCGACCAACGCGCCAAGGTGGAAGAACTCAAAGCAGGTATCGAAGAAATCGAACTGGAAAACCGTGAAGAAGTTTTCGCACAGATAGATAAGATAGAAAAGGATATACTGGAAACTTACGAAAAAGCTCTTGAAGAAGTACTGCCGGTAGCTTTCTCTATTGTGAAAGAAACTGCCAAACGCTTATCCGAAAATGAAGAAATCGTAGTGACGGCTACCGAATTCGACCGTCACCTGGCTGCCACGAAAGACTTCGTACGCATTGAAGGCGACAAAGCCATCTGGCAAAACCACTGGCAAGCCGGCGGTACGGAAATTGTCTGGAACATGGTACACTACGATGTACAGTTGTTCGGTGGCGTCGTATTGCATAAAGGTAAGATTGCCGAAATGGCAACAGGTGAAGGTAAGACATTGGTGGCTACCCTCCCCGTATTCCTCAACGCACTGACCGGAAACGGTGTACATGTGGTAACCGTAAACGACTATCTGGCCAAACGTGACTCCGAATGGATGGGCCCGCTCTATATGTTCCACGGTTTAAGTGTGGACTGCATCGACAGACATCAGCCCAACTCCGACGCACGCCGTCAGGCTTATCTGGCAGACATCACCTTCGGTACGAACAACGAATTCGGTTTCGACTACTTGCGTGATAATATGGCCATCAGCCCCAAAGACCTCGTACAACGCCAGCACAACTATGCCATCGTCGATGAGGTGGACTCCGTATTGATTGACGATGCCCGTACTCCGTTGATTATTTCCGGTCCCGTCCCCAAAGGTGAGGACCAGTTGTTCGAGCAATTGCGTCCGCTCGTAGAACGTCTGGTGGAAGCACAGAAGAAACTGGCTACCCAGTATCTTGCCGATGCCAAGCGCCTGATTGCTTCCAGCGACAAGAAAGATCAGGAAGAAGGTTTCCTTGCTTTGTTCCGCAGCCACAAGGCACTGCCCAAGAACAAGGCATTGATTAAATATCTGAGTGAGCAAGGTATCAAGGCAGGTATGCTGAAGACCGAAGAGATCTACATGGAGCAGAACAACAAGCGTATGCACGAAGCTACCGACCCGTTGTACTTCGTCATCGAAGAAAAGCTGAACAGTGTAGACCTGACAGATAAAGGTGTGGACCTGATCACCGGTAACTCGGAAGATCCTACCCTCTTCGTATTGCCCGACATCGCCGCACAGCTTTCCGAACTGGAAAACGAAACCAGTCTGACGGACGAGCAACGCCTGGCCAAGAAAGATGAACTGATGACCAACTACGCCATCAAGTCCGAACGTGTACACACCATCAACCAGTTGCTGAAGGCTTACACCATGTTCGAGAAAGATGACGAATACGTTGTGATCGACGGTCAAGTGAAGATTGTGGACGAGCAGACAGGCCGTATCATGGAAGGCCGCCGCTACTCCGACGGTCTGCACCAGGCCATCGAAGCCAAGGAAAACGTAAAAGTGGAAGCCGCCACACAGACATTCGCCACCATTACGTTGCAGAATTACTTCCGTATGTACCACAAACTCTCGGGTATGACCGGTACTGCCGAAACGGAAGCAGGCGAACTCTGGGACATCTACAAACTGGATGTAGTGGTGATCCCCACCAACCGCCCCATCGCCCGTAAAGACATGAACGACCGCGTTTACAAGACGAAACGCGAGAAATATAAAGCAGTCATCGAAGAAATCGAACAGTTGGTACAAGCCGGACGCCCTGTCCTGGTGGGTACCACATCCGTAGAAATCTCCGAAATGCTGAGCAAGATGTTGACCATGCGCAAGATCGAGCACAGCGTATTGAATGCCAAGTTGCACCAGAAGGAAGCAGACATCGTAGCCAAAGCCGGTTTGAAAGGAACAGTGACCATCGCTACCAACATGGCCGGTCGTGGTACGGACATCAAGCTGAGCCCGGAAGTAAAAGCTGCGGGCGGTTTGGCCATCATCGGTACCGAACGCCATGAATCCCGTCGTGTAGACCGCCAGTTGCGCGGACGTGCCGGACGTCAGGGTGACCCGGGTTCTTCCGTATTCTTCGTGTCACTGGAAGACGACCTGATGCGTCTGTTCTCTTCCGACCGCATCGCCGGTGTAATGGACCGTCTCGGCTTCAAGGAAGGTGAAATGATTGAACACAAGATGATCTCCAACTCCATTGAGCGTGCACAGAAGAAGGTGGAAGAAAACAACTTCGGTATCCGTAAGCGTTTGCTGGAATACGATGACGTAATGAATAAGCAACGTACGGTGGTCTATACCAAGCGTCGCCACGCCCTGATGGGTGAACGTATCGGAATGGATATCGTAAATATGATCTGGGACCGTGTTGCCGCAGCCGTTGAAGCTCCCGATTACGAAAACTGCAAAATGGACTTCTTGCAGACTCTTGCCATGGAAGTGCCTTTCAACGAAGAACAGTTCCGTAACGAAAAGAAGGAAAAGCTTGCTGAAGCAGCCTTCAATGTGGCAATGGAACAGTTCAAACGCAAGACGGACCGCATGGCACAGGTTGCTTATCCGGTAATCAAGCAGGTATACGAAACCCAGGGACACATGTACGAGAATATCCTGATCCCCATCACGGACGGTAAACGCATGTACAACATCTCTTGCAGCCTGAAAGCCGCTTACGACAGCGAATGTAAGGAAGTGGTAAAAGCGTTTGAAAAGTCTATCCTGCTGCACGTTATCGACGAAGCATGGAAAGAGAACCTCCGTGAACTGGATGAACTGAAGCACTCTGTACAGAACGCAAGCTACGAACAGAAAGACCCGTTATTGATTTATAAGCTGGAGTCTGTAAACCTGTTCGATACAATGGTGGATAAGATCAATAACCAGACCGTTTCTATCCTGATGCGCGGACAAATCCCGGTACAGGAACCGCAGGAAATTCAGCAGGCCGCTCCCGAACAGAAACAGGATATGAGCAAATACCGCGAACAGAAACAAGATCTGAACGATCCGAACCAACAGGCCGCCGCCCAACAGGACACACGCGAACAAGTGAAGCGTGAACCGATTCGTGCGGAAAAGACGGTAGGACGTAATGATCCTTGTCCTTGCGGAAGTGGCAAGAAGTACAAGAATTGCCACGGGAAGAATATGTAATAAGTGGTTAGTGATAAGTGATTAGTGATTAGTATGCTAACCACTTATCGCTAATCACTAATCACTAATAAAAGCCTTCAACGGTTAAAAACTGTTGGAGGCTTTTCTATATCCATACAAAAGTGTATTTTTGTTATTCCTAGATAAAGAATAAGCTTATGACTAAATATTCGTACTCACTATTGGTGTGCTGTGTTCTGCTGTTCAGCGGTTGCCAAAGCATAGAGCAACTCTCCATCGACTATATGTTGCCGGCGGAAGTCAGCTTTCCGTCCGCCCTCAGGCGCGTAGCTGTGGTAAATAATATGCCTCCTATCCCGGATAACAAGCTGATTCTGGAGGAAAACGAAGAGAAGAAAAAAGATGAGACAGAGATAGCACGCAAGACAAAGTATTTCAATGGGGATGGCAAAATCGCCACGGAATCACTGGCGGAGGCACTTGCCAACGAGAATTATTTCGATGAAGTGATTATTTGCGACTCTGCCTTGCGTGCCCATGATATGATTCCGCGCGAAAGCACCCTTAGCAAAGAGGAAGTGGAAAAGCTCACCCAAAGTCTGGATGCGGACTTCCTGATAGCCTTGGAGAACGTACAGATGCGCTCCATCCGTAAAATCGAATATTTACCGGAATGGGGAGTATATGCAGGTACGCTTGACCTGAAAGTATATCCTACCGTAAAGGTGTATCTGCCCCAACGCAACGGTCCGATGGTGACAGTCAATGCCAGCGACAGCATCTTCTGGGATCATGCAGCTCCCAGTATGGCACAGGCAGGCGCAGGACTCATCAGTGAAAAAGAGATGCTGAGAGAGGCTTCCGAATTTGCCGGCACTATCCCCGTGAGCCATATGCTGCCACATTGGAAAACAGCTTCCCGCTATCTCTTTACAGGCGGTTCCGTAAATATGCGTGATGCCGCGGTCTTTGTCCGCGAAGATAACTGGGACAAGGCCATTGAACTCTGGAAGCAAACCTATGAGAAAAAGAAAAAAGGAAAGCAGAAAATGTATGCCGCCTATAACATTGCCTTAGGATACGAAATGCAGGACAGCATTCATACAGCAGAAGAATGGGCCTTGAAAGCGCAGAAAGTAGCATACGATGTAGACAAAATAGACGAGAAGAAAACTCAGGAAGGCGTAGACCTCATGGATATCCCCAATTACTTCGCAATAACCCGCTACCTGAACGAATTGCAGGAGCGAAAGGAGGGAATGACCCGACTGAACGCCCAAATGGAAAGATTTAAAAATGATTTTTAGAGAAATGATGCAGAGGTAATTATTTTTTTTATACCTTTGAACGTCCATTAAGAAAGAATATCTATTATGAAACTGAGCCAAGCATCATTATCACTCCTTGAAAAGGCCATTAAACAGGCAGTCGCCAAATACACTTGCGGCTGTGAGCAAACCATTGTGACCGACATCCATCTGCAAGCCAACCAGAATTCCGGCGAATTGTCCATCTTTGATGACGAAGACGAATATCTGGCTTGTGTCTCTATCGAGGAATGGATGACTTATGACGGAGATGATTTCTACGAAAATGTAGAACGTATTCTTTCTACCTTACTCCACAACATGAAGAACGGAGGTGACTTTGAAAAACTGACTATTCTGAAACCTTACTCTTTCGTATTAGTGGATGATGAAAAGGAGACAATTGCAGAGTTACTGCTGATGGATGATGATACGTTGCTTGTGAACGAAGAATTGCTGAAAGGTCTGGATGAAGAGTTGGATTCTTTTCTGAAAGAACTGCTGGAAAAGTAATAGCATTTGATTTATAAAAAATAAATTAGCCCTTGCAGTAATCGGATATTGCAAGGGCTATTTTTTAGGGATAAGTAATTAGGGATAAGTACTCATGCAAAATTAACTTGTTCTGTAAATGATAATTTACCAGCGTAGCGCTGGAGCAAGGTTCTCCTTCGGCGTGCAA
>ERZ779895.3306-NODE-3306-length-12795-cov-5.281711_pt1 | contig 12795 bp, 8 predicted proteins | sample MGYA00511093_ERZ779895 | MGnify/ENA primary metagenome ERZ779895 (study PRJEB29588, sample SAMEA2142970) | human gut metagenome | biome: human gut; feature: human-associated habitat; material: faeces | place: Denmark | collected 2008/2010 ... | reverse complement strand
GCCGACGCCGCCGGCAAGACCGGCCACAGCGCCGCCGCCGGGCGCGGGAGTGCCTGAACCGACCTCGTTGATGAGCTCGGTAACTTTCATATCTGCGATCTTCATAGCGTTCCTCCCGGTAATTTTAGAGTCAGAAGAGAATATGTCAGGAAGAGGCGGATGGTTCCGCCTCTTCCTTGGGGATCAAAAGAGTAAAATCTGTGAGGCAGCCGTTTCTTAGAACAGGCCGGTGATCTTGCCGTTGGCGTCGATGTCGATGCGCTCGGAAGCGGGAACCTTGGGAAGACCCGGCATGGTCATGATGTTGCCGGTCTTGGCAACCAGGAAGCCGGCACCGGCGTTGACCTTGATCTCGCGGACGGTGATCTTGAAGCCGCGGGGAGCGCCCAGCTTGGTCTGATCGTCGGAGAAGGAGAACTGCGTCTTGGCCATGCAGATGGGCATCTTGTCGAAGCCGAGCTCAGTGAGCTGAGCAGCCTGCTTCTTGGCGTCGCCGGCGAGCACCACGCCGTCAGCGCGGTAGACCTTGGTGGCGATCTTGTTCAGCTTCTCTTCGATGGAATCCTCCAGGTCGTAGACGAACTGGAAGTGATCGTTGGTGGTGTCCTCAGCGAGGCGGATGACTTCTTCAGCCAGAGCCTTGCCGCCCTCGCCGCCCTTGGCCCAAACCTCGGACAGACGGACGTTGACGCCCTGCTCCTTGCACTTGGCCTCAACGAGGTCGAGCTCGGCCTTGGTGTCGGTCGGGAAGGCGTTGATGGCGACGACGCAGGGAAGACCGTAGACGTTCTTCACGTTGTCGACGTGCTGGAGGAGGTTGGGCAGGCCCTTCTCGAGAGCCTCGAGGTTCTCGTTGTTGAGCTCAGCCTTGGGCACGCCGCCGTGATACTTGAGCGCGCGGACGGTCGCAACGATGACGACAGCGTCGGGGTGGAAGCCACCGGCACGGCACTTGATGTCGAGGAACTTCTCGGCGCCCAGGTCAGCAGCGAAGCCAGCCTCGGTGACGGTGTAATCGGCGAGCTTCATCGCGGTCTCAGTGGCCTGGATGGAGTTGCAGCCGTGGGCAATGTTGGCGAAGGGGCCGCCGTGGATGAAAGCGGGGGTGTGCTCGAGCGTCTGGACCAGGTTGGGCTTGATGGCGTCCTTCAGGACGGCAGCCATAGCGCCCTCGGCCTTCAGGTCATGAGCGGTGATGGGCTGACCGGCGCGGTTGTAGGCGACGACCATCTTGGCAAGACGGGCCTTCATGTCAGCAAGGTCGGTAGCGAGGCACAGAACGGCCATGATCTCGGAGGCAACAACGATGTCGAAGCCGTCCTCGCGGGGCACGCCGGAGGCCTTGCCGCCGAGACCGCAGACGATATGACGCAGCTGACGGTCGTTCATATCGACAACGCGCTTCCAGGGGATATTGCGCACGTCGATGTCGAGAAGGTTGCCCTGCTGGATGTGGTTGTCGATCAGGGCAGACATCAGGTTGTTGGCGATGCCGATGGCGTTGAAGTCACCGGTGAAGTGCAGGTTGATGTCCTCCATGGGGACGACCTGAGCGTAGCCGCCGCCGGCAGCGCCGCCCTTAACGCCGAACACGGGGCCCAGAGAGGGCTCGCGCAGGCAGACGATGGTGTTCTTGCCGAGCTTGTTGAGCGCGTCAGCCAGACCAACGGAAGTGGTGGTCTTACCCTCGCCGGCGGGGGTGGGGCTGATGGCGGTCACCAGCACGAGCTTGGACTTGCGGGGCAGGTCCTTCAGGGCGTGGATGTCGACCTTGGCCTTGTAGTGGCCGTAGTTCTCGAGCTGCTCGGGCTTGATGCCCACCTTAGCAGCAACTTCCTCGATGGGGAGCATTTGGGACGCCTGGGCGATTTCAATGTCGGTCATGGGAATTACCTCCTGATTTTTTTAAGTATCTAAAACGCAGAGAATTCTCTCTAATTGACAATTGGAATTATATCCGAAGGCGGAGAAAAGGTAAACGATTTTGCAAGCCTCTTTTTTTCAAAAACCTTAAAAAATTAAGTGTTCTTTTTCCTCCCTGAAAAAAGAGAAAAAGGGGGGATTTTGGGCGATTTTTGCCGCCCGCGCCGCGCACAAAAAGGGGAAAGCGACGGACGGGGGAAGCATTCTTTCATTTGTGCGGGCGTTACAGCGTGATGCGCACAGGCTCGTCCAGCGTGACCTTACCGCCGATGTGAGCCGCGACGACCTTGCCGCCCTGCCGCTCGACGCTTGCGCGGACGACGCCCGCAGGTTGAATATAGTCGCAGGAAAAGCCGCCGTTTTCCATCTGCTCGCTCTGCGCGACCGCACAGGCGACGCTGCCGCTGCCGCAGCTGCCTTCCCAGACAAGGCTGTTCGTATCGATCACCTTAACGAGCGGCGTCATGCGGTGCGTTTCCGCATCTAAGAAAATGACACCGCAGGCATCCAGCCCTGCAATTTGGGAAAAGACGGGCTCGACCGCGCGGAAGAACTCTTCGCTCGGTTTCACGCCCTCGACCACAAGGTGGGCGATACCTGTTAAGTCAACAAGCGTCCCCTCGAGACCGTTTGCGGTGACGCGCTGAACGCTGCGCGGACAGGGCATTTCGGCGCGTGCCGTGCCTGCTTCCAGATCGACCTGCGCGGTTACGATATGGTCGCAGCCGCTCACGCGCAGCTTAACGGAAGAAAGTCCTCCCTTTTGCCGGGCAATGTACATGCCGTAGGCGCGCGTTGCGTTGCCGCAGAATTCGCCACCCATCATCTCCATATGCCCGTCCACGTCATCTTCCGCAGGGCAGACATAGCCGACCTGCTCGGCCTTGAGCGCCGGAATCGCCATGATCTTCTCCGCGATGGCCGCGCGCTGTGCCTTTTCGACTTGGTCGAGCACGAAGATCGTGATGTTCCCCGCGGGGTCCGCCCGCAGGATATTGAGTTCCATGGCAGTTCCCTCCGTTTCTATCAGAATTAGACAAAAAGATGGTGTAAAGCCTACTAAGACTTTACACCACCTTGCATTGTATTGTCAACTATTTACGCCGCGCACAGTGCGTTTGCGGCACAAAGAGCACGATTTCGATTATTCGAAGTCGGGGATATACTCCTTGACGATGTCGAGCAGCTCGCCGGAGCGGATCATCTCTTCCACCGCACGGATGTCAGGCCAGATCTCGCGGTCGATCTCGTAGAAGGCGACCTTCTCGCGGACGTGCTGGTAGAGAGCCTCGTGCAGCGGGGTCATGCCCTGGCCGTGGGTGTTCAGGCGGCGACGGATGTCGATGGCCTGGCAGGCGGTCATCAGCTCGTCGGCGAGGACGTCCTGCGTGTTCTGCAGGATCATCTTGGCCTTACGGGCAGCGGTGGTACCCATGGAGACGATATCCTCCTGGTTGGCAGAAGAGGGGATGGAGTCGACGGAAGCGGGGTGAGCGTAGATCTTGTTCTCGCTGACCATGGAAGCGGCAGCGTACTGAACGATCATGAAACCGGAGTTGACGCCGGCCTTGGTGGTCAGGAACGCGGTCAGGCCGTTGGACAGAGCCGGGTTGACCATACGCTCGGTGCGGCGCTCGGAAGCGTCGGCCAGCTCGCTCGCGGCGATACCGAGGAAGTCGAACGGCAGGGCCATGGGCTCGCCATGGAAGTTACCGCCGGAGATAACAGCCTCGTCGTCGAGGAACATCAGCGGGTTATCGGTGACAGCGTTGAGCTCGATCTCGACCTTCTCGCGGACATAGTCGAGAGCGTCACGGCAGGCACCGTGCAGCTGCGGGATGCAGCGCAGGGCGTAAGCGTCCTGAACGCGATCCTTCTGGCAGTTGTCGAGGATCTCGGAGCCGTCGAGCAGCTTGCGCATGTTCGCGGCGACGAGCATCTGGCCCTTCTGGCCGCGCACCTGATGGATGCGGGGGTCGAAGGCGTTGCGCAGGCCGGTCAGGCCCTCGAAGGACATGGAAGCGATCACGTCGCCGAGCTGGGCGGCGCAGATGGTGTCGTACAGAGCGAGAGCACCGACGGAGGTCATCGCGCAGGTGCCGTTCGTCATGCCGAGGCCTTCCTTGGAGACCAGGGTGTCGAGCGTCTTGATGCCAGCCTTGGCCATGGCCTCAGCGCCGGGCATCTTCACGCCCTCGTACATGGCCTCGCCCTTGCCGAGCATGGGGAGCGTCATGTGAGCGAGAGGAGCAAGGTCGCCGGAGGAGCCGAGGGAGCCCTTCTGGGGAACAACGGGGGTCACGCCCTTGTTGAGCATCTCGAGCAGCATCTGCACGAGGATGGGACGAACGCCGCTCACGCCGCCGCACAGAGCGTTGGCACGCAGCAGCATCATGCCGCGGACGATCTCGTCAGCATACGGCTCGCCGGCGGCGGTGCAGTGGCTGAGGATCAGGTTGGTGGAGAGCTGGTTGCTCATCTCCTTGGGGACGGCGACCTTCTGGAACTCGCCGAAACCGGTGGTGATACCGTAGGCGACGCGGCCCTCGGCAGCGATCTTCTCGGCCAGGGCGCGGGACTTCTGCATGGCCTCCAGGGCAGAGGGAGCCAGCTCGACGGTCGCATTGTAGCGAGCGATGGCGACGAAGGATTCGAGGGTCAGGCTGTGGCCATCGACGACGACATGCTTGATCGCGGTAGGATTCATGATCATGGTAATTATCCTCTCTTTTTCCTTTTTTCCGGTTGCCCGGTGATTTGGCACGCACGGCGAACCGTGCCGCCGGATGCAAGATACCTTTCGGAACGCACCCCTGATATTTCCGCATTTGCCCGATGTGGAAGCGTTCCGCCCGCGGGGAATATCCCACGAGATTGTTCTATCATAGTATAGCATGTTTTTGTGCAAAATCAATAGTTTTCTCGCTAAAAATATTTTCTTTATTGTGCGTTATCACCATATCAAGATAACACGTTAACAAGGTAAATCGCTAATTTGTGAAAAGTAAATAAAAAAGGCGCTCCGCAAATGCGGAGCGCCTTTTATAATTTGTGAAAAGTTCACAGCTGTTTACTTTTTCCGCTTCCCGGAGGACTTCGGTTCGGGTGCTTCGTAATCCATGATCCGAATGGCGGGATTCTTCTTTTTCGCAAAGGCAGCGATCTCATCGAGCGATGCGCGCGGGAAGAAGAAAGCCTTTTCCGCATTGCCGTAGCCGATGTGCAGGCGCACGAGCTCGGCGTGGTTGCGGTCCTCGCATACGATGACGCTGATGTCCTCCCAGGGATAGCACTCATAGTTCGTGGTGAACTGCATGTTATAGAAGATCTCAAGACCGCGGCTCGTCAGAGCGGCGTTCTTTTTGGTGATCATCGTCACAAGGTACATCACGGAGAACACGAGGGAGATGATCGACAGCAGCGGATTGCGGCCGCGCATCGAAACGCCGTACAGCAGCAATAGGACGACCAGAACCCAGCCGCCGACCTGCACCCACTTCTTACGCGGTTTGAGCGTCAGCTGGGCGGGGAAGATCGGGGGCGGGACGGATTCCCAGGGAAGCGATTGTTTCACAGCGGTGATTCCTTTCTAAGTAAAGCAGGGAGCGTAGATTACGCGCTGATCTTGGGGGCCTTGCCCGCAGCGCGGAGGGCTTCGAGGTTGGCAACAGCCTTGGCGTGAGCCTCTTCCGGAGCACCGGCGGGCTTGCCGGCTTTGGTCTTGCCGAAGATGTTGGTGTAGGAACCGTCAGCCCAGAAGATGTTGCGGCCGAACGCAGCGGTCACATAGGCGTAAACGGGGTTGAGCAGGTTGACGAACGCGTACGGGAAGAACACCAGCGGGCTCATGCCGAGCACGCCGGTCTGGTAAGCGCCGCAGCCGGTCCAGGGGAACATAACAGCCCAGAGGGTACCGGCATCTTCCAGAGAACGGGAGAGCATATTGCGGCCGAGGCCGAGCTCATCATACTTGTCGGCATAGATGGGGGCGGGAACGCCAATGCCGAGGAACTGGTCGCACATGGTGGCGTCGCAGAAGATGGAGGTCAGCAGGGTGGCGAGGATCAGGCTGCCAACGGAGTGGATCTTGTGCTTGAGGCCGCCGAACAGACGCTCGATGCAGCCGCAGCGCTCGAGCGCGCCGCCGTAAGCGAGAGCGACAAGGATGAGGTTGATGGTCCACATGGTGCCGTCCATGCCCTTGGCCTTGCCGAGGATGGAGTCAGCGACTTCGTTGCCGGTCTCAACGCCGATACCGTAGTGCAGCGTGTTGAAGATGTCGCCCAGGGCGCGGGAGCCGTAGATGTCGGTGGACTGGAAGATGATCATGAAGATCGTTGCGGTGGCGACGGAGGCGGCAATGCCGACCAGGCCGGGCACACGCAGGACGCACATCACGATAACAACGATGATGGGAATGAGCAGAACCGGGGAGATATTGAAGGAACCGCGGAACGCGTCCTGAATGCTCTGAGCAACAGCGGGATCATAGGCGCTGGTGTCAACGTTCAGGCCAAGGATGGTGTAGATGATCAGGGAGATGACGAGGGTCGGGCCGGTGGTGGAGACCATCGCGGTGACGTGGTCGAACAGGCCGGTCTCGGCAACAGCCGCGGCAAGGTTGGTGGTATCGGACAGGGGGGAGAACTTATCGCCGACATACGCGCCGGAGATGATCATACCGGCGGTGATGGGGGCGGGGATGCCGAGGCCCGCGCCGATGCCGAGGAACGCAAGACCGATGGTGGCGGTGGTAGTCCAGGAGGAGCCGCACGCCATACCGACGATCGCGCAGAGGATGCAGCCAACGGGCAGGAACAGCTTCGGGGTCAGCAGGTCAAGGCCGTAGACGATCAGGGAAGGGATCGCGCCGGAGGCCATGAAGCTGGCGACGAGGAAACCGACGGTGCAGAGGATCAGAACGGCTTCCATGGAGGCCGCCAGACGCTCGATCATACCGGCGAGCATTTCCTTGAAGCTGTGGCCGCAGATCGCGCCGACGATGCAGGCGACGACGATGGACAGGACCAGGGGCATGTGCGCGTCATGATAACCGGATTCGGAATGACCGAGGAAGCAATAAAGCATGAACCCGATCATTGCCACAATGGGGATCAGCGCCAGAATAAAACTGGGCTCCCGTGCGACTTTCTTTTCGTTTGCCATTTTGATATTTACCTCTCTCTTCATAAAAATACTTGCCCGGCAAGAAGCGGCGAACCGCTCCTCCCCCAGACGGGCCTGTTATCACCGCACGAGGGGACGTGCGTTTTCTGCGGAGGGGTCCCGCAAAAAAAACAGACGCAGGATAGAGTCACAGCACCGTCGGGCAAACGGTTCCTTGCACGCTGCACATCTATCCCTAATCTATTTGTGAACTAATTGTAACATACCACTTTGGCAAAAGCAATAAAATCTGACAAAATTATAAAAATAATTTAGTCATTTCTCATATATCTGGGTGACACGGTGCCGAACCGATGTGGTGATGCGGTATTATAGTAAAGCATGACACGGGAAAAAGAGCAGACGCATCGCGCCTGCTCTGCCCGAATGGAACGGGGAAGTTACTTCTCTTCCTTCGCCCGGTCAAACAGCAGTTTGTAGCCGTCTGCCCCGTAGCAAAGGCATTTGTTTACGCGCGTGATGGTCGTGGACGAAACGCCGATCTTCTGCGAGATCTGCGTGAAGGTTTTGCCATCGGCCAGCAGCGACGCCACCTCAAAACGCTGCGACATCGCCTCGATCTCGCTGAAGGTGCAGAGATCGTCGAAGAAGCGATAGCATTCTTCCTCCGTCCTCAGAGACAGGATCGCCTTGAACAGATGATCGGTCTCCTCACTTTTCATTTTGCTCTGGTACATCCAACGTTCCTCCTCAACGATGCTGAAAGGATTGGCCACTGTCTGCACGGTGCATACCGCAGCGGACGCCGAATGACGGCTGCCCGGAAGCCGTTTTTTGCAGGTGCGATCCCTCCGCAGAGGTACACCTGACTAAAGTTAAATATATGGTAGCAAAAAGCGGCGATTCCGTCAAGCGCAATTCGTGCTTTTTGCGGGAGAACTTCTCTTTTCGCCGGTTCTGTCCGGCAGGGGAGGAAAATTTTTGCACCGGATCCGGGGAAATCTATGGCAATCCGCCGCGGAAAATGCTATACTGAGCCAAAAGTGGAAGGATCGCAGCGGCAGCGCTTGACAATCCACGCGCCATACCGTAAAATATCTCCCAACCACTCCGATACGCTGCTGTGCCACCACGGTGCAGTAAGCTGTCCGTACATTATATCACGAAAGGACACACTATCATGGCAACGATCAAAGCTCACACCTTATCCGGCTTTATGGAGCTGCTTCCCGCGCCGCAGACGCAGATGGAACGCCTTCTGGAGGTGCTGCGCTCGTCCTACGGCGTGTATGGCTTTACCCCGCTCGACACCCCCATCATCGAAGCGAGCGACGTGCTGCTCGCCAAGGGCGGCGGCGAAACGGAAAAGCAGATCTACCGCTTCTCCAAGGGCGACAGCGACCTCTCCCTGCGCTTCGACCTGACGGTGCCGCTGGCGAAATACGTTGCCCTGCATTATGCCGACCTCGCTTTCCCGTTCCGCCGTTTCCAGATCGGAAAGGTCTATCGCGGCGAGCGCGCGCAGCGCGGCCGCTTCCGCGAGTTCTATCAGGCGGATATCGACATCATCGGCGATGGCGAGCTTGACATCACGAACGACGCTGAGATCCCCGCCATCATCTATACGGTCTTCTCCCGTCTGGGCCTCAAACGCTTCCAGATCCGCATCAACAACCGCCGCATCTTAAACGGCTTCTACGCGATGCTCGGGCTTTCCGACAAGGCGGGCGACATCATGCGCACGGTCGACAAGATCGAAAAGATCGGCCCCGACCTCGTGCGCGCCATTCTCGTGGACGATTACGCCATCGAGGGCGAAAAGGCGGACGAGATCCTTGCCTTCATCGGCATCAAGGGCACGAACGAAGAGGTGCTCGCCGCGCTCGCGCAGTATCGCGGCCGTAACGAGGTCTTCGATCAGGGCCTCGATGAGCTCTCGACCGTTGCAAAATACCTCGGCTCGTTCGGCGTGCCGCAGGAGAATTTCGCCGTCGACCTGACGATCGCGCGCGGCCTCGACTACTACACCGGCACCGTCTATGAAACGACGCTGCTCGACTACCCCGAGATCGGCTCGGTCTGCTCCGGCGGCCGCTTCGATAACCTCGCTGAGTACTATATCGACCGCAAGCTCCCCGGCGTCGGCATTTCGATCGGCGTGACGAGACTTTTCTACGTCCTCGGCGAGCAGGGACTGCTGAACGACGAGGTCTGCACCGCGCCGGCGGACGTGCTTATCCTGCCGATGACCGAGGACTTGAGCGAGGCCATCGCGCTGGCGACGGATCTGCGCGCCGCGGGCGTCAGCACGCAGATCTACACGGAAAAGAAAAAGTTCAAGGCCAAGATGAACTATGCCGACAAGCTCAAGGTGCCGTATGTCTACTTCCTCGGCGAGGACGAGATCGCCGCGGGCGTCGTCTCCTGTAAGGACATGCGCACGGGCGAGCAGGTGAAGCTCCCGCGCGCGGAGGCGGTTGAAAAGGCAAAGGACTTTGTCGAAGCCGACCGCTGCAAGCCCGTCATCTGCGAAAAGTAAAAAGAACAACAAAAAAGGGGAGCAGCCGCATGGCTGCTCCCTTTTTTATTCTGCTTTAGTCCACGGTGCGCATGAAGCTCGTCGAGCCCTTCTGGAATCGCACGTCCAGCTTGACGCGGTCGGCGCGCATGTAGCTTGTCGTATATTCGTAGATGTGGCCGTTTTCGGTCGTGGTGCGGCGCTGATGGAAGAACGCGGCCGAGCCGGGCGCGCAGTGCAGAAGCTGCGCCTCGTGCGGCGAGAGGACGACGGCCTCGTAGGTGTCCGACGCGGAAAACGGGATCACGCCCACATGGTAGAGGAGACTGTAAAAGCTGTGCGTTTCCAGCAGCTCGCGCGTCAGGTTGGGGTAGATGTACTCGGGATAGTAGGACGTTTCAAGAATGAGAGGCGCGCCGTCCACGTTGCGTACGCGCGTGAAGCGGTAGACCTTCACGCCCGGTTCAAGGCCCATGAGCGCCACGATCTTGGGAGAAGGCGTGATGACCGCGAAGTCGACCAGCGTGGACGAGGGCGACTTGCCAAGCTGCGAGATCTCCGTCGTGAACGAATACTGCACGCCCTTGCGGCGGGTGTTCGGGTCGGAGACGAACGTGCCCTTGCCGCGCTTGCGCACGACAAAGCCCTCCTCCTCCAAAGCGCCGATGGCCTGACGCACGGTGTTGCGGCTGATGTCGTAGGCGCGGCAAAGCTCGGCCTCGCTCGGCAGCAGGTCGCCGACCTTGAGCGCGCCGGAGGTGATGCTGCGCTTGATGATGCCCATGAGCTGGGAGTAGAGGGGAATCTCACTGTCGAGCGACAGCGGGAGCTTGAGGATCGGATTCTGTTCCATGGCGGGAGCCTCCCGAGAAAAATGTTTTGGAATATTCCTATTGTACCACATATCTTTGAGATGTTCCAGAACTTTTTGTGCTTTTCGCATGAGAAAACGGAGGGGGATCCCCCTCCGTTTTTCATGATCGCGTCATTTACCAGCCGGTGCCAAGCATCACCCCGTGCCAGCGGCCGTCCTCTTGCAGTTGAATGGTGCAGCAGCGCTGGAACGCATACGCGCCCTTGGGCGCGGACGGGTCGGTGCATTCGACGGTGTTGCCCGCCATCGCGTAATAGAGCGCCGTCTCGCTTTCGGGCGTGAACTGCACCTCCACGTAAAAACAGTAAGTGTTCTCGTCGATCTCGCCCCACTCGCGCATGGCCTTCGTCGTGTCCTCAGCGGGGGTGATGAGAGCCTTGACCCAGGTGTACTTAAAGGAGCTGCCGCTCGCTGCCTTTGTGTGTGCACCGTAGTAGGCGTCCGCCCAGTTCTGCGCCGCCTCCTGCCAGGAAAGGCTCTTCGGCTGCGGCTTGACGTCGCGCAGCAGCGCGTCGTACTCCGCTTCGTCGTACCACAGGCGCATCATGTTGTAGAGTGCGCGCCCGTCGCCGTCTACAATACTGAGCTCATCGTATGAGTCGGTCTTGAAGCAATACGCCGCCCCGTCCGGCGTTGTCAGCCAGAGATGCATGGGCTGAGATTCGCAGAACGTCAGCACGCCGCCGTCCGTCATGAGAAGAATGCAGTTCTGCGCCGAGGGCGCGGCACTGTCGTTTGCTTCGCGCCAGACAAGGCGTTCACTCAGCTGCCTTGCAAAGTAGGCGCGGTTGGTAACGGTGCTGCCGTCATAGATGCTGCTGTCAGTGCCGTTCACGCTCAGCGACAGTGTGACCTCGCCGCTCGTGTCGCCAAGCTGCTTCAGCGCAGCGTCGAGCGCGCTGTCCGCGTCATTCTGTGTGGACTGTATTGCAGCGGTGACCGTGAAGCGCTTGACCATCGCCCGGAGCACCTCGGCCTCGCCCTCAACGGCGCGGTCGCGGTTCCAGCCCCACTCGTTTTCCGCGGTGCTGCCGTCAAAGCTCCAGTGGATCTCTACTTCATAGCAGGTGTTGTCCGGTGCGTCGAAGAGCGTGATGACCGTGCTGCTCATGCCCTCATTTGTCACGAAGCGCCAGCCGGTGTCGGTCTTCTCCGCCTTCGCGCCGGTGCTCTCCCATTCCGCCTTTGCGTCGGCAAGGCTTTGCGAAAGCTTCTTGACGCTGAAATACGAGCCGGTGTCGTAGCGCGAGTACCAGAACTCCGCGTCGCTGCTGCGCGCCCACGCGGTGATCGGCACATAGTAGTAATAGCCATCGCCCGCAACAAGCTGAGCCTCGCACTGGTTGGCGCGGCCGTAGCCGTCCGTTGCCGCGTTCAGCAGATTGGGAATGAACATCTTCGGCTCATTGAGCCCCGCGTAGTCAACGTAGAAGTCGTGCAGGTAAGCCTTTTCCTCGCCGCTGTAGCCGCAGCCGTTGTAGAAGAGCCCGTCGTTGCTCATCGTGGTGCCGATGATCTGATAGCCTGCCTCGCTGTGCAGGACGGTGAGATAGTGCGTCCAGCTCTCCCTGAGGAAACCGTCATCCGTCACATACTGCCCGCCCACGGGGTCGATTTCCACGCCCGCCTCGTTCGTGGGCTTCATTTCATAGTTAAAATACCAAAGCTCCAGTGCCGTGCCCTCGGGAGAGAGACCTTCGAGCGAATCGCCCTGCTCCAGCTGCGTCACGCGCACGTCGGCGACCGTGTCCTCGACAAGGCCCGTATCGTTGACCCTGACATAGTAGGTCATCGTGCCCTGCTTGAGGTCTTCCACGCACTTCGCGGCATAGGCGTCCATCGAGGCATAGATCGTGTCGTCTTCCTTTTCGAGCCGGTAGACCCAGCGGATACGGTCGGTATCCTCGGGAAAGGCGTCGCCGCCGTCGAAGTGATAGCCGATGCACAGATACAGCGTGCCGTCCTCCTGTTTCAGCAGAAAGACAAGGTTTGGCGCGGCCTCGGGGTCTTGATCGTCGAAGTTGTCCGGCAGCTGCGCGCGCCACGCACTCTTGTTGTCGCTGCGCAGTGCGTCCAGATCCGGCAGCAAAGTGCCGTCGAAGTTTTCCTGCGTCAGCGCGACGGATTCCATCGGCGAGAAGGACATCTCTTCGCCGTCATAGATCATCGTGACGGTGTTGACACCACCCTCACGGGAAAGGCGGAAGTAGGTGCCGCTTTCATCGGAGACATAGTAGAGGGGACGGAAATTCTTCCCGATCGTAAGCTCTGCGTTTCCCGTGACGAACACGGGATTGTAGCGCGAGCCGTCGAAGGGGTCATCATTCTTCCTGCCGCGCTCGCCCCAGCCGAC
>ERZ779895.3289-NODE-3289-length-12850-cov-4.524424_pt1 | contig 12850 bp, 9 predicted proteins | sample MGYA00511093_ERZ779895 | MGnify/ENA primary metagenome ERZ779895 (study PRJEB29588, sample SAMEA2142970) | human gut metagenome | biome: human gut; feature: human-associated habitat; material: faeces | place: Denmark | collected 2008/2010 ... | reverse complement strand
GTCCGAAGAACGGTTTCTGGTCTGTGGCCATGCGCAGGATCTCTTCCGCAGGCGTGGGCTTTCCCCCGCAGGCGTCGATCGTATCGGGGTTGGCACAGTAGAGGCAGCGGAAATTGCAGCCTTGCAGGAAAACGACGAGCCGGAGTCCCGGCCCGTCGAAAGTTCCCATCGATTCGTAGGAATGTATTCGAAGCATAATCTGAATATTGTCGCCCTGCTCGCGGTTGGTCGGCATAATCTGCGGCCTGCAGGCCGCAATTTATAAATCCGACCCCACTCCGCACCCCTCCCTTGGGAGGGGCTTGTGTCCGCCTGCGGCGGAAATCCGGCGTGGTGTGGCGCGGCAGTGTCGGCTGAAAATTTACATCCTCTCGTGGAAGCTGCGGCTGATGACCTCCAACTGGTGTTCGCGGCTCAGCTTGGTGAAGTTCACGGCATAGCCCGATACGCGGATCGTCAGCTGCGGATAGTTCTCGGGATGCTCCATGGCGTCTTCGAGCATCGCGCGGTTCAGCACGTTGACGTTCAGGTGGTGTGCGCCCTTCGTAAAGTAACCGTCGAGCATCGTCACCAGGTTCTCGATCCGCTCCTCTTCGGTCGGGCCCAGCGATTTGGGGACGATCGAGAAGGTATTCGAGATGCCGTCCTGCGAGTCGCGGTAACGGAGCTTGGCCACCGAGGCGAGCGAGGCGATGGCACCGCTCTTGTCGCGTCCGTGCATCGGGTTGGCACCCGGTGCGAAGGCCACGCCCTTGGCACGTCCGTCGGGCGTCGCGCCGGTTTTCTTGCCGTACATCACGTTCGAGGTGATGGTCAGCAGCGAAAGCGTCGGGCGGGCGTTCTTGTAGACGGGCAGTTTCTTGAGCTCCTCGCTGAAGAAGTACACGAGGTCTACGCCCAGGTGGTCTACGCGGTCGTCGTTGTTGCCGAAGCAGGGGAATTCGCCCTGAATGTCGAAGCCTTCGCTGAGCCCCTCGGCGTTGCGGCGGGTGGTCACCTTGGCATATTTGATGGCCGAGAGCGAGTCGAGGGCGATCGAAAGCCCCGCTACGCCGTAGGCGAGGTTGATGCGCGGGTCGGTGTCGACGAAGGCCATCTGCGCCTTCTCGTAGTAGTACTTGTCGTGCATGTAATGGATGATGTTCATCGCCTCGTTGTAGACGCGGGCGATTTCGGTCAGCACCATTTTGTAGTTGCGCATCACCTCCTCGAAGCGCAGCGGGCCCTCCGAAAGGGCGGGGATGCCCTTGACCATCAGCGTGCCGGTATTCTCGCAGCGGCCGCCGTTGATGGCCAGCAGCAGCGCCTTGGCCAAGTTGCAGCGCGCGCCGAAGAACTGGATCTGGCGGCCGATGTCCTGGTACGATACGCAGCAGGCGATGCCGTAGTCGTCCGAATGGCGCACTTCGCGCATCAGCTCGTCGTTCTCGTACTGGATCGAGCTGGTGTCGGCCGAAACCTTGGCGCAGAAATCCTTGAATCCCTGCGGCAGGTCGGGGCTCCACAGGATCGTGAGGTTGGGCTCGGGCGACGGGCCGAGGTTGTAGAGCGTCTGCAGGAAGCGGAACGAGGTCTTCGTCACCTTCGTGCGGCCGTCGTTGAAGCGTCCGCCGATGGCTTCGGTCACCCACGTGGGGTCGCCGGCGAAGATGTCGTTGTAGGATTGCATCCTCAGGTGGCGTACCATGCGCAGCTTGATGACGAACTGGTCGATGAGCTCCTGTGCGAACACCTCGTCGATGTTGCCGTGCGCCAGGTCGTATTCGATGAAGATGTCGAGGAACGACGACACGTTGCCCAGCGACATCGCGGCGCCGTCCTGTTCCTTCACGGCTGCGAGGTAAGCCATGTAAACCCACTGCACGGCCTCCTGTGCCGAATGCGCCGGGCGGCTCAGGTCGAGCCCGTAGTATTCGCCCATCGTGCGGATCTCCTTCAGCGCCTTGATCTGCTCGGCGACCTCTTCGCGCAGGCGGATGCGGGCGTCGGTCATCGGGCCGGTCAGGTTGCGTAAATCCTGCTGCTTGGCTTCGATCAGGCGGTCGGTGCCGTAGAGCGCCAGGCGGCGGTAGTCGCCGATGATGCGGCCGCGGGCGTAGTTGTCGGGCAGGCCCGTCAGGAAGCCCAGCGAACGGAACGAGCGAATCTCCTCGGTGTAGACGTCGAACACGCCGTCGTTATGCGTCTTGCGGTAATGGGTGAAAATATCCCTGACCTTCTCGTCCACGTCCACGCCGTTCTCCTTGCAGGCGCGCGATACGACGTTGATGCCGCCGAAGGGCTTGATGGCCCGCTTGAGCAGCTCGTCGGTCTGCAAGCCCACGATCAGCTCCTGTTCCCTGTCGATATAACCCGCCTTGTGCGAGGTGATGGTCGAGACGGTGGCGTTGTCCAGCGAGCGGACGCCGTTGTTGGCGCGCTCCTCTTCGAGTGCCTTGAGGCAGAGGTTCCAGATGTGCTTGGTACGTTCGGTCGGGCCCTGCAGGAAAGACGCGTCGCCCAGGTAGGGGGTGATGTTCGTCTGCACGAAACTCGTGACGTTGATTTCCTTGCTCCAAAGCCCGTCGATAAAGGTTTTGTTCAATTCCATAGAATGTTATTCAAAATGAGATTAAAATTGTCGTATTTGGGAGCCACAAAGGTATGTTATTTTTATCACAATACCGAAATCTTCGGAGTATTTTCTTAAAAAAACTTAAAAAATACCTAACAATAGGGAGCTTCCGCCCGCGGGTTTGCACGGGGCGGGATTATTGCGTAGTTTTGCGGGAGTAAAAATATCCCCGTTATGGAAGAGCTGACACTTACCACCCCGGCGCTGCTGTTCTCCGCCGTTTCGCTGATCCTGCTGGCCTATACCAACCGGTTTCTTTCTTATGCCCAATTGGTTCGCACGCTCAAGGAACAACACCTGCAACACCCCTCGAAAGTCACCCGTGCGCAGATCGACAACCTGCGCCGCCGCCTGCACCTCACGCGTACGATGCAGATCCTGGGCGTCACGAGCCTGTTCCTGTGCGTGGTGACGATGTTCCTTCTCTACATCGGCCTGATCCTCCTTTCCGCCTATGTCTTCGGTGCGGCGCTGTTGCTGCTGATCGGGTCGCTCGGCGTGTCGATTTGGGAAATCCAGATTTCGGTGCGTGCGCTGGAGATCCACCTGCACGACATGGAGAAGTAATTCGCCGGTCTTGTCCGGTCGCGCGCCGGCCTCCCTTTCCACAGGGAGATGCCGGGCTATGACTGCGGCGGTTCCGCTTCCCATGCCATAACGCTGAAAAAACGAAGATGCCGCGACATCCCGTCACTGCATCTCCCACTAACCTACTTATGTAACCTAAAACCAACTTGGAAACCTTCTTCCGGTTCCCGCGTTGCAAAGATACGGGGCCGTCGTTACGGGGGAATGACGGCCCCGTTACGTTCCGGCGACAAATGCCGCCCTGTCCGGGAAAATCCTCCGGCGGGGCCGATTGCCGGCCGCTTTTTGCGGGTGCCGCTTTTGCCGGGCGGCCTGTCGTATTCCGGCTGCGTTTGCCGGGGAGTTCAAAAAACCCTCCTTCGAAAAGGAGGGTTCGGGTGGTGTCCGTATAGGAGCCCCGTGCTATTTTTTGTGCTCCAAAAAATAATGCTGCGACTTGAGCAGGTTGCGGGCCTGCAGGATCATCGTTTTGGTTTCGTTGAGGATCGTCAGGTAGAGGACGCTGGCGCGTGTGCTCACCGTCTCGTCGCCGTTGATGCGGCGCAGCTGGCTCTTGATGGCCTCGACGATCGTGTCGAAGAGTTTGTCGCGCATCTCCAGCACCATGTCCAGGTCGGAGAAATCCTTGGTGCGCAGCATGTCGTTGATCTTGTCGAAGATCGCTTCCACCTGGTCGTTCACGCGCATCAGGTCTACGATCTGCTCCTTCGTGAGCCCCTCGTGGTTGTTGTTGATGTGTTCGTATGCCGGGCGTGTTATGTGGATCAGCGCCTTGGTCACCTCCGAGAGGTAATCCACCACCTGTACGTAGAAATGTCCCGTGTCGATGTCGCACTGTTGCAGGCGCCGCAGCGTAGGCATGATGCCGTACTTGCGGTCGCGCGCCTCTTCGAAGAGCTTGTCCGACGACTGTACCATCTCCTTGAGCACCTTGCGGTTCTCCTTGAATACCGCCACCAGCGTACGGTTGTAGATGCGCGTCACGTGCTCCATCGTCGTGCAGACCTCGCCGATGCAGACGCAGAGCACCTCGTCCGGGGTCTCGGCCCTGACGACGGGCGATTCCTTGGTTTCGGCGGCCTTGATCTGCTCGACGTTGCGGTGGCTGCGAACCAGCAGCCATGCGCAGAGTGCGACGAGCACCGTCACTGCGATCCAGCCGCCCCACAGCAGGAGCAGTGTCACGCCGAAGGCGATCAGGAATCCGCCGAGCGCCGTGATGAACCAGCCCGAGATGACGGCCATCACGCCCGTAATGCGGTATACGGCGCTCTCGCGTCCCCAGGTGCGGTCGGCCAGCGACGAACCCATGGCCACCATGAATACCACATAGGTCGTCGACAGCGGCAGCTGGTACGAAGTGCCGATGGCGATCAGGATCGATGCGGCCGTGAGGTTCACGACGGCGCGGATCATGTCGTACGGTGCCGACGAACGCTCCTCTGCGGGCAGCGGCTCGAACCTCCGGTCGATGGCCTTCTGCATGCGGACGGGGATCAGCCCCGTCCACATCGTGTTGAGCACCAGCGTGGCGCGTACCAGGCTGCGCGAAATGAACGTCGAGCCGAAGCGCTCTTCACCCTCGTGCTGCGAGGCGAGCGACAGCTCGGTCTCGGTGACATGCTGCGATTTCTTCGAGAAGAACAGTGTCAGCACCATCACCAGCCCCGATGCCAGCAGCAGCAGGAAATTGGCGCGTGCCGGTTCGGCCAGTTCGCCCATCATGATCGACTCGCTGCCGGCCTCGCGGGCGATCTGCCATGCGTCGTAGCTGGCCAGCGGCACACCGATGAAGTTCACCAGGTCGTTCCCCGCGAATGCCAGCGCCAGCGCGAAAGTGCCCGAAAGGATCGTGATGCGCATGATGTTGAGCCGCATGCGCTGGAGGAGCCACAGCACCACCGACGATGCGGCCCAGAATGCCAGCAGCGTTACCAGCACGTGTTCCCCGACGTAGTCCGCCACCGACGTGGGGATCAGCCCCGAGCTTTTCAGTCCCTTGAACAGGGCGAAATAGAGGATGCCCGCCAGCGAGATGCCGCACCATACGGCTCCCCAGCGGCGGAACACCGGTGCGAAGCGGAACGAGAAGATCAGCCGCGAGACGTACATGAACAGCGACCCGGCGGCGAATGCCAGCGCCACGGAGAGCAGGATGGCCGCGATGATGGCCATGGCCTTGCCCGTGTTGATGTATTGCGAAAGGTCGGCTATGGAAGCCCCGGCGTCGCCCCAAATATGGAACAGCGCCGCCGCGACCCCGGCGCCCAGCAACCCGAAGACCATCGACACGGTGGTCGACGTCGGCAGCCCGAGCGTGTTGTAGAGGTCTAACAGCAGGATGTTGCCGAGCATCATGCCCAGGAAGAGCATCATGATCTCCTGGAAGGAGAATTGCCCGGGGTAGAATACGCCGCTTCGGGCGACCTCCATCATGCCGCTCGACGTGAGCGTCCCGACGAGGATGCCTGCGGCCGCGATCCAAAGTATGACGCGCCGCGGGGCGACTTTCGACCCCAGGGCCGAGTTGAGGAAATTGACCGCGTCGTTGGCCACGCCCACGACGATGCCCATCACGGCCAGCAGGCCCATGATGATTACGATACAAGTGAATAGGGGACTCATGGTTTGTTTTGTTTCTGGATTTTTCCGCCGTAAAGGTCTGAAACAAATATTACAAAAACGTTACAGTCCGGTTGCGCCCTTATGAATGTTTGCGCAGGGTGAAGACGAATTCCAGTCCGCCGCGTTCGCCGTTGCGTACGGTGATCGTCCCGCCGTGGATCACGACGGCGTTTTTGACGATCGAAAGCCCGAGTCCCGTGCCGCCCAGCTTGCGCGAGCGCCCCTTGTCGATACGGTAGAACCGCTCGAAGAGGTGCGGGAGGTGTTCTTCGTCGACGCCGATGCCGTTGTCGGCGAAAAGTATCGTGCATGCCTCTGCCGTGTCCGAAAGCAGGCGGATGAAGATGTCGCGCCCGCCCGAGTAGGCCGCGGCGTTGTCCGCCAGGTTGCGGAAGACGGAACTCAGCAGCGAGGGGTTGCCCTCGACCTCGACCGGGCCTCGGAAATCGCAGTTCACGCGCAGCCGCTGCCCCTCGGGGCGCAGCTCCATGTCGGCCCTGACCTCGTCGATCAGGTCGTTCAGCACCACGGGTTCCTTGCCGATGAGCTCCCTGCCCTCGTCCATGCGCGTGATGGTCGAGACGTCGGAGAGCAGGTGCCGCAGCCGTTCGACCTGCGCACAGCTCTTTTCGAGGAACGCCGTGCGTTTCTCCGCCGTCAGGCAGGGGTTGGCCAGCAGCGTTTCCAGATAACCCTGAATCGCGGCCACGGGGGTCTTCAGCTCGTGGTTGATGTTGTTGGTGAGCTGTTTCTTGATACGGATCTTCTCCTGCTCCTCGTGCAGCGCCAGGGCATGTTCCCGGTCGCGGTCGGCCGTCGTGCGTTGCAGGCGGGCGTAGAGGCGGATGATGTGGTTCGAGATGTCGCCCAGCTCGTCGTGGGGGAAGGTCTCCCGCTCGTCGATCCGCTCGCCCCGCTCGGCGCGCTCGGCAAATTCGTTCAGGCGTGTGATGTTGTGCCCCAGGCGGCGGGTCGTGAAGTAAGCCGCAATGCTCATCAGCAGCGTGACGCCCAGCATGAACCACAGGAATTCCCAGTCGGCCGCGAGTACTTCGCGCAGCGAAACGGAGTAGGGAACGGCCGAGCGGACGATGATCCCGTCGCCCTTCATGGCCGAATAGAAATAGTATCGGTCGGTGCTTTCCGAGTGGCGGTGGATGGTGTAACCGGTGTCATGGGCGAGCGCCTCGGTGACTTCGGGGCGCCCGAGGTGGTTGGCTGCGGGCAGCGAGTCGGCCGAGTTGTCGAACAGGACGCCCCCGTCGTCGTCGATGACCGTTACGCGCAGGTCGCCATAAGGAAGGGGATGATCGGCGAGGAATGCCCCGGGTGCGGTGCCCTCGCCGAGCGCGTCGAGCAGCCGCAGGTTGAAGAGTTGCAGCCGGGCATCGAGCCGCTCGGCCTTGAAACGCTTTTCGCGGCTGTACTGGAAGGTGACGAAGCAGGCCACCAGCGCCCACGAAAAGGCGAGCAGCAGCAGGAACAGCCGCCTGTGGTAGGAAAACCTACTCCTCAAAACCGTAGCCATAGCCCAGGCGTGTTACGATGTGTTCCCCATAAGGGCCGATCTTGCGGCGCAGGCGCGTGATGTTCACGTCGATGGTGCGGTCGAGCACGATTACCTCGTCGCTCCACACCTGCCGCAGGATCTCTTCGCGCGAGAAGATCTTGCCGCGCGAGGAGAGCAGCAGCGCCAGGATTTCAAACTCTTTTTTGGTCAGCGCCAGCGGCTCCCCGTCGATCGTGCAGACCTTGCGCGTGAGATCCATCCGCAGCCCTTCGAACGCCACGGCCTTCTCTTCTGCGGCCGGCTGTGCCGTGCGGCGCAGCACGCTGCGTACGCGTGCGAGCACCTCGCGGATGGAAAAGGGCTTGGCGATGTAGTCGTCGGCCCCGATGTTGAGTCCTGCCACCGTGTCGTCCTCGGTGTCCCTGGCCGTGCAGAAAATGATCGGCACACCGGCAGTCTCGGGGCGCGACTTGAGCTGCCGCGCCATCTTGAATCCGCTCGTTTCGCCCATCATGACGTCGAGCAGGATCAGCGAATAACGTTCGGGGTGCATGTCGAGTGCCTGTTCGGCGCTGTAAGCCACGTCAACCTCATAGCCCTCGACCTCGAGGTTGAACTGCAGAATCTCACACAGCGATTCTTCGTCGTCGACTACCAGGATTTTGTACTTTGTCATAACTGTTACGGATTGGAATCCGGCTCAAAAGTACGTAACAAACCGCTTTTTGCACCTCCCGTGCCGCATATTTAACCGAAATGTAACAGACTCTCACTCACCCAGCACGGCCATCTGCTGCCGGATCGACTCCTCGTGGATGGCCTGCAGGACGGAACGCATGAATTCCCGGTCCATACCCATCCGGACGGCCTGATCCGCCCGCCGGGTCAGCAGTTCCCCGTAGCGCTGCGCCTGCAACACGGGCATGTTGTGCTCTTTCTTGTACTGCCCGATATCGCGCGAGACGCGCATACGCCGCGAGAGCAGTTCGAGCAGTTCGTCGTCCAGCTTGTCGATTTGCGACCGCAGTTCGGTCAGGCTTTCGGTCGTGGCGTTGGTTTCACGGATCACGAGGTTGCGGCAGATGTAGGCCAGTCCCTGCGGCGTCACCTGCTGTGCCTTGTCGCTCCATGCGCAGTCGGGCGAGCAGTGTGCCTCGACGATCAGTCCGTCGAGCCCCAGATCCATGGCCTGCTGCGAGAGGGGGGCGATCAGCGCGCGCTTGCCGCCGAGGTGGCTCGGGTCGCAGAAGATCGGCAGACGGGGGAGGCGGCGGTGCAGCTCGATGGGAATGGCCCACATCGGGTGGTTGCGGTAGAGGCTTTTGTCGATCGACGTGAACCCGCGGTGGATGACACCCAGGCGGCGGATGCCGGCGTTGTAGATGCGTTCCACGCCGCCGATCCACAATTCGAGGTCGGGACTCACGGGGTTTTTCACCAGCACCGGGATATCGTGCCCGCGCAGCGCGTCGGCGATCTCCTGCATGGCGAACGGGTTAGCTGTCGTGCGGGCCCCGATCCAGATCATGTCGATGTCGCCTTCTAACGCCGCCAGGACGTGCTTGCGCGTAGCGACCTCCGTGGCTGTGTACATCCCCGTTTCGCGTTTTACGCGTTGCAGCCAGGCTATGCCGTCGACGCCTACGCCCTCGAACCCGCCCGGTTTGGTGCGTGGTTTCCACAGTCCGGCGCGGAATAGCTTGAAGCCTTCCGCGGCCAGTTCGCGGGCTGTTTCGATTACCTGCTCTTCGGTTTCGGCGCTGCACGGCCCCGCGATGACCAGCGGCCGGCGGGGGTCGAGCCCCGGGAAATTGATGGGTTGTAAGTCGTTCATGGTTTTATGTTTTTCGTTTTTATCGTTTGTGCCTTGTCAGATTGCCGGGTTGGGACATTCGGCGTATTCGCCCAGGATGCGGAAGTCGCTTGTCAACGGCCTCGCCGCTTCGATGGCTTGCCGGTAACGCACCGGGTCGTCGAAGGTGACATCCACGTAGAAGCGGTATTCCCACTCGCGGCCGATGATCGGCAGCGACTGTATTTTCGAGAGGTTGATTTCGTAAAAGGAGAGTAGGGAGAGCACCTTGGAGAGGCTTCCCTGGGTGTGGGGCAGCGAGAAGACCAGCGATGCCTTGTTCGTGCGGGCCGGGTCGGTGAACCCTGCGGCGCGGCTGCGGTCGGCCAGCAGGAGGAAGCGCGTGAAGTTGTGTTTGTTGGTCTCGATGCCCCGTTCCAGGATTTCGAGCCCGTAGAGCTCCGCCGCCCCGGCGCCGCAGATGGCGGCCGTGCCGCGGAGTCGTTGCTCGGCGATTTCGCGGGCGCTGCCCGCCGTGTCGTCGCGTTCGACGACTTTCATCGCCGGATGGGCTTTCAGGTAGTCGCCGCACTGCATCAGGGCGATCGGGTGCGAGTGTACCTCGCCGATGTCGCAGGGCGCCTGTCCGGGCAGTGCGGCCAGCACGTGCGAGATGCGGAGTTTCTGTTCGCCGATGATCCGTGCATGGCTCTGCTGCAACAATTCGTGGTTGGGGAGCAGGCTGCCCGCGATGGTGTTCTCGATGGCCGCGATGCCCAGCAGCGTCGGGTCGGCGGCCATGCGGGCGAATTGCTGGTCGAAGCTGTCGCAGGGCAGGATTTCGACCTGCTCGCCGGGGAAACTGCACCGGGCTGCGGTCTCGTGGAAACATCCGGGTTGTCCCTGTATGGTGATGCGTTTCATAATCGAATTTTAGGCATTAAAAAATCCCGCTCTTTGCAGAACGGGATCCTTCGTGTTTTCACTCTATCGTATCATACAGCTAATTGCATATAACCCCGCTCTTCCTCCTGCTATAAAAGAAAAAGTAAAAAAAGTAATATGCAAAACCGTAAAGTCTCATCTCTTGTGGGGATTAACAGCGACAAATGTAGTAAAATATTTGCGGAATCCAAATTCTCAGCCCTGTTTTTTGCCTGCTGCGGCCGATTTCCGTTCCCGGAACCGCTTTTTGAACTGCTGCCGGCGGCCGAAGAGCAGGCGGAAGAAAGTCCCCCGCAGCAGCGTGTCGTTGATGTCCCACCCGCGTATGTCGGCATAGCGATCCAATATGTACAGGAACGGGACGGCCGGGCAGCTCAGCCGCCGCAGGTTGATCATGCATTCGTCGGGGCGCAGCGGCCGTGCGTGGAATCTCATGCGGTTGATGTCGATCAGCTGGAAGCGGTAGTTGCCTGCCGTGCCGTCGTATTCCCAGAGGATGTTGGTCTGGTTGAAATCCTCGTGGCAGATTCCTTGCTCATGGAGGCGGACGGTGAAGCGGGCGAAGGCTTCGAGCACGGGCAGCGTGTCCGGCGCCGGGAAGCGTCGCATGGTCTGCGGGAGCGGGGTGAGCTCCGACCGGCGGGAGACGAAATAGGTGTCGGCGATCAGGCCGTCCTTGCGGTATTCGCTCCATGCCACCGGTTCCGGGGTGTCGAAACCCATCCCGCGCAGGCGCAGGGCGTGCTCGTAGGCGCGGCGGGCCTTGTTCTTGCGGAAGAACGAATACATGACCCTGTTGAACAGATGGGGGCGTTTGTAGCGTTTGACGACCAGGCTTTCGCCCCCGATGTCGAAAGCCCGTATCTGGTTGCGCCCTTCGTGGAGCACTTCGCCCGAGACGGGAAAAACCTCCGGGAGCCGCTCGATGAATGGCTGCACATGCCGTATTGCGGGGTTGATCGTTATTTTCATATGTGAGTCCGTTTACAACACAAAGTTACGGCAAACACGGTTTCCGCATAGTTCTGTTTGGGAATAATATTGGTGAAATAGATGGAAAAGGGCCTGCCGATTGTCGGTTTTGTCGTTTGTAAACGACTTTCAATACGCTAATCTTAGCCGCTGTGTTGTTAGCGGAACAGCCCATTTCGTGGAGCTTTTGCTCCGGATTATGCAGGCGCGAAAGTGTCAGTTCGTCGAATTTGAGTAGGGGGCAGGACTTTCTGCAATGATACCAGCGTGAAACGGTATTTGGTGGCTGTGTTTATCTTGCCCTGTTCTTGTTGCCGGGTTATTGCTTGTGCAAAATATTCGGCTGTCGTACCGTCGTTTTTCCGCCCGTTTCTTTCGAGAAGATTATCGAGCGTGATGTCTGCTTCCAAAATCTCAAGTCGTTTCAGGCGTTTGTGGTATTCTGCAAGCAGGCTGTCGATGCGGTATTGGATTTCCTGCGGCTCCTCGTTCTGAATGATGATACGGCGGTTTTGGGCATCCCAAGCCGTAGGAACGATTGCTGTTCCGGTGCTGACACAGCGAATTTTCGAGCCTCGGGTAAATCGCAGATGGATGGGAGTAGTTCCGTTTTTGTTTGCCTTATCCTTGCGACAAACAACGTTAACGGTGATATTCATAGCTTTACGTTATTTGCAGCGCGCGTTTCTATTTCGCCGTTTACCCGTCGGATTCGGGTAAAAATGCGGGTGAAAAACCGCTCCGAATCATGCCTTTTTTGCCATATATGCACGAAAAAAGCGGCTGCCTTGTTTTGGCAACCGCTTGATTTCGAGAGCTGTTGACGAGGATTGAACTCGTGACCTCTTCCTTACCAAGGAAGTGCTCTACCACTGAGCTACAACAGCAACATTTCCCGTTCGAGTGGTGCAAAAGTACATAAGAAAAATGAAAAGACCAAAAAATTGTGAATAATTCATAATTATTTTCTATCTTTACTTTTGAATTATAACCCATGCACATGAAACGTATACTAATAGTAGGTGCCGGAGGCCAGATTGGTTCCGAGCTGACAGTCTATCTGCGCAAAATTTACGGTGACCACAATGTCGTGGCTACCGACATGCGCGAATGCAAGGCCCTCGGCGAGGCCGGCCCTTTCGAAGTGCTCAATGCGCTCGATGCGACGGCGATGGCGTCGGTCGTGGCGCGTTACCACATCGATACGATCTTCAACCTGGTCGCTTTGCTCTCGGCTGTGGGCGAACGTAATCCGCAGATGGCCTGGAACGTCAATATGGGGGCGCTCAACAATTCGCTCGAGGTGGCGCGCCAGCACCATTGCGCCCTCTTCACGCCCAGTTCGATCGGCGCCTTCGGGCCCTCGTCCCCCAAGGACAAGACCCCACAGGACACGATCATGCAGCCCACGACCATCTACGGCATCTGTAAGGTCACGGGCGAGATGCTGGGGAATTACTACCACCATAAGTACGGTGTGGATACCCGTTCGGTGCGTTTTCCGGGCATTATCTCGAACGTCACGCTGCCGGGCGGCGGTACGACGGACTATGCCGTGGAGATTTATTACGAGGCTGTAAAGTCGGGTAAATTCACCTGCCCCGTACCGTCGGACGTCTATATGGACATGATCTACATGCCCGATGCGCTGCGGGCCTGCGTCGAACTGATGGAGGCCGACCCCGCGAAGCTCGTGCACCGCAACAGTTTCAACATCGCGTCGATGAGCTTCACGCCGGAGATTATCTGCGCCGAAATCCAAAAGCGGATGCCCGGCTTCACGATGGACTACGACGTCGACCCC
>ERZ779895.3286-NODE-3286-length-12857-cov-4.428371_pt1 | contig 12857 bp, 11 predicted proteins | sample MGYA00511093_ERZ779895 | MGnify/ENA primary metagenome ERZ779895 (study PRJEB29588, sample SAMEA2142970) | human gut metagenome | biome: human gut; feature: human-associated habitat; material: faeces | place: Denmark | collected 2008/2010 ... | reverse complement strand
CGAAGCAGCCGCAGGAGGTCATCGGGTCTTCCATGATGGAGTACAGCGTGACTTCTTCGACCGCGCCGTGGGTCGCGTCCTTGATGGCGTCGTTGACGGTGGTGTAGCGGCCCGTGCGCTCGTCGAGGCAGCCTTCCTTCATGATGGGCTGGGACGGGCCGTTCGGGTTCAGTTCATAGGTCGCCTTGGCGTCGAGCCACGAGACAGCGCCGCACAGGCCCAGACGTTCCGGCGTGACCACGCAGCAGTGGGCCGGGGCGAAGGACTGACAGAGGATGCAGGTAAAGAAGCGGTCAACGGATTCGTCGGTCATGGAGGCCAGACGGTCGTCACGCATGTTGTAGCGCGGGATGGCGACATCGTTCAGAAACGCGGTAGCCTTGACCGGGTCGGTAATCAGGTGTACCTCGCACTTGTCAACAACAGCGTCAAATTCGTCCGTGATCATGTGGTACAGAACCTCGGCAAAGTGCGTCAGGCGCAGGCCCTTGTCATAGGCGTCCTTGGAGATACGGATACGGAACTGGTTGCGCTGGCCGGTGTGCATGACGCCTTCCATATAGTTGAACCAGGCGTGGATCTTACGCTCAATAACAGACTCGAAATCGGCCTGCATCTTCTTGCCCGCGACATAGACGCAGGTGGCAAGGGCGTATTCGAGATCGCCGGAGTCGATATCCGGGCCGTCGATGACCAGCTTGTGATCCTCGACCTCGTCCATGTTCTTCATGAGGACAAGTTCGCAGGTAGTGTTCTTGGCGGACCAGAACTCGACCTTCATGTCGGCCTTACGGATGATCTCGCCCTCGAATGCAGCTGCGAACGCGACGGGGATGGGCAGTTCCTTGGACTTGATCTTGATGCCGCGCAGTTCCAGAGACTTTTTGACCGTCTCATTGTGGTCAGTGCAGGATTCCAGCGCACCCGGAACCTGATTTTCGCCGAGGTCGATATCGACCACGACCGGGAAGCCCAGCGCGATTGCGCCTGCACCCGCGGAAACGACAACATTGTCGATTGCGCCGAAGGTATTGACGAACGCGGGAACGCGCTCCTTGGTGTACTTGAGCAGGCCAGCCAGATCGCCCGGCTGCACGTTGCCGAAGATCAGCGCAGCACGGATGGCGACGGTGACGACATGAATCACGGCAGTCACGTCATGGCCCAGCGGGATGACGCGGAGCTCAAGGCCCATCTTGACGCCCGCTTCCGCGCACTGTTCAATGACTTCGCCGACCATGAAGGTCATGATGCCCTTGGACTGATAGTCCTTGACGACCTTTGCAACGTCCTCGCCGTTTTCGGCCTTGCCCAGCACGACGGCCACGCCGGGGATATCGCCCGTGACCAGCGGCACGCCGAGAGAGCGGATGACGGGATCGGGCACAAAGCCGATGCCGGGAACCGCGGCCTGCTCATAGGCATCCTTCGGTTCGGCAAACTTCAGACCCTCAAGGATCTCGGCGCCGACGGCAGTGGCAAGACCGGCGTTGAGCGCCTGGCCCAGATCCTCCTGATCGGTGATGAGGCTCTTGAGCACGCCCACGCAGGCGGGCAGATCGCCCAGGGTCTTGACCTTGACGCCGGTGGCGGCGTAGATGGTGGGGAAGAAATACGCGGTGTCAGGGAAGGCAATGGGATGGTCTGCGCCATATTTTGCAATGGCGTCGTTGACTGCACCCTCGGTCAGGCCAGCCACGGCATGCGAGCCGCCATAGATGAGATCGGTTAATACGCTCATAAATACCTCCTGCAAATTCTGTAGAATTTTGAATTATATGGGGGAAATGCGGCGGTTCCCTGCCGGTATTTCGCAGCAGGGAACCGTGGAAAGACAAATTACGCGTCCAGATAGGAGTCGGAGTACAGTTCGTTGTTCTTGAAGATGTCGCAGGACTTGATCGTCTCCATCAGACGCAGGTCGTTCGGGTTGACGATGGCGGAGGTCAGACCCTGCATCATGGCCATGGCGACGAGCGCGGAGTCCATGATCGGGCGGACGTTCTTCGGCGCACCGTTGGAGTTGTTGGACAGACCGCCGGTGGACTTCAGGCCTTCGTCAGAGAACAGCTTGATGGCGTTCAGAACGTCCATCTGCTTGTCCTGCATGCCCTTGACGACGAGGAACAGCGGGTCGAACCACAGGTCGGTCGCTTCCATGCCGAGGGACAGACCGCGCTCGAGCATATGATGGCAGTGCATCATGCGCTCTTCGTTGTCCTTTGCGATGCCGTCGGCAGAGCACAGCGCGATGCAGATGGCGTCGTTGGCCGCAGCCAGATCGATATAGGAGATACGGGAGCCTGCGTCAGCGGAGTTGACGATGGGCTTGCCGTTCGTGCGGTTGTAGACCTTGATGCCGGCCTCGATGGCGCGCTTGTTGGCGGTATCGAGTGCCAGAGGCACGTTGTTGAAGTTCTCCTGCAGCAGCTTGACTGCCCAGGTCATAAGTTCGGGGCCGTTGGACTCGGCCGGGCCGATGTTGACGTCCAGATACGTTGCGCCGGCCTTGATCTGCTCGGCAGCACGCTTCAGGATGGGCTCGGGGTTCATGGTGTTCATGGCCTCGCGGATGACCGGGGAGATGCAGTGGATGCGCTCGCCGATGGTGACGAACTTCTTGGACTCGACATTGCGCTGCTTGTAGGTCACGCCGAGATCCTTGTGCGGGATCTCCGGAATGACGAGCTTGGAATAGTCGATGGGAGCGTCGGCGTCGACGACTTCCTTTTTCTCTTCCTTCGGCTTCTTCGTGGCGGCGACGGCCTCTGCAGCCTTGATGTGCTCGCCGTCCTTGAGGAACTTGACGATCTCAACGGCCTCGCGGGTGCCGACGACGACGTTCCACTCGGGCAGCTTGTCCTGAATCTCGCCCTTCATGACAGCAACCTTGCCCGGGATGATGAGGGTGCGGTTGTTGATCTTGGAGGCGACATCGAATTCGTCAAAGAACTTCTTGACGGAGGTGGAGGAGAACTTGCCTGCGGCCCATGCCGTCAGAACGGACATGCCGGATGCGTCGGTAATGAGCAGGTTCACGGGAACCTTGGAGCGCTCGAGTTCGCCGGAAACCAGGAAGTAGGTCAACGCGAAATCGACTGTCAGCGCGCAGGGATCGTCGGGACCGGCGCCGTTGACGGGGTAGATGCCGGGAGCGACCTTCATCGGCTTCTGCGGGTCGGTGAAGATGTTCTGACGCAGACCGTAGAGCGGCAGCGCCTCTGCGTAGCCGACCTTGTCCATGACGATGATGGAGCCGTACTTGACGACGAACATGGCGGCCAGAGCCGTCTCGAGATGCTCGTCATGGTTGCACAGAACGCCCAGATTGACGATGGAGGGATAGCCGAAGGTCTTGTCACCGTCCTTGATGGCAGAACGGCGGACAAGCACGGCGTTTGCGAACGTCTCCTTGATGGTGGAGGCGGTCACATCGAGAATGAGATTCTTGTTGCCGGCCTTTTCAAGTTCGGCAACGGTGTCGTGCAGTTCGGACAGATCCGCACCGCTGACGCCCAGAACGAGGCCCGCCGCCTTGGCGATCTCGTTCATGGCCGCGAAGGTATCCTTGTTCGCGCCGTTCAGGATGGGCTTATTGTTCTTGATCGCCTCGACGGCGGCCTTTGCCGTCTCGACGTCCTTGGTGTCGATGATAACGGTGCGGTCGGGCAGAGCAGCTGCCTTTTTGCAGAGTTCGACGAACTTCGCGCTGTCGCCCGCGTCGTGAACGAAGACGCACTCGACCATTTCGCGTTCGCCGATACGCTCGTAATCGACCTTCTTGATGCCCTCAAGACGAGCCTCAACAGTCGCATCGTCCATGCAGGTGCACAGCGTGGCCGCAAACAGGTTGCGGTTGACGAGGGTCTTCTCATGACGCATCATGACGGTCTCGCCGCCAAGCTTGTGCGCGCCGACCTCGATGGTCTTCATGGGCGGCTGTGTAGCCTCGGACAGAAGTGCGATCGCCTCTTCAGACATATACGGGCACTTGGTAATGGGAACAGCGCCCTGTGCGACCTTCATGCAGAATGCCATGCAGGTGGGGCTGCCGCATTCCTTACAGTTTTTCTTCGGAGATAATTTGAAAATGTCAAGACCTTTAACTGCCATAGTATGGTTCCCCCTCTCTGCTTACATCAGCGCGTCGATCATCTTGGCGATGGTCTTTACTGCTTCCGGATGGCGCAGGATAACTGCGTCGGAGCCGCCGGCCAGAACAGCCGCAGCGGTTGTGATCTCCATCTCGATGCCGCGCTCTTCCTGGCTGCCCCATTCGGGCATGTCTTCTTCGGACATAACGGATTCCTTGACACCCCAGGTATCAGCAGAGACAGGGGTCATGATAGGCATTTCGAGCATGGCGTCCGCCTGCTTGAGCGCAGCGTCCTTCACACGGTCGAGCGTGGAGGCGACGTACTCATAGCCATAGCCTGCGGCGGCGGAGCCGACGTTCATGACGATGGACTGCGCGTTGAAGCCCATCTGGGTGATGACGGTGTTGAGCTGCTTGGCAAGGTTGATATCGACGGCGGATTCCGCGCCGACCTTCTGGCCGTAGGCCATACCGGCGGAGGCGACGACGGTCTTGTAGTCCTCGTCACGCGCGGACAGAACCAGAATGTTCTTGCCGGCCAGCGCTTCGGAGATCTTGTTGAACAGTTCGGTGTCCTTTTCAATGTTCTTGCAGCCCATGATGACGAGCGGCAGGGTTGTCGCGTCGGCGACGTCCTTGGCAAGCTGGACGCACTCTTCCACGGACTTGTTCAGACCGTTGGGATCTGCGCCCTCGAGGTGCAGGCAGATGAAAGAAGCGCCCTCGAGCGTTTCTGCGCGCTTGGCCATTTCGGCCACGGTGGTGCAGCCGGCGTAGAAGGCCTTCTCGCCGGGCATGGTGTATTCCGCCATGCCGAGGTCGGTCAGCTCAACGCCGATCTTCGGTGCGTTCTTGATCTCAGCGTCAAACGTGTGGAACGGAAGCACGTTCTGACCGCCGATGGCCGTGGCCTTGTCGCCAACGCCCAGCACAACTTCATTGATGTGCGCATTGAACGCCTGTTTCTTGGGAACGAAAGGCATAATTGTGAATCCCCCTATAAAAATATTGTCTTTTGCTTACAGATTTAAGTCCCGCATGACGGCGGCGAGCGCAGTCTTGACGGGCGTTTTGTCCGGCACCTGTGAACTGGGCTTTCCTTCGCAGTCGTACTCGTAAACAGTCTCATCCTGCGGAAGAACGCCTGCCAGCTGGAGGCCGTACTTCTTTATCTCTTCCATGACGCCGGGGTTCAGCACCCCGTTCGGCGCACGGTTGACGATCAGTTTCATTTCGCCGGGTTTCAGGTCCATCTCTCGGATCATCTCGGCAATGCGGCCTACGGCCTGAATGCCGCGGCGGGAGCAGTCGGAAATAAGAAGCATGGTGTCAACATGCGGAAGCGTCCCGCGGCTGATATGCTCCAGACCAGCCTCGTTGTCCACCACCATGTAGCGGTAATTGCCGACATATTTGTCGATCTGCGTTTTGAGAACGCCGTTGACAAAGCAGTAGCAGCCCTTGCCCTGCGTCCGGCCCATGACGAGCATGTCATAGTCGTCCTCTTCAATGAGGGCGGAGTTGAACTTCATCTCGGCATAGTCAGCCTTGGTCATATTGGCGGGCACGGTGCCCGTCTGCTCAGCGTGGGCCATTTCCTCGCGGATATCGCCCAGTGTCGTCTCGACCTCGACGCCCAGAACCTCGTTGAGATTCGAGTTCGCGTCTGCGTCTACGACCAGAATGGGGCCTTTTTTCTGCTTGCACAGATAGTCAATGATCATGCCGCAGGTCGTCGTCTTGCCGACGCCGCCCTTTCCGGCAACTGCAATGATATGGGTCTTGGCCATAAAAATCGCTCCTTGGAACGTGGTTCCGGCAGGCGGACATATGCCCGCCTGCCGAATCGGGATGCAGTTAAACGAGGTCGATCAGACCGGCTTCCTTTGCGATGTAGGCGACATCATCGTACTTGTTGAGCGCGTACAGATGGATGCCGTCAACGCCGCAGGCGCGGTACTCGTCGATCTGGTTGATGGTGTATTCGATACCGGCCTTCTTGAAGCTTTCCTTCTTGCCGGCGACGTCTGCGTCGAACGGCTCCTTGTCGAACGGGTTCGGGAAGATCCAGTTCTTGGAGATGATCTCACAGAGTTTGCGGTCCATGACGCAGCCGTTGCGGCTGAGGGCCATGTTGATGGTTGCAGCCTGGTCGAGAATCGGCATGATGCCCACATCGACAGGCAGCCAGATACCGGCATTGCGGATGGCCTCGAGCCAATAGCGGAACGCGTCCATATCCCAACAGAGCTGGGAGATGATGAAGTCCGCACCATTGTCCTGCTTCTGCTTCAGGAAGGCGATGTCGGCTTCGAGACTGCGGCACTGGATGTGACCCTCGGGAGAGCCTGCGACCGCGATGGTGAACTTGTCGCCGAACTCCTTGCGGACGAACTTGACAAGCTCAGTCGCGTAGTGCAGATCGCCGTTCGTGCCGGTCCAGCCGAAGGGCAGGTCGCCGCGCAGAGCAAGCATATGGTCGATGCCATGGTCAAGGTAAGTCTGCAGCTTTTCCTTGATGTCTTCCTTGGTGTTGCCGATGCAGGTGAAGTGGGTAACAGGGGTGCACTTGCCATCCTTCTGGATCTTGTCCAGAACTTCCAGATTCTTGCCGACGTTGGTGCCGCCGGCGCCGTAGGTACAGGAAATATAGTCAGGCTCAAGGGTGTAGAGTTTGTCCAGAACTCCGTCCTTGCCGCACAGCTTTTCCATGCCCACGTCTGTCTTGGGCGGGAAAACCTCGAAGGAGAATGTTGCTCTCTTTTCGTAGATGTCTGCTACGCTCATAATTGCCTCCATATCCAAAATAGATTGCCTGAGTGGCTGCATGCCGGCATAAAACCGGCATGGATTCGATACAAAATTATCGTATCACACTTGGCTGACAATTACAAGACCTGCAGCGTGCAAATATATGAAAAAAAGCATTTCTTTTTACATTCTTAGCATGGCCGACGCCGGAATTTTACAGCTTCGTCATGAGAAATTTCTGGCTGACACCGCCGGAGACAGCATAGACGGTCAGATCACCGTTTTCCTTCTCATCGACGGTCAGTTCCACGTCCTTCCCCTTGAGAAAGCCGCGCACCCATGAAACCGGGTCATCCGTCTCGATCTCCTCAAAAAATACGTCGCGCATCTGGTTGTTGCCGCAGAGGTTCTGCACCTCGCGCACGACTTCGTATTCGGCCATATCAGTCCTTGACAATGACGGCGGTGTTGCCGACCAGATCGATGGTCGCAAGACGGCCCTCAACGCGCGTTTCGCGCTCAAACAGATCGTAGAGCACAACAAAGCCGTCCTTGCAGTCGATACGCTGCACGTTGGACAGGATCAGGTTTTTCTGCTCGACGCTGTTTTCATAGACATTGGAAAGGCACATAATTTTCTGCTCCTTATGCGTTCGGGGCCTGCATGGATGCCAACACGGTGGACAGGCGCAGGTTGCCCTTTTCAAAATCGCTCACGGCCAGCATGATCTGGTCGTAGGCTGCCGTCTCGCCCATCTCCTGCAGCTGCTTTGCGAGATTCGCAAGTTCGTTGGCGTGGGAGGCGTTGTGGCCGACCATATATTTCATAAGCGCCATCAGTTCTTCCTTCGGGCTGTGCTCACAGCCGCCGCAGGCGTCGCAGTGGGTATGCTCGCACTCCTCATGGGAATGCGTATGCTCGTTTTCGTGGTCGTGCGCATGGGCATGCGTATGGGTGTGCGTCGTGCCGTCCGCATGGGTATGTGTATGGCTGTGGACGGTTTCGTCGTGGTCGTGATCAAGGTGCATGATGCTTCCTCCGTACTTTGTTTTCTGTTTATATTATAGCTTTTCTACTCGATTTTGTAAAGCAGTCGGATGCACGTCTGTCTGTTTTTCCAAAAACTTTTTCGGTCATTTCCCGATTTTAAGTGGAATTTCCATGTGAAATATGATACATTATAAGCAATTTGTGATATAAGGAGCGTTCCCCATGGATCATGAGCATTCTCACGACCATGCGTATCTGCATGAGCATAACATTCCACATCTGCACCACGAATCAGATGTCCACGATGAGGCGCACAATCATGCGCACAGCCACGACGCCGCAAACGGTCACGGCCATGTGCACGAAAACACGCAGGCCGTCCTGAACCGGTTATCCCGCGCCATCGGCCATCTGGAATCCGTGCGGAAGATGGTTGCCGACGGCCGGGACTGCAGCGAAGTTCTCATCCAGATCGCTGCCGTGCGCGCAGCGATCACAAACATCGGCAAGGTGATTCTGCAGGATCATATCCAGCACTGCATTGTCGATGCTGTAGAGCACGACGACGAACAGGCCCTCGACGCCCTGTGTCAAGCGATCGATAAATTTGTGAAATGACAGAAATACCGCCGCCGGATTGTCCGGCGGCGGTCATTTTTATCGGAGCAATGCTCTGTTCAGGAACAGACAGCTTACTTCTTGTCCTTGATCGCGGCCTGCGCAGCGGCAAGTCTTGCGATGGGGACGCGGAACGGGCTGCAGGAGACGTACGTCAGGCCAATCTTGTGGCAGAATTCGACCGTGGACGGGTCGCCGCCTTGCTCGCCGCAGATGCCAAGCTTGATGTCCGGGCGGGTCTGACGGCCCAGTTCCGCTGCCATCTTAACAAGGCGGCCAACGCCGGCCTGGTCCAGCTTGGAGAACGGATCGGACTCATAGATCTTACGGTCATAGTAGGAGGCAAGGAACTTACCGGCGTCGTCGCGGGAGAAGCCAAAGGTCATCTGCGTCAGATCATTTGTGCCGAAGGAGAAGAACTCTGCCTCGTTGGCAATGGCATCGGCAGTCAGCGCGGCGCGCGGGATCTCGATCATGGTGCCGACCTTGTAGGTCATGTCGGAGCCGGCTTCCTTGATGATCTTCTTCGCGGTCTTGTCGATGACGGACTTGACGAAGGCCAGTTCCTTCTCTTCGCCGACCAGCGGAACCATGATTTCCGGTGTGATCTTCCATGCCGGACGGCGGCTGCGGACAGCCAGTGCGGCCTTGATGATCGCGGCGGTTTGCATCTTGGCGATTTCCGGGAAGGTGACGTCCAGACGGCAGCCGCGGTGGCCCATCATGGGGTTGAATTCATGCAGGGAGGAGATGACCTGCTTCAGATGCTCGACGCTCAGGTTCATTTCCTTGGCCAGTTCCTCAATGTCCTTCGGATCGGTCGGAACGAACTCATGCAGGGGCGGATCGAGCAGACGGATGGTAACCGGGCGGCCCTTCATGGCCTCATAGATGGCCTCAAAGTCAGCCTGCTGAATCGGCTCCAGCTTGGCAAGCGCTCTTTCACGCTGCTCAGACGTCTCGGAGACGATCATCTCGCGCATCGCCTTGATGCGGTCAGCCTCGAAGAACATATGCTCGGTGCGGCAGAGGCCGATGCCCTCGGCGCCGAACCCGAATGCCTGTGCGGCATCCTTCGGCGTGTCGGCATTGGCGCGGACTTTCAGCACGGCGTATTTGCCTGCCAGATCCATCAGCTGGCCGAAGTCGCCGCTCAGGTCGGCGGCCATCGTGGCTACCTGACCCAGATAAACCTCTCCCGTCGAGCCGTTGAGCGAAATCCAGTCGCCCTCCTTGACGGTGAAGCCGTTGACTTTGATCGTGCGGGTTTTATAGTCTATCTCCAGCTCCCCGGCGCCCGATACGCAGCACTTGCCCATGCCGCGTGCGACGACGGCCGCATGCGAGGTCATACCGCCGCGGGCGGTGAGGATGCCGGCGGCGTCGAGCATGCCCTTGAGGTCTTCGGGCGAAGTTTCGATGCGCACGAGGATCGCTTTCTGACCGGTTTGGGCGAGGGTTTTCTCGGCATCTTCGGCGAAGAATACCACGGGGCCCGTCGCGGCGCCCGGCGATGCGGGAAGGCCCTTGGTGATGACCTGTGCATTGGTGATGGCCTTCTTGTCGAATACGGGGTGGAGCAGCTCGTCGAGTTTCGCGGGCTCGCAGCGAAGCACGGCCGTGCGTTCGTCGATCAGCCCTTCGCGGAGCATGTCCATCGCGATCTTGACCATGGCCGCGCCGGTGCGTTTGCCGTTGCGGCACTGGAGCATCCACAACTTGCCGTCCTGGATCGTGAACTCGATGTCCTGCATGTCCTTGAAATACTGCTCCAGGTGGTGCTGGATCTCATCGAGTTCCTTGTAAACCACCGGCATGACCTCTTCGAGCGAGGGGTATTTCGTGCGGCGGTCTTCCTCGGAGATGTTCTGTGCGGCCGCCCAGCGCTTCGACCCTTCGAGGGTGATTTGCTGCGGGGTGCGGATGCCGGCCACGACGTCCTCGCCTTGGGCATTGATGAGGTATTCGCCGTTGAAGAGGTTTTCACCCGTCGCGGCGTCGCGCGAGAAGGCTACGCCCGTGGCCGAGTTGCTGCCCATGTTGCCGAATACCATGGCCTGTACCGTTACGGCCGTTCCCCATTCGGCGGGGATGTTGTTGAGCTTGCGGTAGAGGATGGCACGGTCGTTCATCCACGAACCGAATACGGCGCAGACGGCGCCCCAGAGCTGATCCCAGGGACATGCCGGGAAGTCCTCGCCGGTCTGCTTCTTGACGGCAGCCTTGAAGTTCCTGACCAGCTCCTTCAGGTCGTCGGTCGTCAGGTCGGTGTCGTTCTTCACGCCGCGTTTGTGTTTCTGCTCCTCGATGATTACCTCGAACGGATCGTGGTCTTCTTTCGATTCGGGTTTCATGCCCAGCACCACGTCGCCGTACATCTGTACGAAACGGCGGTACGAGTCCCATGCGAAACGGGGGTTGCCCGTACGCTTGGCGACGGCTTCCACGGCCTGGTCGTTCATACCCAGGTTGAGGATCGTGTCCATCATGCCGGGCATCGAAGCGCGGGCTCCCGAGCGTACCGACACCAGCAGCGGCATCTCCTTGTCGCCGAATTTCATCCCGGTGAGCTTCTCGATATTTTTCATCGCCTTCTCCACTTCGGGACGGAGCATCTGGATCACGGCGTCCTTGCCGTGGGCGTAATATTCGGAACATACTTCCGTGGTGATCGTGAAGCCCGGGGGGACGGGGATGCCGATGAGGTTCATCTCCGCGAGGTTCGCACCCTTGCCGCCGAGCAGCTCACGCATTTTGCCGTTGCCTTCGGCTTCCTTGTTGCCGAAGGTGTAGACTCGTTTAACGTCTGCCATAATTTTTCTTGGTTAATTTAATTGGTATATAAATTTATAAATTTTTTGTCAACTTGCCGCTTTTCACAGACGAAAATTGCGGTGACATTCCTGTTACCGCCTCGTCAAAGAATTCATATTCGCCGTTGGGAATGCGAATATATAAAAACTTTTCCGGAATATAGGGAAACTTCTCAATCTTCCAGCTTCGCATCTCCGGGTCATAATCTCTTGCATCATAGAGCTGCAAAAGATGGCCAAATGCCCAAGTAATTATATAATTCTGCCCTTCAAAATATCCATTCCGCCGGGAAGAAGCGGTGGCATCCGCAATGTTTTTTGCCACAGACGGTTTCTCCGCTATAATTAACTTTTTCATTGAATTCCCTTCTTTCTGGATGTATTTATGTAACGCAAACTACTATAACATAATTTTTTTATTCTGTGAACCTTAGAGCGTGTTTGAAAAATACTCTGGCGGAAATTCTTCTCTTTTCTCATTTTCAAAAAAATGATATACTATTTTCAATAACTATAGTAATTTTCAGTTATACAGCAAGTATTTTTACTGATAATCTACATTTAATCTAATCTGCATCGCTGAAAATTACTACAAATAATCTCACAATATACTCAAAAACGTATACAAAAAGGAGGATTACTTACTATGACACCAAAGCAGGAAGCATGGGCTATTCAGGCCGAGCATGTAATCAAACAGATGGAGCGCAGACACTTTAATGCTTATTACTGTTCTACAAAAGAGGAAGCTTTAACAAAAGCTTTATCCATTATTGAAAAGGGTTCTGTCATTGCAAGTGGAGGCTCAGCTACTTTAGGAGAAGTGGGTCTGCTCGATTACATAAAGAACCATTCTGAAGATTACACCTTTATTGACCGCAGTATTGCAAAAACAGAAGATGAAAAAAGACAGATTCACGCAAAGGCAATTCTGTCTGATTATTATCTTATGAGTACGAATGCATTTACCATCGACGGACAGCTTGTCAACATTGATGGGAACGGAAACCGTGTCAGTGCACTTTGCTACGGTCCAAAGCATGTGGTAATTATTACTGGTATGAATAAGTTAGTTCCTTCTGTAGATGCCGCTTACAAACGAATCCGTCAGGATGCCTGCCCGCCAAACTGTGTACGTCTTGGACTTACTAATCCATGCAGCAAGACAGGCATCTGCGGAGAATGTATGTCTGCATCCTCAATCTGTGACCTTTTCGTTACAACAAGAATGTCACGTTATCCTGATAGAATTCATGTTATCATGGTAGGAGAAGAATTAGGATATTAATTTTTTATCCATTTTTAAAAAATATTTTGCGAGGGTATGTATCAGCTTGTCAAAGTCTAATGGCTTTGCAATGTGTTCATTCATTCCAGCCTCCTTGGCAGCAATAATATCCTCGTTAAATACATTGGCAGTCATAGCAATGACTGGAACCGTTCTGGCATCCTTTCTTTTCAGCTTTCGAATCCTCTTCGTTGCTGTAAGTCCATCCATAACCGGCATCATAACATCCATCAAAATCACATCAAAACTATCACTTTCTGACTGCTCAAAAAGTTCTACCGACTCTAAACCGTTCCTGGC
>ERZ779895.3284-NODE-3284-length-12873-cov-6.418474_pt1 | contig 12873 bp, 14 predicted proteins | sample MGYA00511093_ERZ779895 | MGnify/ENA primary metagenome ERZ779895 (study PRJEB29588, sample SAMEA2142970) | human gut metagenome | biome: human gut; feature: human-associated habitat; material: faeces | place: Denmark | collected 2008/2010 ... | reverse complement strand
GCGGCAAAGGCGTTGTTCAGCCGCTCCAGCATCTGATTGAAGGAGCGGCTGAGCTGCCTGAACTCCGGAAGCACATCTTCGTCGATCCTCATATCCGCCAGATTGTTCAGCTGCACCTTCTCCACCTGCGAAGCAAAGCTGCGCAGGGGCTTGAGTGCGCGTCCGCTGACGAAGTAAGCAAGAATGCCGCTCAGGATCGTCACCGCCGCCGTGATATACCAGTTGGTGGTGCGGAAGCGTCCCTGCGCCCCATTGACGACGATGGTCAGCTCCTCGTTGGGCGCTATGAGCTGCGGGTCAAAGCTCGCTGCTTCGCCCTCATTCAGGATCACCGTGCCGCTGCCCTGCAAGGCGTCCGCAATTTTGTCCATATAGTACACGCCGGAGGAGCAGAGCAGCAGATTCATAGCCACGCAGGTAACGCCGATGAGCAGAACAGTCATCAGCGTGATGCGCCACTGCAGGGAAATCTTTCTCACGCCTCATCGCCTCCCATCAGATAGCCCTCGCCGATGCGGTTGCGGATGGGATCGTAGCCCAGCGCGGCGCGGAGCTTTTTGCGCAGGGCGGAAATATGCACCCGGATGGAGTTGCTGAAGCTGTCCACGCTGTTGTCCCAGACGTGCTCCATCAGCTCCTCCTGACTTACCGGCCGCCCCTGATGCACCATCAGATATTCTAAAATCCCCGTCTCCTTGCGGGTCAGCGTCAGCGTCTGCCCGTTGACGGCGGCGGTGCGGGAGCGGGTGTCAAAACGCAGACCTCCGCAGGTCAGCAGTACGCCCTGCTGCGTAAACTGCCGCAGGGTCAGGCTGCGGATGCGGGCCTCCAGCTCCGCCAGATGAAAGGGCTTTGCCAGATAATCGTTGGCCCCGGCGTCCAGCCCCTCCACCTTGTCCTCCACCTCGCTGCGGGCGGAGAGGATCAGCACCCGCGTATCCCGGTCAGTCTGCCGCAGGGTTCGCAGCACCGTCATGCCGTCCTTCCCCGGCAGGTTCAGGTCGAGAATTACCAGATCGTAGCGCTCCACGCCCAGCAGCTCCAGAGCCTTCTCCCCGTCGTAGCAGTAGTCCACGCTGTAGGCCAGCCGCCGCAGGCTACGGACGATCGTTTCGCACAGGGCGCGTTCATCTTCAATTACTAAAAGGTGCATGAGAGCCCTCCTTTTTATTTCTCCGTTTTTGTGTTGTTTTCATTATAGCAAAAATAGATAAGGTTTGCGTTAAGTTTTCGTTCTTAACAGAGACTTTAACTCTCCCGCGCTATGATGGGGGCAGAAAATCGGAAAGGGTGATGAAAAATGAGCTGCGGGAAAAAGGCCGCGGCGCAGATCGCGCTGCTGATGGCCGGAGCCGCCATGCTGTGCTTCGGTGTCTGGCGGGGCGAGGCGGCGACGGTGCTGAGCAAAGCAATCAAATTATGTCTGGAGTGTGTGGGCATTGGGTAAAAAGTTTTCAGGCGTTTCACAGACCATGTCCCGCTTCCGGGGCTGGATTCAGGCGGGGGCGACGCTGCTGACCAACCTGCATCTGCCGAACTTTCTCAAGGGCGGACTGTATCAGGGCGCGGGGAAGACCGTCTGCGTGCCGGGACTCAACTGCTACTCCTGCCCCGCGGCGTCTGGCGCCTGCCCCATCGGCGCGTTTCAGGCGGTCGTGGGCTCGTCAAAGTTCAGTTTTTCCTATTATATCACGGGCTTTCTCATTTTGCTGGGCGTTTTGCTGGGGCGCTTCATCTGCGGCTTTCTCTGCCCCTTCGGCTGGCTGCAGGAGCTGCTGCACAAGATCCCCACGAAAAAGTTTTCCACAAAGAAGCTCAAGCCCCTGACTTATCTGAAATACGCAGTATTGCTGGTGATGGTCGTTCTGCTGCCGGTACTGGTGGTGAACGACGTGGGTATGGGTAACCCCTTCTTCTGCAAGTATCTCTGCCCGCAGGGTGTGCTGGAGGGGGCGATTCCCCTCTCTCTTGCCAACTCCGGCATCCGGGCGGCGCTCGGCAAGCTCTTCACCTGGAAGCTCAGCATCCTGCTGACGGTGATCGTGCTGAGCATTCTGTTCTACCGCCCGTTCTGCAAGTGGCTCTGCCCGCTGGGCGCGTTCTACGCGCTGCTCAACAAGGTTTCCCTCTTCCAGATGAAGGTGGATAACGATAAATGCGTCTCCTGCGGCAAATGCGCAAAGGTCTGCAAGATGGACGTGGACGTGACGAAAACGCCCAACCACGCTGAATGTATCCGCTGCGGCATGTGCGTCAATGCCTGTCCGACAGGCGCTGTGCATTTCCGCTACGGCTTTGGAGACGGGAAAGAACCCATGAAAAAAACTATTTTAGAAAAAAACACGGAGGAAACAAAATGAAACTGAAGAAACTGACCGCGCTGCTGCTCGCCGCGCTGATGGTACTGGCGCTGGCGGCCTGCGGCGCGAAGGACGGGAACACGAACACCGATACGGGCGACGGGCCGAAGAACGCTGAGGAGGCCGCCGCCAGATACAGCGCGCTGATGGAGCAGGAAAACGCCATTCTCTCGGAAAACACCGATCTCTGGGAAAAGGTTTTCCTCTCGGCCGATAAGGGCATGACCATGCAGGAGGACGGCAAGAACTACGGTGATTTTCTGCTCGACACCATCGAGGGGGCCAAGGATCAGTTCACCGACGAAGAGCTTACACTGCTGAAGGACGCCGCCTCGAAGATCAGCGACATTGAAAACGAGCTGACCGCGCTGGAGGAAAAGTTCCCCGAGATCCTGAACGAGGACACCGACGGCAACGGCGGTATGCAGAAGTTCCCCTCCTTCGAAGGCAAGGATCTGGACGGCAACACGGTCAAGAGCGACGAGCTGTTTGCCGCCAACACCGTCACCGTGGTGAATTTCTGGTTCACCACATGCAGCCCCTGCGTGGGTGAGCTGTCCGATCTGGAAGCGCTGAACCAGCAGCTCGCGGAAAAGGGCGGCTCTCTCATCGGTGTCAACGCCTTCACGCTCGACGGCGACGAAACGGCCATCGCCGAGGCGAAGGACGTGCTGGCCAAGAAGGGCGCCACCTATCAGAACGTGTACTTCGGCTCCGGCGGTGCGGCCGGAAAGTTCGTGGAGAACATCTTCGCTTTCCCCACCACTTATGTGGTCGATCGCAACGGCAACATCGTGGGTGACCCCATCGTGGGCGCCGTCACGGAGGAGAAGCAGGCGGAAGCGCTGCAAAAGCTCATCGATCAGGCGATCGCAAACAGCGAGGGCTGAGGCTCCAATTTCAAAACACATAAAAACGGCAGAGGAACGGGACATTGTGCCCGTTCCTCTGCTTTTCCGATTCACCGCGGTAAAGTGTGCCGCCTTTTGCCCTTGTAAAAAGCACCGCCCTATACTATAATAAATGCTATGTACCCTCGCCGTCAGGAAGTTTCTGAGCATGTTGCGGCCCCGTTCTGCACGAAAAGTAAATACCGGTTTTTGACCGGCCGGCGCCAACAAATTTTAATGTTATAAGGATGTGTTATTTTGTTACTCTCGGGGAAAAGTCTGAAACATGACTTCATCCGTTTTGTCTCCGCCACGATGGCTTCTCAGGTCGTATTCTCGCTCTACTCCATGGTCGATGGCCTCATGGTCTCGATCGGCGTAAACGAATACGCCATGAGCGCCGTCAACCTCGCCATTCCCTTTACCAACGCGCTTTTTTCCATCGCAGTGCTTTTCGCCGTCGGCTCATCAACCCTCATCGCCATTTTTATCGCGCAGGATAAACGGCATGAGGCCGACACGCTCTTTTCGCAGAACTTCGCCACCCTGCTCATCATCGGTGCGGTCATCACCGCACTGGTACTGCTCTTCCTGGATCCGTTTGCAAGGCTCCTCGGCGCAGATGAGATCACGCTCGACTATGTCAAGCACTATCTCCTCGGCATCGCGCCGTTCAGCGTGTGCTACCTCGTATCCTACAATCTCGAGGTGCTCGTCAAAACGGACGGTTATCCGCGTTATGCGCTCTTTACGGTGATTGGAGGGTGCCTGACGAACTGTGTGCTCGACTATATCGCCATCTTCCACCTTGATATGGGCGTGTTCGGTGCGGCGGTCGCCACGGGTATTTCTCAGCTCGTCACCTGTATCTCTTACTTTGTCCACTTCTTCAGCAAAAAGTGCACGTTCCGTCTGCGGAAGTTCCGCTTCGATCCGCGCCTTTACGCGCGCATTCTGCCCATCGGCCTGTCCGATGGCGTGACGGAGCTCTGCACAGGACTGATGATCTTCCTCTTCAACCGCACGGTGCTCAAGTGCATCGGCACGGACGGTGTTGTGACCTATACGGTCATTGCCTATGCCACGACCATCATCATCAATCTGATGGTCGGCGTGTCGCAGGGCACGCAGCCGCTCGTGAGCTATCAGTACGGCAAGGAGGACTATACTTCCTGCCGCAAGCTCCTGCGCTACGCGCTCACGACCGTGTGTGTGCTTGCGCCGGTGCTGTTCGTGCTCATTTTTCTCTTCGCGCCGCAGATCGTGCGCGCCTACCTCTCGCATGCAACGGATGAGCTGATCGCATACTCCATTCAGGCTTTCCGGAAGTACAGCATCTCGTATCTGCTGCTGGGCTTCAACATCGTCATCGGCGGCTTTATGACAGCCAATGAGCGCCCCGTGCCCGCCATCTGCATTTCCGTCGGCCGCGGGCTCGTGCTGCAAAGCGCCGTGCTCTTCGCACTCGCCGTGAGCTTTGGCGGCGACGCGGTGTGGTTCACGCCGATCTTCTCCGAGTTTTTGTGCCTCGTGTTCTCGCTTCGCGCGCTCAAGGCCTATCGCAGGCACCCCGCCGGGAATCGTAAATAGCAAAAAAGGACGCTTTATGCGTCCTTTTTTATTGCCCGTTTTCCGCGCGGTCGATGGACTTTTGCGCATCGAAGCCGTCCGGATAGCGTTTTTGCAGCTTATCGAGGTTGCTTTGCAGGATCTCCTCCAACGGGATCTCCAGCGCTGTGGCCGCCTCGGCAAGGTACCATGCAATATCGCCCAGTTCCTCGGCAAGGTGCGCGCGGTCAAGCGCGTGCCCCTGCGAAAGCCATTTTTTCACGATGTCGATGGCCTCGCCGGATTCGCCGCACAGCCCCATCACACTGTTGAGCAGAACGTCCTTCCACGCAAGCTCCGGATTGAGCGTCGCCATCGCGCGCTTTTGATAGTCGTTGATCTCCATGGTTTCCCTCCGCAGTCATTTTTCTTTTGCCGCTCTTTTTCGCAGCAGGCGGCGTGCTCAGGCTCCCGCCGGAAGCTCTGCATGACGAAAAGGAACATGTAGATCGTGGCGCAGGGCACGGAAAGCGAGCCGAGCACCGTTCCCTCCGTGTCGAACACTGCCGAGCAGAGCGGAATACCGACAAATCCGTTATTCGGGTAGGCAACGCTGCGGGTGAAAACAAGTGTCTCGTCCTCATTCAGCCCAATCAGCTTTGCGATCGGCTTTGCCAGAATCGTAAACAGGATAAAGCAGGACAGGTAGGCCAGCACGATCTTGATGACCTGTGAAAACGGCATATCGCCGAAGTCGCCGCTCGCCGCGGCGAGCACGTTGCAGGGGAAAACACGTCCAGCAGCAGCATGGAAAGGAGGTCTGCCCCCTTGCGATCCACTTTGCCCAGCTTACCCAGCAAAAAGCCGAGCATCATCATTGCCGAGAGAATCAAAACCTGCTGCAAAACCGTCTGTGCCATGTTACCCTACATCGTCCTTTATCTTTGGTTTCATTACTTGAAGTTTTCCCGCGCGTATTTCATCAGTTCCTCGCGGAAATCCGGGTGCGCGATGGCCGCCATGGCCTCAGCTCGCTCGCGCAGACTCTTGCCGGAAAGCTCTGCAATGCCGTACTCAGTCGCAACATACTGGATCATCGTGCGCGGGGCGGAGATCGTGCTGCCGCCGGGGATCGTGGCAAGAATGTTGCTCTTGCGCTCGCCGTCCTTCGTAAGGCGCGAAGAGTTGATGCAGATGAAGCCCTTGCCGCCCTTCGAGCGGTAGGCGCCCTCGAGAAAGTCCATCTGCCCGCCGATGCCGGAGAGCTGGCGCGTAAGCGCGCTCTCGGCGTTCTCCTGCCCCATCAGGTCGAGCTGCACACCGCCGTTGATGCTGATGACGTTGCTGAGCTTAGAGATGCGTTCGACCGAGTGAATGTAGTCGAGGTCGCCGGGGTGGAAGAGGTCCGGCTCGGCATCGAGCCAGTCGTAAAGCTCCTGCGAGCCCATGGCAAGGTTCCACGCGGAAAGGCCGGTATCGAGCTCCTTGCGGGCGTTCGTCAGCTTGCCCGCCTTGTAAAGCTCAAGGAAGGCGTCGGAAATGGTACCGGTGTGGCAGCCGAGGTCGCGCTTATCGGACTCCGCGAGCATCTTGGCAACCGTATAGGGTACGCCGCCCACGCCGAGCGACAGCACCGCGCCGTCCGGAATCTGCTCGACCACCAGCTTGGCGATGGCGATGTCCGTTTCGCTCGGCTCGCGGTAGGAGCGAAGCGGCAGCGGCTCATGCTCACCCTCGACAACATAGTCCGCCTCGGAGAGGTGGACGCGAATCGAGTTTTCGAAGCCGTGCAGCCTCGGATAGTGCTCGTTGATTTCAAAAATGACCGTCCTCGCGCTCTCAAAGATCGTGCGCCACGCATACGGCGAGATGCCGAGGCCGCAATAGCCCTCCGCGTCCGGCTTGGAGACCGGCACGAACGCCACGTCGCAGCGGATGTGCTTGTCGCGGTAGAGATACGGCAGCGAGCGCAGCATGACCGGCATGAATTTCACGAGCCCGCGCGCTTGGAGCTTCCGCTCATAGTCGCCGATGTGCCAGCTATAGTAGGTGAAGCTCTCCTGCTCGGGGTCGCTTTCGACGATCTCAATGCGCGGACGGATCACAAGGCCGCCGCGCACCTTGACGTCCTTGACTTCTCCCTTACGCGCAGCGAGCGCGCGGTCGAGCAGTTCAGGAAAGCCCGCGCCGAAGCCGTAGTCCACCCAGTCGCCGGACTGCACAGCCTTGACAGCCTGCTCCGGCGTAACAAACTTTGTCTGATAGTCATTCATAAGAAAAATTCTCCTTACTTCGATGCTTTCTAATGTAGCAGACCTTGCGCCGCTTGTAAATCGTTTCAGAATGAAAAAAGGCTCGCCGTACAGGTCTTTCTCTTGCGCACCCGCAGCAATTCTGCTATGCTTGGCTCATCTGATCCGTCAACATAAAGGAGACTGATGCATCATGGTCGAAAACTATCAGGAAATGCTTGATCGGGAATCCAACGGTTTTATCCGTCACAACGGCATTCGCATCGTTTCGGTCGACGAAGAGAAAAGCGTGCTCGAAGCGGCGGTTACCGACGCAAGCCGCAATGTCTGGGGCGGCGTACACGGCGGCTTTCTCTATGCAATGGCAGACACCGCCGCGGGCGCGTTCGCGCGCATCAAATATGCCCAGCGCAACGTGACACTCAGCGCTACGATCAGCTACCTCCGCCCGACAACGCATTCCAAATCGCTCACCGCGGTTGGCCGCGAGGTGAAGGTCGGCGGCCACATTGGCTTTTTCGAGGTCGATATCACCGACGACTCAGGTGCACTCATCGCCCGCGCAGAGGTGAATATGTACTTTTTGGATCATTGAACAGGCAAAAGCCGGCATTCCGCTTGCAGCGGAATGCCGGCTTTCTTCCTTTTAAGCTTCCCCAGCGTCTCTCTTTCAGGGCAGGCTGTCCAGCGGGTTGGCACGGTATCCCTCCATGAGGCTATCGTTTTCCATGATGAACGGGCGCGTCGTATCCTGATCCCACGCGGTATCGTATTTTTCCATCAGATAGTCGCTCAGTTCTGTGCGGTTCCGGAGCTTCACCAGACGGTACGGCTCCTGAAAGGCCACCTTTTCGACAAAGTAGAGGCTTCCGTCCTCTGCCGGCAGCAGCACGCCCACATGCCCGATGAAGAGCGTGTTGTCGGTATCGGAGAACTTATCATGCAGGACGACGGAGATCAGCCGTGCAGTGCTGTCTGAGAAGGCGATGCCGCGCGCCGCCCAGCCCGCTTGAAGCGCCTCGACCTGCGCGGTAACCTCTGTGCTGTCCGCAGCCGCCACCGGGGCGAACAATGCGCAGAACGCAGCGCTGCTGCCGCCGCAGAGGGCGTTCGGGTCGGCGCTCAGCGTTTCAAGATCCAGAAAAAGGGCGTCCTCGCCCTGCGTATCGGGCTGATCCTCTCCGGCGGTGAGAAATTCGCCAAACAGTGAGAATGCCGTAATACGGCAGTTGTAGCCGGGGAAACTGCCGTTTTTCTCTGCCCACAGATCCTGCATCTCATAGGGGTCGTACTTGGTGGCGGTCGGCGCGGCGCTTTCAAAGCCGTCCGTCAGCCATTCGCTCTTGACGCTCCGATTGAAAAGATCTACCTTTTTAAAAAGGGCGCTGACCCGGCTTTCGTCCACGCCGGCGTTCGCAAGCGCAGCGGTGAGCAGCGCGCGCGAATCCCCGTCCGTCAGGTTCGCGTACGTGACCGTTTCCAGCGGAGGCTGTGCATTGTCTGTGTCTGGTTTTGTTTGCTCGCCGCAGCCGGAAAGTCCTGCAAGGAGAATGCCAAGAACCAAAAAAGCGGGAAGCAGCTGTTTTTTCATATTCATCAATCGTTTTGCCTTTCCTGTAAATGATCGTCTTGCGCTACAAGTTTGCACGGCCTTGCGCGCTCTTATACAGTAGACACATCGGCGGAAACAGTCTACATCGGATCAGAGAAGAACCCATATCCCATTTTGGCATTCAAAAGGCCATACCTTTCCAGTGTTTCCGGCGCTCCTTCCGGCGCATAGCACCCCGGCCACCAGCTCAGGAAATCCTCGTCCAGCCCGTCTGTGGGTGTATCGGGCAAATACAAAACGAACGTCACTCCGTCCTCCATGCCGTACGGCGCAGCGGGCACATAGCAAATACCGTCCTCGATCCATTCTTCCCCGCCCTCGTCATCGCAGTTCAACTCTGATAGCGTCATGGAATAGCTGTATTCGTCCACTTTTTCAATGTCCGAAAACCGTCCGGAAAAATGGCAGAGATAGACCGTTCCGTTTGGATAGTCCTCACCGATGGCTCCCATGTCGGAATCGTGAAACTGTCCTGAAAACGTTCCGTCCCGCTCCAGCGTCAAGGACGTTCCCCAGCCGCCCACGCCGCTGGAGAATTCAAGATCCATTGGGAAATCGTCCGGCAGGGACACCTCGCTTTTGGGGCCGCAGCCGGTCAACAATGCCGTGCAGAATAACAGCAACGCCGTCTTTTTTATTGAAATACGTTTCATAGTTGATCCCTCCCACTTTCAGTATATCGTTTTTCGTGTTTGAAAACAAGCTTTCCTTTCGAGGGGCTGCCCGCCCTGCTAAGCGCAACAAATCCAAAGGGTAAAATCAGGACAAGGCGGAAAAAACGTGCTTGCATTTCCTGCAAACATGTGGTAATTTAAATGCAAGGCGGTTAGAGTTGTCTAACCGTTATGTTCGAACGCGGTACTCCTTTTGCGTTGGAGTTCTACCCTTGCGCGCAGGTAAATCGTTCGGGCGCGGCCTGCTTTTCGCCGTACGGCTAACAATCCTTACCACGCAACCGCGAAAGCAGGCAGTTAACCCCAAAAAGCCGCTTTTGGGCGGCTTTTGAAAGGCCCTGTAGTTAGACGAGTCTAACTACAGTAACAAGGAAACAAGGAGGCGAAAGCAAATGTCTGAAGAAATTTTGATCCGTCAGGGCGCGCCGACGCTCGCGGGCATCAAGACGGGGAGCTTGTTTCCCTGCCCCTGCGAGAACCGCGAGGCGCTGCTCACCGCCATCCGGCAGCTGAACCGGCGGCTGTCGCCCAAGGGGCCGTGCCTGCTGCCGCTCCGCTTTCTGCTGGGGCAGGCGCTCCTTTACCTATACCGCCCCGCCGGACTGCGGCGGGATTTGCGGGATGTGCAGGCGTCCGAGCTGCTGCGATGCCGTGCCAGAGCTAAAAGCGGTATCTCCCGGTCATCTTGTGCGCTGTATCAGCATACCGGAGGTGCATCTATGAGCGAAATTCTGCTTGAGGCCAAGGGGCTGGCAAAGGAGTTCACTCTGAAAAACAGAAAAAAAGTACACGCCGTTTCCGACGTGTCACTTGAGATATTCAAGGGTGAAACTCTTGCCCTCGTGGGTGAGTCCAGCTGCGGCAAATCGACACTTGGACGAGTGCTTATCCGGCTCATAAAGGCGACGTCTGGAGAGATACGTTCGGCGGAACTAATATCACCGCGCTTAGTGAGAATGACTTCGGCCCATACCGTCGTCGTATGCAGCTCATATTTCAGGATCCCTACGCCTCCCTTAATCCGCGCATGACCGTGCGCGACATTGTGGCGGACCGCTGAAAACGCACAAGCTCTGCCACACAAGGGAGGAAATGACCGAACGCGTGCCCTCGCTTCTGCGCGACGTCGGTATCCCGGAGGAGTTCCTCTTCCGCTACCTCCACAAGTTCTCCGGCGGGCAACGCCAGAGGATAGGTATTGCCCGCGCCATCGCCCTCGACCCAGCACTCATTGTCTGCGATGGGCCGGTTTCCGCGCTTGATGTTTCGGTTCAGAATCAGATACGCTCCTGTTATTGATATTTTTATATTTTTTCGAAAAAAATGAGCACCTACCTACGCAAGCAACGTAGAAAGGTGCCCAATTCCGTAGGGAGAGAAAAAATGGCTATTCTAATCACAAATTCTTTTCCATCTCGATTAGGTTGTCCTCACCGCCTCTGTTTCGATAGCCGAAGCGGTAAGTATAGCCCATCTTTTCATAGAATGGCGTGGCGGTCACAGAAGATGTGAGCCATACGCGACCTGCAATTGTGCATAGTTCATCACTTTCCAACACTTCAAAAAGCTTCCGTCCGTACCCCCGCCCTATATACTCTGGAAGCAAGAACGCGGCAACGATCTCTGGCGTATTCTCATCAGGAACTACCGAGCCGCAACCGATAATCTTACCATCATGCCAAAGCACATAGGTATGACCCGCTTTTGCGATTTCTGCAATCGTATCAGGTTCATATTTGCCATAGAGATACGCGATCTCATGAGAAGGGCAGTCTGTAGCATTTACCTCCACCAGTGTACGGCGGATGAGGGAAGAAATCGGATGCTCGTTGCCGCTACAAAAAAGCTTTATCTCCACACACAACATCAGGTGTTGGGATAGGGCTCTAAAAATGCGTGGAAGTGACGCATAGGCAGGTTCGTGCCCCAAACAATACGCATATTGGGGATACTCTCACGATCCTCATAGAGTGCCTTTACAGCAGCAATGACATAGTCCAGATGCTCCTTGGTCAGACGGCTGCGGTCGATGGCGAAACGTACCACGTTGGCTACCTCTGCCTGTTGCTCGGGCGTCTTGAGGTCGTACTCCATGGAGTAGTCACCCAGCTCGGAGGTGCGGATACCGTAGCGGCGGATCAGCTCGACAGAGAAGCCCTGACCGGCAAAGGTGTCGTGACCGCGCTTGCCATCGAAGAACTCATCCATATTGATATAGACGGCATGGCCGCCAGCGGGCAGCACCACGCCTTTGACGCCGGCATCGTAGAAGCCCTCAGCCAGATAGTTGCACTGTGCCACGCGCTCTTCCATGTAGTTGAAGTCGCAGCTTTCGTACATACCAACAGCCAGCGCCATAATGTCACGGCCGGACATGCCGCCATAGGAGTCGTTGCCATAGCAGGAGATCTGCTTGACCTTCAGGCGAACGCCCACGTCCATCTTCGTGGTCCCGTCTTCATTGAAGTCGGAGAAGTTCTTCCAGAATAGGCCCTTGTCGCGGAAGGCCAGCATACCGCCCATGTTGGCGTGGCCGTCCTTTTTGGCGGACATGCAGAAGCCGTCGCAGTAGGAGAACATCTCGGTAGCGATCTCGGCGATGGATTTGTCGGCATATCCATCTTCGAACTTCTTGATGAAATACGCGTTCTCAGCCCAGCGGGCAGCATCCAGAATGTAGGGGATGTTGTTCTTATGCGCGATCTCGCTGACTGCACGCAGGTTGGCCATGGACACGGCCTGACCACAGACGGGGTTGTTTGTGATACAGGAGAAAATCAGCGGGACATTATCTACACCAACAGCATCAATGAGCTCCTGGAGTTTATCCAAGTCCATATTGCCCTTAAAGGGATTTTTCTCATAGCGGCCGTCCTCGGGAACCTCATACAACAGTTGCTTATTGTACAGATTGCGAGGGATAGAGCCCATTTGCTTGATGTTGCCCTCAGTGGTGTCAAAGTGACCGTTGGAGGGGATGGTGAAGAGCTTACCGGGATAACGCTCGGCGAGAATCTTCTTCACGATTTCCATCAGCACAGATTCGGCAGCACGGCCTTGCTGAATGATGAAAGTATTGGGGCGCTCCATCTGGGCAGCACCACCATTAAAGAGACCACCCTCATACTCACGGAGATAGACTTCTTCTATCATCTTCTCCACATCGCGGCAGTCGGTACGGACCAGATCCAGAATCTTCTTCCAGTTCTTCTCGCCGCCGCGCTCAAAGATGTCGCGAAATGTATCCAGCAGCACATAATAGCCGGTATTGCGGCCATAGGCTTCATCGCCCATAAAGAGAGCTGCCCATTGGTGGTTGGTCATGGCAGTGGTACCGGAGTCGGAGAGCATGTCCACCGTCAGCATGCCAGCGGGGAAAGCAAACTCATTGTAGTGCAGTGCTTTCAGCACACGTTCACGCTGTTCTACCGTCACATCGGGGATGTCGCGGACAGCAAAAGAAAAATGATGGGGCGCAGGAATGAAGTGACCCCAAAAAGTTAGACAATATTTCGAAGTAAAAATTGTTCAAGCAGC
>ERZ779895.3273-NODE-3273-length-12908-cov-5.038046_pt1 | contig 12908 bp, 13 predicted proteins | sample MGYA00511093_ERZ779895 | MGnify/ENA primary metagenome ERZ779895 (study PRJEB29588, sample SAMEA2142970) | human gut metagenome | biome: human gut; feature: human-associated habitat; material: faeces | place: Denmark | collected 2008/2010 ... | reverse complement strand
TGAAAATAGATTACAAATAATGTTAAAAATTCACAAAATTTTGTGAATAAAACACATGACTAACTGTTGGTTAGTGTTAGTCCAATCGATTGGACTAATAAGCACTTAACAAAAAAGTCCAATCAATTGGACAGGAGGTTTAATAGTGGATAATGAAATTAAAACTTGGTTTTTCAAAGAGCAACCTATTTCCGGTATGCTTGATTATGAAAGTGACGGGTTCAAAGATTTCATGTGTAAAAAATTTGTAGATTATTTCTTTTGTCGCACATGTGAAATGTTTGAGTGGTCAGGTGATTTTCCTACCAAAGAAATTCCACAATATGTTCTTGAAAGTCATATACAGAGAGGTGGCTTTACAGGAATTATAAAAGTAGATGATAAGTTTTATTCTGTCTATGGTGGATTGGGTGGTGAAAGGAATTATAATTATTTGCCCACAAAATTGATAGTTGCTAATCCTTATTTGAAAATAAATTCTAATGAATTTGAGATAGATAAAGAATGCGTTATTATACAGAATGATGCATATTATATGGGTTTATCTTTTATTCATAGAATGTATGCAAGTGAGCTTGTAGAGAGTAAATTATCGAGACGAATAGCTTCAATAAATATGCGCGCAGCTAATGTATTTACAGCTTCTGACGACGATACAGAATTATCAATAAATAATTTTGTTAAAAATCTTATTAAGGGTAAAGTCGTCAGTATAATGGATAATGCATTCTTGAAAAATGCTACAACTCTCCCTTATACTGAAAATAGCTCACGCACTCTTACACAATTAATTGAGAATGAGCAATATATAAAGGCTTCATGGTATAATGAGATAGGTATACAAGCAAATTATAATATGAAGCGAGAAAGTATTAATTCGAATGAAGCTCAACTTAATAAGGACGCATTACTTCCACTTTGTCAACACATGCTTGATATGAGACGGCATGCTTGTGATAAGTTAAAGGAAGTTTTTGGTCTTAATGTATCAGTAGATTTTTCCTCCTCATGGAAAGCTATGGCTGAAAGTGTCATGTCTCAAAATGAGGAGAAAGAGGAAGAAAAAAGTGACTCAGACGAAAAGTCCAATCGATTGGACTCTGAAAAAGAGACCGAGAAAGATAATGAGGAGGATAAAGAATGAACGCAGACACATTTAAGCTCCCTAATAGATTAAATGATTTGTGGGGTGATTGCGAAAATTTTCATACATTTAGTAAAGCTATTAGACAATTAAGATTAGTAGATTTTTTTCCTTCTCAAATTGTAGGTTTTGCTGATTTAGACTCACCAACAATAGATAATGTTTTATTATTTCCTGAAAATAATTATGACCTTTCAATAAAATTAGGAGAGATTTTTCATTATTCTTTTAATAAGACACCTGAAAGGTATATGGGAGACGAAACAAGTAGATATACAAAGGCTCCATTTCATGATTTATTATACAAGTATGGAAATAGAAAAATTAGTTCTACATTAGCTAATGCTGTTACTTCATATTTATTTAATAATAAATCATTATACATTTATTTATATTATGACGACAGAAACACGTCATATAGATATTACGGTATAAATTTTACAGAGACATATATAAATCAATTACTTTATAATAAATTCTCTAAAAAGTGGTTAGGTTTATACGACGAGCTTCAAGAAGTTCTTGACTTCTTAAATCCTTATCAAATGTCAGTTGATAGAACACTTAATAGTAATTTATACAGTACTAATTTTTCTGTAAAAGAAATAACAAAAGATACTGTTAGCACAAATGCAAGTGAGACATCAAGTAATAATGCGACTGACGGTGTTTACGGATTTAACTCGTTATCACCCGTTAATAGTGACACTACAAAAGGTGATAGTTCAAGTAATGGTGAGACTACTTCAAATCGTGAATATTTAGATAGTAATACAGCTGATTATACACGAGATTTAGGAGATACTGAAACTATTACTCGAAAAGGTAATATAGGCAATCATACTATGTATGAGCTCTATAAGGAAAAATTAGAATATCTTAATATTAAAATTATAGATATAATAAATAACGACATTGGCGAGTTTTTAACTCGTAATGAATATTAATTTAAGAGGTGGTTTTATGTCAAATGTTGCAACATTTATTGTGTCCACTGTACTGCCGATAGTTATAGCTTGTGCTACTGCAATTATAGCTATAATTAAAACATGTACAAATTCCAAAAGTAAGAAAACGCTCACAAACGTTTGTTCTTACGACGACATGCATGAGAAAATGCTCGAATATGTCAAGGAAGCAGAAAAATCGTACACTGCTATTAAAAATGTTCAAGGTATGGACGCGGGATTATTTAAGCGTAATTATGTTATTACCCGCTTACAGGTCTATGCTGTCTCTTGTGGATACGATTTTGATGAAGAATTTTGGGACGCTGAAATTGCCAAAATTTGCGAATACACGAAGGAAGTTAATTACTAAACATAAAAGTCCAATCGATTGGACTTTTGGAAATTATATTAAAAGGAGATTAAAATAATGACTGTTACTCAAATTTACGCCATTCTTAATACTGTTATCGGTGAAACGACCGGTAAAACTGACCTTGTTAAAGAGGATTTGTCCAACCTTGTCAATGTAGGTGATGAAGTATTTAATAATGCCGACAAAGATAAGTATGTTAAATCACTGCTTAATCATATCGGTAAAGTTATCTTTGTTAACAGAGAGTATAAAGGCTCTGCTACGAGTGTTCTCATGGACGGTTGGGAATATGGTTCAGTAGCTCAAAAAATTCAAGCAGAGCTTCCCGACTCTACCGAAAACGAGTCTTGGGAATTGACGGACGGCGAGACATATAATCAAGACATTTTTAATGCTCCAACTGTTTCTGAAAAATTCTTTAACAGCAAGGTTACCTATGAGATTGATATGTCCTTTGCCGAAAGACAAGTTAAACAATCGTTTGATAATGCAGGTCAAATGAATAGTTTCTTCTCTATGATTGAAAATCGTATTCGCATGAGACGTACTATTGACTTTGAAAACCTTATCAGACGCACAATCAATAACTTCATTGGCGCTACTGCATTAAATGGGATTACAGATGTTACAAAGCCGGGGAATTCTACATCGGTAAAAGCTATTAATCTTTTGAAGGAGTATAATGATAAATTCACGAAAACTCTTAAAGCAAACGTTGCTTTGTTCGATTTGGATTTTATTAAGTATGCTGCTTATCGTTTAATGCTTGTTTCGGACCGTATGGTATCAGCTTCAACGTTATTCAATATCGGCGGTAAAGTAAGATTTACCCCGAAAGATTTACAACATATTGTCTTGCTCTCTGAATTTAGAAATGCTGCGAATGTTTATTTGCAATCCGATACCTTCCATAATGAATTAACGAAACTTCCTGATAGTGAGCCTATGAATTATTGGCAAGGTACAGGTACTACTTACGAGTTTGATAAGACTTCAACTATAAATGTTACTGTAAAAGACCCTGCAGCACCTTCGACTACGAAAGATGTATCTCTTTCCGGTATTCTCGGTGTTATCTTCGACCGTGATGCATTGGGTGTCTGTAACGTTGATAACCGTATAACCACTCATTATAATGCAAAAGCAGAGTTCTATAATAACTTCTATAAGAATGATGCCCAATACTTTAATGATTGGAACGAAAACTTTGTTATGTTCTATATTGCTGACTCGGTGGCAGCTCGATAAGCATGAAAAAAAGGGTGCCGTAAGGCACCCTTTCAATTTAGTCCAATCGATTGGACTTTAATTTTAAGGAGGTAGTATGAGTGTAGTTATTTATGGTAATACATATACATTTGATGATTATCCTGAAAATGTCTTAAATTTTATTCCAAAAAATGCAAGCGGAAATACTTATAAAATAAATATGGCATTTAATTCAGGTGGATATGTTTGTAAGGAAATATTTTTTTCTACTGATGAAAATGGTGAACTAACAGAAATTGGGTATACTCTCCCAGTAGGTCATGTATGGTCTAAGGAAAAAGGTTGGAATAGACAAAATATTATATTTAAGACAATTAGTGTAACTACCGGTTCTGTAACAGTAAGTGATGGGTTAGACATTAATAAAGTATTAATGTTTCTTTCGTCATTATTTAAGTATACTGATACATATAGTATTCCTGAGTATTATTACTATACCATTGATGGATTATTAGATAATGACTATATCTTTAATGTACATTTTTCTTCTAATAATACCGTATTTACTAAAATTACTGTAAAAATACGAAATGGTAGAGTAGTTCAAATGCTTTTTTATAAAGCAGGTTCAACTACTGATTATGTTACAATCGTTCATGACGCATCAGGTTTAACTAATTCTTTATACTCTGAAATTATTTTAGACGGTGAAGGTAATATTAGAGATACATATTTGAATTGTTATACATTTTTACAATTATTTAAGAGAAGTTATTTTAGTGAATTTAATTATGATTCTTCTAATTCTTTTATAGATTTAGGTGGGCTTTATGGATTAGAACTTAGATTTACTTATTGGTCTGTTATTCCCAATTTTGTATCATTCTTTCCTAATTCTATACCTGCTTCTGTATTAAATGGTATATTTAGATTTAATGAAACATATTTCGCATATCTTAAACAAAATCCTAACGATAAATTAATTGTAGGTGGAAATGACCCATTATGTAGGAATAATATAAGAACATTTAATCAATATTATTATAAACTATATACACCACAAAATGTTAAGTTTAATCCTCAATATAATATTTTATCATGGGATAATGTATCAAATGCGGATAATTATCAATTAGAATATCCTAATGGTTCAGGTCACATAATTACTGAAAATCAAGATTTTTTATATCTAAATGGTAAATATATATTAAAGGCTCAAACATCATTAAATTTTATAAGTGAAAGTGATACCGTTGATATTATGGTCACTAATTACAATACTAATATTGTATTTGGTTATTATAACTCTTCGGAGTCCAATCGATTGGACAAAACATTATCACAACAATTTGAAGCAGCGTGTACGTTCAGAAATAGTGTATCAGTCCTTAATCCTGTTATTGAATTGGAAATGGACGAATTACCAAAAATTAATTATGTATATTTAGTTGCATTACATAGATATTATTATGTAACTGATATAACTATTATACGTAATAGATTATATGCCTTACACCTTGCTGTTGACGTATTAATGTCATATAAAGATGAAATACTTAACTTAAATCCTATTATAGAGAGACAGGAAAATTATTATAATAATTTACTTGTTAATGACCATGTTATTACACAATTAAAATATAATTATTCAACTCAAACAGCTGAGGGTGATATTTCATTCAGTATGACTGATTTAGATTTTATAATAACTGCATTAACAAGTACTGATACAGGAAATCCTCCTGTTACACAGCAACAAGTTACTTTACTAAGCCCCATGTGTGGTGCATATCTAATTACATCTAAAAATGCCTTTTTACAATTTGCTGAGGGAATACTTAATCCAAGTTTTTGGGATAGTGTTTCTGCTATGTTTACAAATAAGGGTGAATATATTTATGGCATTAAAGGTATTAATTTTAATATTAAATCTACTACAAATTTACCTTGGACAGGTACTTCCTCAATATCGTTAGGAGGAAAATCTGTTACAGGTCTTGACTCTTCAAACGTGTTTATTGTTCCTATGGGGTGTACCCCTTATTTAGAGTTTAGATTTGATATTCCCTCAGTAATTGATAATAATTTTGCATTTATGCGAACATCACCATATACGGAGTATGAATTATTCTTGCCGTTTGTAGGTTGGATAACTCTCGACGCAGATATAATATTCTCTCAAAATATTACTTATTTGTATATTATATATTATATAGATGTAGTTACACTTAATGCTACGGTTGTTGTTTCTAAAATATCTGCTACGGGTACTCAATCTCCTATAAAAGTAAGAGGTGAAAATATTTTATATATGACTAACTGTAATGTAGGTGTAGACATTCCATGGGGTACAACAAATATAAACGAGATATATAAAACTATTACAACCGGTGCTGTGTCTCTTGCTACTTCTGCTGCAAGTGGTTTTGTGTCTTATAAAGCTGCAAACTCTTCTGCTAATGCACTATACCCTGCAAGTGGACGTCGAATAAATAATGATAGACAAATTAGTGCTCAAAGAACCCGTATAAGTGGTGATGCAAATATGGCTCATTCATTGATAGGTGGTTTATCCAATACAATGAATAATACAGTATTAAATCTTAGACAAAGATTTCAACATGGTAATATTGGAAATGGTGTTTCTGATACCTATGTTGCTTCAAAACCCGTTCTTCGTGTTAAATATCCGTCAATATTGATACCTGATAATTATAGTAGTTTATATGGATTTCCATGTGGTTCTACATATAAATTATCAAACTTAAAGGGTTTTACAATAGTTGATAGGGTTCATATGGACGGGTTTCCTAATGCTACATTAGATGAGATTGAAGAAATTGAGTCCATATTAAAATCAGGTGTAATCTTATAGTCCAATCGATTGGACAAAGTAAAGAGAGGGTATTATACCCTCTCTTTTTAATATAACCATTCCGGAATATTCCTTATTAAATCTCTCCAAAATGACTCTAAATTATCTACTCTATTGTCATTATTGTATACCTCTGTCAGTGTCTGACCAATTAATATAATTTCTTACTATTTCTCCTACTTCATTATCCTGATAAAATACTTTATCATTGTTGAAAAACCACTTAATCTTTTTTCCTAATTCGTCATAGGGTTTAGTTAATTTTCTACGCCAATTAGGTTTATGATTATAATCTTGTGAAAATATCAAATCTTTATCCTTATTTTTAAGTGGTGTAGTTTTTTTATGTATATATGTAAAATATATACCCTTATATGACATTACTTCACACTGTAAAGTATCTATACCAAATATAATAAAGTATATAAATGCTATTTTTGCGTTTTTATATTCCATAGGTAAATGAGGATATAAGGCTATTTCCCATGCACCACTTGTAATCATTTGTAATTTAGGATTATTAAACGCAAAATATTTATCAGATTTTTTATTCCTTTGAGGAAAATCTGTAAATTCGACTGCTACTGTTAATTCAGAGTCTCCATACTTATACAAATCTATTGTTCCTTTCTTCATTCGAGTTATATAAGTTAACCCCATTTCAGTAAAATATGGACAATATTTATTAACAGTATTACCCGCCATAAATATTGTTACATCTCCTCTGTCACGAATAATAGTTGAAAATGTATTCATACATATTACAAATTCGTCTTGTAAATAAAGCCTCCTTGTGATAATCTCGTCAAAGAATATTGTTTTTATTCTCGGATATGATGTTGATTTATCGTGTTCTTGATTATTGAGAGCAAACCCGTAACAAAAGACATCTTCATTTAATATTAATTTTTTAAGATTTTGGTCGTATCTTGCAAGATACCATGCGTCAGACATATACGCAATAGTATCCCATTGTCCCTTTGTATACTTTTTTACTAATCCATTATTTACATGGTTAGCAAACATTGTTCTACTTCTTTTACCCTTATAGTCTACGTCCCACCTTCTAACTAATGCACATTGATTTCCATTTTCACAATAATCTTTTAACATGTAATCTATTACTGCATAAGTTTTTCCGTTAGAACGTTCACCGATTAAAATATTATACACTGCTTTATATTTTAGTATGTTCTTCAATGAATAATATTTTACCTTTTCTTTCGTCTTTTTCTCTTTCACATTTTCTTGTCCAATCGATTGGACTTCACTTTCTAACTCAATTTCCACTAATTTGGTACCTCCATTTCCGCAATATTTAATAGATAATCTATATATTTATCTGATAATGATAAACTATATTCCGAATTTTCTATGTGAACACTTGATAACTCATTAAAGTAACCATAATTTCCTTTATAATCTTTTACATATCCTTCTACCTCCTCGTCTATATAAGTATGTGTTGTTCTTCCACTATATTCAGGTGGGATTGTTAAATCCTCTGAAAAAGCATCAAAAATATTTTTATATTTCTTTTCCATATATGGAATTGCTGTAAATTTTCTTAACCCCGATACCGTTAAACTATATTTAGATTTTACACTATCACTCAATCGTCTTTCATTATAAAATTCTACCATATATCTTTTCGCACCTAATGTCTTAAAATTCTTATATGAATGTTCTTCATTTTTTTCTTTTTCCCAATCCCAAATACCTAATTGTCGTACTTCCCCCTTTTTATTTTTTGGTCTCATTAATTCCACATCTATATTATAAAAATTTAATACACGTTTAATCTTATTTATTATCATACTATTAAATTTATCTATATATTCCATGTGTTTATCAGCATTTACTACTTTTACGCTATCTGTATCGCTATAAATATAATCATATTGAAACTCAAATATTGCTGTAAATAAATTCCTCCTTGCATAAGCTGTTATATAAATCCCATGGATAATATAATAAACGCTTAACTGATTTATTATATTTTCCTATTTCTTCCTCAATATCTGCTAATTCTTTTCCCCACTCATTATTTTTATATGTTATATTGTCTCTACAAATATCTGTAACACACATTCCAAATTCTGAATTAAGGTCCTCTTTTGACCTCATATATTCTACTTCATATCCCTCAACTCCTTTTAATTTTGTTTTATTTTCATACAATTTTAATACAGATAATACTATTTCTTTTGGTAAAAATCCTTTCTTAAATCTATAAAAATTAATTATGCCCATATCGTCCCATTTATACATAGCTTCTATAATACGAAAATCTTGTTCTGTTATTGTAGTAATTAAATGGTCTGCCGATACGAGTCTACCATTATTTTCTAATGGATTTACTAACTTTTTACAATGTGACGACGAAATATAATTTTCAAAATATACAATAGGTTTTAATCCATTTATTTCTATCGTAAAAATACAACAATAATTTCTTAAATTAAATTGAAATTCTTCTTCACTTTTAATTATAACTTTTTCAGGACGGGACATTGGAAATTTTTCAGATACCATTATGGACGGATAATCTGATATTAAGTCAAAACTATCAACATTTTCAGTAACTTGAAATGCTCTTACAGGATTTGCATGCGTAAAACCTCCCATAAATGCTTCCTTACATATTCTATATGTTTCAGCATTTAATGTTAAATTTTTAATTAATTTTCTGTAATTATTAAACTTACTTACCTTTTTTGCATGCCCTCCTTCATATAAACAAGTATCCCTTGTATATTTACGTACAAATCCTGTCTTTGTTAACGGTATTTTTGTTATATCTCCTAATCTTTCTATTAATTCCTGTATATATGCACATACTACTATAACGTCATTACTACAATATTTTAATTCTTGTTTTGTTAATTCTGTTTTACTATGCCTTATTAATGAATAATCCAAATCACCTACCTTTTTTGATACTTTATATTTAATTAATTGGTCACTTAATTTTGCTAATGAATACCCCGATAATAAATAACTACACCTAAATTCTATCCCGTCGATTGTAATTGCCTGTATAGGTTTTCTTTTAGATAATGAAAACACTTTTTGCCACTTAAACAACTTTCTAATAAATTGAAATTCATACGCTAAATTATGCACATATATTATTAATCTACGATAATTATTTAACTCATAATATTCCTTTATTGTCTCTAACATATCTAAAAATTCTTTCCATTCCCTACCTATTATAACTTTCCCGTCTAAACAAAATGACCATTCATACATAAACGCCGCTTTTTGTCCATTCAATTGGACTGACGAACTCTCTATGTCAAATGCTGCCGGAAAATTATAATATCTGATATTTTCCTTCTTTTTTACATTTTTATACTCCTTTATGAATTTTAAGACATTCATTATTTCAGACGGTTTATTCAGTTTTTGGTCCTCGTCTAAAATAAACATCGAAATTATCAAACTCCTCATCACTTTCTTGCATTTTTATGTATTCTTTGTCTAATGACTCTGACATTATATTTAATAGACTATCCTCGTCCAAGTTTGGATATTCTTCATAAATATTTGCTAACATTTTTTGTATTTGATCACTATCTAATGTTGTATTACTTTCAGGCAAATAAATAGACGTTAATCTATTATAAATATCCCAAAATTTATAATAATTCTTTGAAGTTATTAAAACATTCGTTTTTGCTGATACCCTATCTATAAAATCTCTAAGCGAATTTTCCCACCCTTCTACGGTAGAAGTTTTTGTGTTTAGAAACTTTTTTATAATTGATAATTGTCCTCTTAACTCATTAACTGACATATTTATATTTACATCAAAATCCGCATGTGCCCATGTTGTACCTTTGCTTATGTCAAAATTATTTCTATATGCTTGTGGAAGTGGTATATCTGTCCTACTTTCTAATGATTTTATAGCCCTACTACGCCTTTTATTAGCATAACTTGACGCCTGACTTACTAATGAATATAATTCTTTTTTATTCATTTTAAGCATAACATCATTTTTCATTTCTAATATTTTTTTAATAGAATAACGAGGCATTTATACCCCACCTCCTAAAATATACTTTTCAGACCAGCCTAAACGAATGTAATAAAATAATATTAATTCATTATTTATTTTTCCATTCTCGAAACAATACAAATTTGCAATCGAAACATTCATATAACTTGCAACCTCTTCCGCTGACATTTCAAGTATAGCTTCCCTGAAATATTTACAAGATTTGCCTATTTTTAGTAATTTTCTATTTTCTTCGTCCGTCCTTTTTAATTTCATATTACCTCCAAAAATACCCCTATCTTTTTAATTTCATATTACCTACAAAATAATACCCCTATCTTGATAATTTTCAAGACAGGGGTACATTCCTCTGTTTAATTGTAATTATTCGTCCTCAATATCTTCGAGATATTCAGCTTCATAAATCTTGTTCAGAATTACTTTAATTACCTCTAATGATCTTGCTTTCTTTTGTTCTATCTCTATTAGTTTATTTAATGCTGCCACTATATCAGCCATTTTATAACCTCCAATTAAAAGTCCAATTGATTGGACTAATATTAAAGTACCTTAACAGTCGTTATTTCCTGTTTAGATTTTGTCTTTGAACGGCTCAACTGTATTGCTATATTTTCTTCTCTAATAGCTTTATTGAGTTTATCATAATCCCCATCATAGGACGCAATCCAACTATCAAAAATTTTCTTCAATACATAACCCGCAAACATAAATTTTTTAGGCTCTTCAACGATTGTATATGCCCAAATGAGTGTCTCTTCCTCTGTTTTCTCATCAATCATTGTAAACTGTTCAACTTCTCTAATATGCATACCGTCAGGGTGTCTTTCAATAAGCTCTTTTGTGTCCATTTTTTCACGACCTTCCATGAGCTTACAGAGTGTAGTTGCTTGTACTGCTAATTCTTTTAACATAATTTTTAATTCTCCTAATAAAATTTTATCCCTACTAAATAAATTTTATCCTTCAATATTTCACAAGTCCTTCTTGTTGATTTTATCCGGATTATTAAATTTTATCGATTTTTTGAAAGTCCAATCGATTGGACTAAATTGAAAAGTACTAAACAAGACAGGAATTTTGTCAAGTGTTAATCATTCGTGATTTTTCGTTTAACGCTTAAAATGTAGCATGTTACTATTGAAACACTTAACAATAAAGTCAAAATTTTGGCGGGTGGAGACGATCCACCCGCTATTTTGTTAAGTTGTTAATGATTACTTCAAGTTAATGAGCATTTGTTCAAGGTCATAGGCGAATGCAAGTAACTTTTCATTCTTATACTTGCGTATCTCATCAATAAGGTTGCGACATTCGTCTTTCGTAAACTTGACAACTACTTTCGCTTCCTTCTTGACCTCTCCCTTTTCGTCGGTCTCCTCGCCTTCCTCTACCTCCTCTTTTCCCGCATATACGGCAAGGACCTTTTTGAGCTCTGACACGGACATAAAGGAAGTGATAACACCTTCATTAGCTAACTTCTCAGCTTGTTCATGTGTCAACTTTCCTGCAATCGAGATAAGCGCTGTAACGGTGAAATCTTTCGCGGGGCTATGAAACAGGGTTGACTCTGTCCCATTTTCGTTAATATACTCACCAACTTTGACGTAATTATAGGCTTGTGCTTTCTTGATACCAAATTGAGATTGTGCCCACTTATCGAACGTCTCAAAGTCATCTTTATAAAGTTTAGTGTTACACACATTGGAGAAAATCTTGCACACCGCATAATCAACCTTGTTATGCATAGCAAGAGCTGTGTTTACTAACAGTGTAGCGTCTACTATGTTCTTGACTTCCGCCACGGGCAAGAGCGTTTTTGTAGTCTCATCAAAAACTTTGACAGCTGTTGTTACCTTTTCGCTTGTTACGTCGATAGTAGGTACTAACTTTTTGTTTGTGGATTTGTTACTCATGATTACACCTCATAAAAATTTGTTTATTAGCTCACCTTTCGGTGTTGGCTTCTGATTGAAAGTCCAATCGATTGGACTACTATGTTAAGTACTACATAAAATGTTAATTTGTAACATTTTCATGTTAATTTGTAACATTTTCTGTTATCTATTTTCACCTCCCCTTTTCACCTATATATTAATACTTTTGTGTGATAGAAATATGAAAGGTAAATGAAATTCTTGTGAAAGATTTATAGTATAAAATCAAGTCGCTATTTTCGCTGTATGAGACGATTTGACGTCAAGTCGATAAATTATACAGGGGTGAGGGCTAAATCGCGTTAGAAAGCAAATTAAGGGCATTATATCGCATTATAGGCGTTTGTTGTATATGTACACGTACGGAACGCCACCGGAGAGGAGCTCTCCTCTATT
>ERZ779895.3262-NODE-3262-length-12946-cov-5.571484_pt1 | contig 12946 bp, 13 predicted proteins | sample MGYA00511093_ERZ779895 | MGnify/ENA primary metagenome ERZ779895 (study PRJEB29588, sample SAMEA2142970) | human gut metagenome | biome: human gut; feature: human-associated habitat; material: faeces | place: Denmark | collected 2008/2010 ... | reverse complement strand
CAGCTGGCGGCAAATATGCTGAAAACAAGGGCAGCAGGGATACTGCGGATGCAGGGACATATGGAGACAGTCTAAGCATTTCCAATATCACTTTGAATGGCGATAAGGCAGATAACTACACTATTGATGATACTGCAAACGGTGGCATTGTAGTTAATAAGGCTGATTTGATAATCAACGTAGGGAATGCAGAAACGACATACGGGACGAGGTTTGACGGGAGCAAGTACAGATATACGTTCGGTGAGAACGCAGGGCTTGTAAACGGCGACGCTGCAAGCGTACTGGGAACAATCAGCTACACGAACGACGCAGCGAAGGATGGAACGAACGGAGTATGGACGAAGGATGCAGGAAGCTATGGAGGCGCAGTGAACATCGAAGGGCTGAGCACGCTGGGTAACTACGATGTAACAGTGAACGCAGGCGATGCGACGGTTAACAAAACAGAGCTGACGATAACGCTGAACGACGTAACAAGAGTTTACGGCAACCTGGACAAGGCAGATTATGGCTATAATGTTGATAACCTGACAAACGGCGATACGGAAGAAAGCCTGAAATTGTTGCTCAATGTTCTTAGTGATGGTGCTATAGCAGAAGGAACTATCGATAGCCCGACAAAGACCAGCGACGCAGGAAGCTATGAGTGGACTGCAAATGTCAGCGGCGCAGAAGGGCTGGAGAAGAACTACAACGTAAAGGTAACCGATGGCAAATCCGACGTAACGAAGGCACACATCACCATCACCGTTAACGACCAAACAATGCCTGCCGGCGGCGACCAACCGCAGTACACCGGCAATATCAGCGGCATAACCAATGGCGACAGCGATACCGGCCTGTTTGGCGATTATAGCTATGGCCCGCAAGACGACGGCGTTGCTGCCGAAGTCGGCAAGCATACTATCGGCATTACTATCGATGGGCAATATTATGACTTGGACAGCAGCCTTAACAATGACACATTGAGTGAAAACTACACTTATGAAATCAAATCTGGTACGCTGACTGTTACCGACCCGACTGACCCGATCGATCCGACCAAGCCGATCGACCCGACCGACCCGAGCAACCCTGACGTTTGGCAGGCGGAAGATAAATACCCCTGGTACCAATGGGATAAGCAGCGCAATGAACGCGAACGCAAGGCAGAGGTTCACTTTGTGGACGGTGGTATGACTATTCATTAAAACTAACAGCATTTGTGCTTAACGCAGATGCAGATAGTAAATCTCAACAACTGAAAAAATAAGCGAAGGCTGCGTACGGTAAAGCGTATGCAGCCTTCGCTGTTTCTTTAATTACGTTATTACTTTATTACTTTTCCTTGTTCCAGGGCAGCATGTTTGCGGGGATTTGCGCCAGCATGATGGCGGCGAAAACTAAAGCGCAGCCAAAAATTTCGCGGGCGCTCATGGCTTGGCCTAAAAGGAGCCAGCCGCTGAGCAGGGCGAAGGCCGATTCCAGGCTCATGAGCATACAGGCTAGTACGGGCGCGCAGTGCCGTTGCCCTACTATTTGCAGAGTGTAGGCGACGCCGCTTGACATAATGCCTGCGTAGGCGATAGGGAGCCAGCCCTGCACAACGCTGCTCCAGGAGGGATTTTCAAAAATCAGCATCAGTACGCCGTTAAGCACGGTGCAGGTGGCAAATTGCACGAGGGACAGGCGCACGCCGTCCAAATCGGTAATAATTTTGTCGACGCAGATAATTTGTCCGGCAAAGCAAAAGGCGCAGATTAGAGTATAAAAGTCGCCCTTGTTGATGGAAAAGCCTTCGTTGATGCAGATAAAATACATGCCTACGGCGGCGACGGCTACGCTTGCCCATTGCAGCAGGCTTACGGAACGGCGCAGCACGAGAAAGCTGAGCAGCGGCACCAGCACGATATACAGAGCGGTAATGAAACCGCTTTTGCCCACGGTGGTGTACATAATGCCCAGCTGCTGCATAAAGCTTGCCAAGCTGAGCGCGACGCCGCAGAGCACGCCGCCCTTGAGCAGCCGTTCGCGGCGCAGCGGGTCCTTCGTCCCTAAAATAGTAAAGGGATGGCCGGAGATTTTATCGATAACCAGGCAGCAGCCCAGCAAAAAAATTGTGGCTAAGACGCTGCGGGCGCAGTTAAAGGTCAGCGGCTCGGCGTAATCGCTGCCCAGACTTTGGGCAATGAAGGCCGTACCCCAAATGAAGGCGCAGGCCGTGAGCATTAAAATGCCGCCCAGGCTGTTCTTTTTGGCCGGAGAATTGTTCATAAAGCATCGCTCCCAAGAAAATAATGTGACGCATTATATTCTACCACATTTTAAGATGATGTACAAAGGCGACACGTTAAAAAATCGGCGCTGACGCAGCTTTTGCGGCGGCGTTTTTTGTTGAGCATGCTCCCGCGCGGGACGCGGCTGTAAAGCCAGCAATAAAAAATACGGTGAAAAAGTAGTTAGTGCAACATTAACAGGGGGCAGGGTCTACAATACGGGAAAACAAGATATTGTTTATAAATCTATTTACACGCACGATATATTGTGGTACAATAGGTTTGTAACACAATGCGAGTCACTAATTTTGACTGTCGTGAACGCGCAGGTTCAAGGCTTGTCCGCTGCCTGCGCTCCTAATGAAAATATATCGCTAGTATCTGAAAGGAAGAATGGAAATGAAGGTTATCAAGCGCGACGGCGCCACCGTAGATTTTGACAGCAGTAAAATTGTCGTAGCTATTCAAAAGGCGAATGCGGCTGTCGATCCGGAATATCGCATCGAGGAGGACAAGATTCATAAGATTGCCAAAAATGTGCAGAACCGCAATCGTATGCGTCTGCTGGTGGAGGATATTCAGGATATGGTGGAGCATGGCTTGATGGACGAGGGCAAGTTCGAGCTGGCCAAGCAGTATATTATTTACCGTTACCAGCGCGCGCTGGTGCGTAAGGCCAACACCACCGACGAATCTATTCTGTCTTTGATTCGTAACAGCAATAAGGACGTTATGGAGGAAAATTCCAATAAGAACGCAACTATGGCCTCCACTCAGCGCGATTTAATTGCCGGCGAGGTGTCCAAGGATTTGACCAAGCGTATTATGCTGCCGGAAAAAATCAGCAAGGCTCACGAGGAGGGCGTGCTGCATTTTCACGACGCCGATTATTTTATTCAGCCGATTTTTAACTGCTGCCTGATAAATATTGGCGATATGCTGGACAACGGCACGGTTATGAACGGCAAGCTTATTGAAAGCCCCAGAAGCTTTCAGGTAGCCTGCACCGTTATGACCCAGATTATCGCTTCCGTAGCCTCCAGCCAATACGGCGGCCAGTCGGTGGATATCAGCCATCTGGGCAAATATCTGCGCCGCAGCTACGAAAAATTCAAGAACTGCATTTTAGAGGCGGCAGATAATCATGTGGACGCCGAAACTCTGGAGCAGCTTATTAACGAGCGCTTGCGCTACGAGCTGCGCAGCGGCGTGCAGACAATTCAATACCAAATCAATACCTTAATGACCACCAACGGCCAGTCCCCCTTTGTAACGCTGTTTTTGAACCTGCGTGAGGGCGACCCCTACCTGAAAGAAAACGCTATGATTGTGGAAGAAATTCTGCGCCAGCGCTTGCAAGGCATTAAGAACGATAAGGGCGTTTATGTAACGCCTGCTTTCCCCAAGCTGGTTTACGTTTTGGACGAGCACAACTGCCTGAAGGGCGGCAAATACGATTATATTACCCGTTTGGCTGTAAAATGCAGCGCCAAGCGCATGTATCCCGACTATATCAGCGCCAAGAAGATGCGCGAGAATTACGAGGGCAATGTCTTCTCCCCCATGGGCTGCCGCAGTTTCCTTTCTCCCTGGAAGGACGAAAACGGCAACTACAAATTTGAAGGCCGCTTCAATCAGGGCGTAGTATCCCTGAACCTGCCGCAAATCGGCATTGTGGCCGAGGGCGACGAGCAAAAATTCTGGAAGCTGCTGGATGAGCGTTTGGAGCTGTGCTACGAAGCGCTGATGTGCCGTCATAACGCTTTGAAGGGAACCAAGAGCGACGTCAGCCCCGTGCATTGGCAGTACGGCGCTATCGCCCGTTTGGAAAAGGGCGAAACCATCGACAAGTTCCTGGAAAACGGCTATTCCACCATTTCCTTGGGCTACATTGGCCTGTATGAAGTTACTAAGCTGATGAAGGGCGTCAGCCACACTACGCCGGAGGGCAGAGAGTTCGCTCTGCGCCTGATGAACCGGATGCGCGGCGCCTGTGATAAATGGAAGGCTCAGACCGGTATCGGCTTCGGCCTGTACGGTACGCCGGCCGAAAGCCTGTGCTACCGCTTCGCCCGTATCGACAAGGAGCGCTTCGGCACTATTGCCGACGTAACGGATAAGGGCTATTACACCAACTCCTACCATGTAGATGTACGCGAGGACATCGACGCTTTCAGCAAATTTGAATTTGAAAGCCAGTTCCAGAAAATTTCCTCCGGCGGCGCTATTTCCTATGTGGAAATTCCCAATATGCGTCACAATACCGAAGCCTTGGAAGAAGTCGTTAAATTTATCTACGACAATATCCAATACGCCGAATTTAATACTAAATCCGACTATTGCCACGTCTGCGGCTTTGACGGCGAAATTACCATTAACGACGACAACGAATGGGAATGCCCCGTTTGCCACAATAAGGACCATGGCAAGATGACCGTTATCCGCCGTACCTGCGGCTATTTGGGCGAAAATTTCTGGAATGTGGGCAAGACGAAGGAAATCAAGGCCCGCGTAATGCACTTGTAAGAGGGTGAGCCTTTATGAATTACGCAACGATAAAAAATCTGGATATCGCTAACGGTCCCGGTCTGCGCGTGTCCTTATTCGTCAGCGGCTGCACCCACCATTGCAAGGGGTGCTTTAACCCCGAAGCCTGGGATTTTAATTACGGACAGCCCTTTACGCAGGAAACGGAGGAAAAAATTTTCCGCCTGCTGGAAAACAGCCATATCCGCGGCCTGAGCCTGTTGGGCGGCGAGCCTTTTGAACCCGCTAATCAGGCGGCGCTGCTGCCTTTCCTGCGTCGCTTTAAAGAAAAATTTCCGCACAAGGATTTGTGGTGCTACAGCGGCTATAATTTTGAAAAGGATATGCTGACCGGCAATTTAGGGCCGTGGGAGATTACCCAGGAAATGTTGTCCTACATCGATATTTTAGTGGACGGCGAATTTGTGCTGGAGCTGAAAAATCCTAACCTGCGCTTTCGCGGCAGCGCCAATCAGCGCGTGATTCGCGTGCAGGCTTCGCTGAAGGAGGATAAGGTAGTGCTGTGGGACGATGAGGAGGGACTGCTGGTTTAGGCTGGCCGCAGCTTTCTGGTAACGCTGCGTTATCCTGAAAGTCAACTTAACAAGACAAATTTAAACGCCTTGACGGCATCGCGCAAGCGGAGCTGTCAGGGCGTTTTTGCAGAAGAGGGCTTTTTCCAGAATAAGAAAATTAACCCTGCTGCAATGTTTTTTGCACCAAAGTGTTGAGTTAAAAGCAAATTTGTGGTAAAATATCAAAGATATAATGACAGTAGTATTTGCATCTGGCGAAAGGATGGCGATGGCCGGTGGTGGAACAGGTAAAGGATGTTCCCGCTTACATCCGCAAAATGTACGGTTACAATTCCTTTATGACTAATTTTGGCGTTCATATTGATGAAGTAACCTGCGGCGGCGCGGTCGTTAGTCTGGAAATCGATCCGCTGAAGCATTTTAATCATCGCGGCATTTGTCACGGAGGCGTATTGGCAGCCTTGGCCGATTCTGTCTTAGGCGTGACGGGAGCCAGCGTAGGCGCAGCGGTAGCCACGCTTAATTTCAGTATGAATTTTATCCGTAATGTGCATAGCGGCGGACGGGTTTATGTTAGAAGCAGGATTCGCCACAATGGGCATAAAACCATGGTAATCGAAGCTGAAATGTATGATGCAGACGATACCTTAATGGCAACTATTTTGACAACGATGTTTGTTGTCGGTCGTTTTGAAGAAATACCAGACAAATGGTGAACCTATCCGCATTAGTTTGGAATGGGATAATGATTGCGGCTTGTCCGCAAAATATTTAAGGAGGATATGATGGATTTTGCACTGAACGAGGAACAACTTGAATTACAGGAAATGGTGAGGGAGTTTGTTGAAAAGGAGATCGCTCCCTATGCCGCTGAAATGGATAAAGAGAACCATATGCGCGACGGCCTGATTGCCAAGGCCGACGAAATGGGCCTTTTGAATGTTATCGTTCCTGAAGAGCTGGACGGCCCCGGTCTGGACAGCATTTCTATCGCAACCATTTATGAAGAGCTGGGCAAGGGCTGCGCAGGCGTAGCAACCAGCTTGGCCGCCAACAGCCTGGCAACGGTGCCGGTGCTTTTGGCCGGCACCGACGAGCAAAAGAAAATGTACTGCGACGTACTGAATAACGGCGGTCTGGCCGCTTTCGCACTGACTGAACCCGGCGCTGGCAGCGATGCAGGCGGCGTTTCCACCCGTGCGGAAAAGAATAAAGAGAACGGAACCTATACTCTGAATGGTACTAAAATGTTCATTACCAACGGCGGCTTGGCCGATATCTTCCTGGTATTCGCCAACACCCGCAAAACCGGCGGCATCCGCGGCTTGACTGCGTTCATCGTACCGAAGGGTACTCCGGGCTTCACCATCGGTAAAAAAGAAGACAAGATGGGCATTCGTCCCTCCAATACCTGCGAGCTGGTGCTGCAGGACGTAGTTATTCCCGAATCCTATCGCGTAGGCCGCGAAGGCGAAGGCTTCCGCATTGCCATGAACACTCTGGACAGCGCTCGTCCTTTCGTTGGCGCTGTGTCCGTTGGTATCGCTCAGGCTGCTTTGGACTGCGCTGTAAAATATGCTAAGGAGCGCCGTCAGTTTGGTCAGCCCATCGCTTCCTTCCAAATGGTACAGGCAATGCTGGCTGATATGGCCATGAAGGTTGAAACTGCCCGCCTGCTGGTGCTGAAGGCTTGCTGGATGCGCGACCAGGGCATGGAATTTTCCAAGGAGGCCGCTATGGCTAAGTGCTATGCCGCAGACGTAGCTATGCAGGTTACTACCGATGCCGTACAGGTAATGGGCGGTTACGGTTATACCAAGGAATATCCTGTAGAGAAGATGATGCGCGACGCTAAGATCATGCAGATTTACGAAGGCACTAACCAAATTCAGCGCTTGGTTATCGCCAACAAGCTGCTCTACTAAACTGCAAGATTATGTCCCCTGCTTGTAACAAAGCAGGGGATTTTTTTGTAAGTTTGTGTGTCGGCTGTATTTTCATGCCGTGAGTGTGGTATAATGTTGTACACAGGGATTCGCGAGCCGGAAGGCGAAGCGAGAGCTGATGTACAACATATACCTGGCACCCGGCGATTGACGAGCCGCAGGCGACGGCAGAGCCGCGGTAGACATGGTATAATTAATAAAGTGATTTATTGAATACTTAAGGAGGAGTGAATTATGGATATTGCGCAAATGAAAAATATTGTACATACTGTGGTTCATGAATATCCTATCAAAAAAATTACGCTTTTTGGCTCGCGTGCAGATAATACTAACAGAAACGACAGCGATGTAGATTTAATTATTGAATTTTATCAGCCGGTATCCTTGCTGACTTTATCGCAGGTACGCCTGCGTTTGGAGGATTTGTTGGGGCTGCCTGTTGATGTTGTGCATGGGCCGATGCGCTCAGAAGATTTGCTGGAAATAAATCATGAGGTAGATTTATATGTCGCGTAGGGACAAAATTATTTTGCAGAAAGTAATTGCAGAAATAGATATTGGTTTTGATATGTTAGGGGAAGTAGGCTTAGAACAATTTTTAATTGACGAAAAATTGAAGCGAGCTATTTGTATGACAGTTATTAACATCGGTGAGCTGATAAAGAATATTACTGATGAAACCAGAAATATTTATCCGCTGATTCCTTGGAAAGCTATTGCTGGGATGCGCGATTTAACGGCGCATAAATATCAAACGCTGCGTATGGAGGACGTCTATAATACTGCGAAAATAGATTTCCCGGAGCTCAGACAGGAATTGCAAAAGATATTAGATACATTAGATAAGAATACAGAACAATAGGAGAACTTATATGCTTTATGGTTTGCTGGCTTTGGCAGTGGTGCTTGCGGATCAGCTGACAAAGCTTTATGTTGCAGCGCATTTTGCGGTGGGGGAAAGCGTGCCGGTGCTTGAAAATATTTTTCACTGGACGTACATTTTAAATCCGGGCGCAGCCTTTGGTATTATGGAGGGCAGCCGCTGGCTGTTCGTGGTCATTGCCCTGGCGGTGATGGGCTGCGTGTGGTTCCTGCGGCGGGAAATTGCGGCTAACGGCCCCTGGGCCTGTTACGGCGCGGCGCTGTTTGTCGGCGGCGCTATCGGCAACCTTATCGACCGCACCCGCCAGGGTTTGGTAATCGACTTTTTTGATTTTCGTATCTGGCCTGTATTCAATGTGGCGGATATCGCTATTTGCGTAGGAGTTGGAAGTATTATATGGAGTATAGTGCAAACGGAGCTGCTGGCGAGCAGGAAAAACTGATTATTACGGAGCAGGAGGCTGGGCAGCGGGCCGACGTGGCTCTGGCTTCGATGCTGGAACTGACCCGTTCCAATATGCAGAAGCTGCTGGAGGAGGGGCGCGCCGTGAAGGGCGCGAAGGTGCTCAAGGCCAATTATAAGCTGCGGCTGGGAGACGAAATTACCGTTACGCTGCCGGAACCTCAGCCCTTGGACGTGCAGCCGGAAAATATTCCCTTGGATATTATTTACGAGGACGATGACGTAGTAGTGGTCAACAAACCGCGCGGCATGGTGGTGCATCCGGCGGCGGGCAATTACAACGGCACACTGGTCAACGCGCTGCTGTACCACTGCAAAAATTTATCGGGCATCAACGGCGTGATTCGTCCGGGCATCGTCCACCGGTTGGATAAGGATACCAGCGGTATTATGATTTGCGCCAAAAACGACGCGGCGCATCTGTCCTTGTCCCAGCAGATTCAGAATAAAACGGCGCAGCGCGCTTATTTGGCGGTGGTGCGCGGCAATATTAAAACTGACGAGGGCGTTATCGAAACGCTTATTGCCCGCGATAAAAATGACCGTAAAAAAATGGCGGTGGTTAAGGAGGACGGCCGTCATGCCATTACGGAATACCGGGTGCTTGAGCGCTTCGGCAAGTACACCATTGTGCGCTGCAGGCTGCGCACCGGGCGCACGCATCAGATTCGCGTGCATATGGAATATTTAGGTTATCCTCTGGTGGGCGACCCTAAATATTCGCCGATGAAAACGCCCTTCGCTATTAACGGGCAGGCGCTGCATTCCCAAACGCTGGAATTTGATCATCCGCGTACCGGTCAGCGGCTGCATTTTGAAGCGACTCTGCCGGAGGATTTGCAGAAGATTGTGACGCGCCTGCGCTTAGGGCAGTTTAATTAGTTTATTTTGCTCTGGCCCCTTGGGGGGAGCTGAGCTGGCAAAGATAAAATTTTTTAGAGGTGACTTAAATGAGCAATTTTGTAAAAAAGAATGTGATTATGGACGCCGACGCTATGCGCCGCGCCATCGTGCGTATTTCCCATGAAATTATCGAAAGGAACAAGGGTGTGGAAAACGTGGTGCTGGTAGGCATCCGCACTCGCGGCGTGCCCATTGCCGAGCGTCTGGCCGCCGCCATTAAGGGCATTGAAAATGTGGAGTTGCCCGTAGGTATGCTGGATATCACCCTGTACCGCGACGACCTTTCCACATTGGCCTATAACCCCATCGTACACGGAACGGAAATCGATATCGATTTGCAGGGAAAAACCGTTATTCTGGTGGACGACGTACTGTACACCGGCCGTACTATCCGCGCCGCTCTGGACGCGATTATCGATATGGGGCGTCCTAAGGCTATTCAGCTGGCAGTGCTCATCGACCGCGGCCATCGCGAGCTGCCGATTCGCGCTGATTTTGCCGGCAAGAACGTACCGACTTCGCATAAGGAAGCCATCAACGTTTATCTGGCAGAGCAGGACGGCAAGGACGAGGTAGTTATCGGCGATTTGGAGGACTGACGGCTGCTGAACGGGAGGCAGAATTATGGAACAGGCAGAAATTTTACGTAATCAATTATTAGGCGAAACGCTGGTAAAAAAATTAACCCAGCGCGGCTTCGGCGCATATTACTGCGCTGATAAAAACGCGGCGCTGGCTAAAGCGCTGGAGCTGATTCCCGCGGAGGATGTGGTGTCCTGGGGCGGCTCCGTAACGATTCAGGAAATAGGACTGCTGGAGACGATTAAGCGGCGCAATCCCGTTATCGATAGGGATACGGCGGCGAACGCTGAAGAAAAAACGGAGCTGATGCGCCGGGCTCTGCTGTGCGATACTTATTTGATGAGCGCGAATGCCATCAGCAAGGACGGTCAGCTGGTGAATATCGACGGCAACGGCAACCGTGTGGCCGCGCTGATTTACGGACCCAAACAGGTCATTGTTATCGCAGGCATGAACAAGGTGGCAGGTACGCTGGAGGGCGCGCTGGACAGAGCGCGCAACGTAGCCGCTCCCCTTAACGCCGCTCGTTTTGCCGGGCTGCCGACGCCCTGCGCCAAGACCGGCGCTTGCGCTGAGTGCGCTTTGGCGCAGAGCATTTGCTCCCAGGTGGTTATTACCAGAACCTGCCGCACGCCGCAGCGCATTAAAGTAATTTTAGTGGGCGAAAGCCTGGGCTTTTAAGTACGGCACGCGTTTCGCAGTTTATCTTGTGTAAAGCAGGTGAAAAAATGGCGAGGACGATAATTTTACTTTTAGATTCTTTTGGCATCGGCTATGCGCATGATGCCGCGGCCTTTGGCGACGAAGGCGCCGATACCCTTGGGCATATCTGCCAATGGTTTGTTGATAACCGCAAGGACGCGCAGGGCAAAGCGCAGCCTTTGTATTTGCCGAATCTGGCGGCCCGCGGCCTGCAAAAAGCGGCGGAGCTGAGCCGGGGCGCGGCGCTGCCCGCTGCGTTAGGCGCGGAGCACAGCGTGGGCGCGTATACCTACGCCCAGGAGGTGAGCCGCGGCAAGGATACCTTGAGTGGTCACTGGGAAATTGCGGGTGTGCCGGTGGATTTCGATTGGGGTTATTTCCCCGACGTACCCAAGTGCTTTCCGCATGAGCTTATAGACAAACTTATCGAGCGGGGAAATCTGCCCGGCGTTTTGGGCGAGAACCATGCTTCCGGCACGGAAATTATTAAGGAGCTAGGCGAGGAGCATTTGCGGACGGGCAAGCCCATCGTTTATACCTCGGCGGACAGCGTTTTGCAAATCGCGGCGCACGAAGAGACTTTCGGTTTGGAAAGGCTGTACGCTTTGTGCAAGCTGGCCTTTGAACTGGTGCAGCCCTATAAAATCGCCCGCGTTATCGCCCGCCCCTTCGTGGGGACGTGCGCGGAGAATTTCGTCCGTACGACCAACCGCCACGATTACGCAGTGCCTGCGCCGCAGCCGACGCTGCTGGATAAAATGACGGCGGCCGGCGGCAGCGTGTACGCCGTGGGCAAGATTGCGGATATTTTCGCTCACCGCGGCATTACGAAGCATTACGCTGCCGGAGGTCTGGATAAATTGGTGGACGCAACGGTGCAGGCGGTGCAGGACGCGCCGAATAACGCCATCGTCTTTACGAATTTTGTGGATTTTGATTCCAGCTACGGTCATCGCCGCGACATTCGCGGCTACGGCGAGGCTCTGGAATATTTTGATAAGCGGCTGCCGGAAATTACGGCTTTACTGTGGCCCGACGATTTGTTGCTGATTACGGCGGACCATGGCAACGACCCCAGCTGGCACGGCACGGACCACACGCGCGAAAAAATTCCCGTGCTGTTTTCCGGCGCGGGGATGCGCTGCGCGCAGCTGGCGCCCATGGATACCTTCGCCGATATCGGTAGGACGATTGCCGATTATATGGGGCTGGAGCCGACCTTTACGGGGAAGGCAGCGATCTACGCAAAATAAGGGGGCGATTTTATGGAAAAAAATTACGCCGCTTTTGACGAGGTTATGTATCACGTGGGCTTCGCCAAAAAAGATTTGCAGGGCGCTGTGTTGGCCGTGCTGCCGGGCGACCCCGGCCGCGTGGAACCCTTGGCCAAAACCTTGGGCGAGGGCGCGCGCTTTATCGCCAGCCACCGCGAGTACACCAGCTGGCTGGCGCGTGTTGACGGCGCGCCGGTTTTAGTGTGCTCTACGGGCATGGGCGGGCCGTCCGTCGGCATTTGTCTCGAAGAGCTGGCGCGTTTGGGCATTACCCATGTGATTCGCGTGGGCACGACGGGAACGATTCAGGAAAAAATAAATTTAGGCGACGTGATTATCAATAAAGCTGCCGTGCGTCTTGACGGTACGTCGGGGCATTACGCGCCGCAGGAATTTCCGGCGGTAGCCAGCTTTAGCGTCACGGGCGCTTTGGCGCAGGCGGCGCGCTCTTGCTGCGCTCCCTTTCACGTTGGCGTCGCCGTTTCCAGCGACACTTTCTGGCCGGGGCAGGAACGCTATGACAGCTTTACCGGCTACGTGCCGCGGCGTTTTCAGGGCAGTATGCGCGAATGGCAGGCGCTGGGCGCGCTCAACTACGAAATGGAAACTTCCGCGCTCTTTGTCGTCAGCCAGGCCTTGGGTTTGAAAGCCGGAGCGGTTTGCGGCGTAGTAGTAAAGCGCACACAAAGCGAAAGCGTGGCTGCGGATGACGTTTATCTCAGAGCGCTGGCCTATCAAATCAAGGTAGTGCGCGGCGCAATAAAAATTTTGCTGCATATCGCTTGATTTGCGTCCGTAAGGAGGTGCAAACTATGCAGAAAATATTCAGGTTATTGAGTTGCTTGTGCTTCGCCGTTTTGTTGGCGGCCGCCGC
>ERZ779895.3248-NODE-3248-length-12986-cov-37.813394_pt1 | contig 12986 bp, 12 predicted proteins | sample MGYA00511093_ERZ779895 | MGnify/ENA primary metagenome ERZ779895 (study PRJEB29588, sample SAMEA2142970) | human gut metagenome | biome: human gut; feature: human-associated habitat; material: faeces | place: Denmark | collected 2008/2010 ... | reverse complement strand
ACCATCTGCAGGTATCACTATGGCGACAGCCATGCTCTCAGCCATTACAGACAGACCTGTCAGGGCAGATGTAGCCATGACAGGCGAGATAACACTGCGCGGCAGGGTGCTTCCGATAGGAGGACTCAAGGAAAAGCTGCTTGCAGCCAAAGTAATCGGAATAAAAACAGTGTGTATTCCAAAGGATAATGAAAAGGACCTGGAGGAGATTTCAAAAGAAATAACAGACGGCATGGAAATCGTGCCGGTGGAGAAATTTTCACAGGTGGAGAAGATAGCATTTGTAAAATAAGAATGAGGAAGAGATTATGGTAATTAAAAGTGTTAATTTAGAGACAGTTTGCGGAATTACAAGCACAATCCCTGACAATGAGTATAATGAGGTGGCATTCGCCGGCAAGTCAAATGTAGGCAAGTCGTCACTGATCAACGCACTCATGAACAGAAAGTCACTTGCCAGGATCTCTTCACAGCCCGGCAAGACACAGACCATCAATTTTTATAACGTCAATGACGCCATGTATCTGGTCGATCTGCCGGGCTATGGCTATGCCAATGCCAATATCGAGATAAAAGCTAAATGGGGACAGATGATAGAAAACTATCTTCACACCTCAAAAAAGCTTCAGGCAGTGTTTCTTTTAATAGATATAAGGCATGAGCCATCGGACAATGATATCATGATGTATGACTGGATGGTAAACCAGGGCTTTGCACCGATCATCATTGCAACCAAATCTGATAAATTGAAAAAAAGCCAGATTGCCGCACACATAAAGACTATCAAGGATGTACTTCATGTGAAGCCGGGCACGGTAGTTATACCGTTTTCGTCCATGTCAAAGGAAGGCAGGGACGAAATCTGGAATCTCATAGATTCACTCGTGTTTGACGAGGAGACGCTTCTTGCCATGAAACAGGAGGAAGAAGCAAAGCGCGAGGCAAAATCAGCTGCAAAAAGAGCCGCTGCATCCCAGCCGCACAAAAAGGAGCGCTGGAAGAAGACCGGAAAGCCGGTTGCCAAAAAGACTAAAGAACGCAGAGATAAGGCCAAGAGCAAAAAAAGCGTTAATAATCATAAAAAGAAATAAAGTTATAGAAAGAAAGGCGAATATTTAATATATGAAGAATAAATGCAAATTTGTAGGCATTATGTTTTTGTGTATATTGATAGTGTATACGCTTGCGGTAATGGCATATGAGCACACAGCAGGTATGAAAGGCGCTGCCGGTGGAGCATCAAATGCTTCGGGCAATACAAAAAATACTGACGAAGCAGACGATATGCTTACTGTCGTGACATCCTTCTATCCTATGTACATTGCCACTTTAAACATAGTGGATGGTGTGAACGGAGTGAGACTCGAAAACTTAAGCGAGCCACAGACCGGTTGTCTGCACGATTTCCAGCTAACACCGGAGGATATGAAGCTTTTATCCACAGCCGATGTTTTTGTAATAAACGGAGGCGGTATAGAGTCGTTTATGTCAGATGTGGCAAAGGCGTATCCGAAGCTTGATGTGGTTGAGACCTGTGAGGATGTGGCACTTCTTTCTGAGGATGATGCAGACAGTGACCACGACCATGACCACGACGCAGACACAGAATCGGACAGTGACCACGACCATGACCACGAAGCAGACGCAGAATCAGATAGCGCGCATGACCATGACCACGGTGATGAGAATGCCCATGCATGGATGAGCGTGCCGCGTTACCGCACCATGGTTCAGACAATCGCATCCCGGCTTGCCGAAAAGGATGCAAAGCATGCTGATGAATATTATGCAAATGCAAAAGCATATGATGCAAAGCTTGCAGTGCTTGAAGAAAAGATAAATAGCATAAAGAGTCTTACCAATGGACAGAATATCATCATATTCCATGAGGCCTATGCATATGTAGCTGATGATTTTTCCATGAATGCATGCTATCTGTTAGACCTTGACGAGGAGCGCTCAGTCAGCGCAGGTGAGATAAAGCAGGTAATAGGTGCCATAAAGGATGACGGAGTGTCGGTAATACTCGCTGAGGAGCTCTACGGAAAGAGCATGGGAGATACCGTATCGCGTGAGACAGATGTGCATGTGATTTATATCGACCCTCTCAACAGGGGAGAGTACGACAAGGACAGCTATCTTTATGGTATGGAGCACAATATAGAGCTTATCAAAGAGGCATTTACTAAATAAAATTGGAGAAAATATGCGGAAAATAATACAGCCATGTGGCTTTCATTGCATAAAAATAAATAACCTTGGAGTGAGCTTTGGAGAGCAGACAGTGCTTGAGGATGTAAATATGCACATACATTGCGGCTCTTTCAATGTCATAATAGGCCAGAACGGTGCCGGAAAATCTACACTCATAAAGGCGATACTCGGCGAGATACCTCACACCGGTACGATTGAGTTCAAGGATACTAAGGACGGACATATGGCTAAGCTTAAAATCGGCTATGTGCCGCAGTCTGTTAATATCGAGAAAAATACACCGGTCAGCGTGTATGACCTAATAGCAAGCTATCAGTACAATTATCCTGTTTTTCTGCCAAAGAGCAAAAAGATAGAGGCAAAGATAAGGGAGACACTCGAGGTATTTGAGGCTGAGGAGCTCATCGACAAGCAGGTGTGCAACCTCTCGGGAGGACAGCTGCAGAGAGTGCTTCTTTCCATGGCAATCATGGACGAGCCGAACTTGCTGCTGTTGGATGAGCCGGTGTCCGGAATAGACCAAAACGGCATGGAGCTTTTCTATAAGACCATGGATTATTTAAAGATTCACTATGACCTTGCAATCATACTGATATCGCACGATTTGGACTATGTGGCAAAGTACGCAGACCATGTTGTGCTGCTTGATAAGACCGTTGCAAAGCAGGGAACTGTGAAGGAAGTCTTCGAGAGCAAGGAATTTGAGAGAATTTTTTACACAGGAGAGGAATCCTGGGTGAGAGAGGAGGAGCACAAATGAATATAACCTCCTGGCTTCAATATGATTTCATGAGAAATGCCCTTATCGCTGTGCTCATCATCACACCGCTTTTTGGCATAATGGGAACCATGATTGTAAACAAAAAGATGGCATACTTTTCAGATGCACTCGGACATTCAGCACTTACCGGAATCGCTGTCGGAGTGGTATGTGGCATGGCAGACACCTCGCTTGCCATGGTGATATTTGCGATAGTGTTTGCACTTCTTTTAAATAAGATAGGCAGTCTGAACACTGCATCGACAGATACCATTATATCGGTATTTTCATCGTGCTCTGTGGCGATAGGTCTTGCGATACTGTCAAAGGGCGGCAATTTCAGCAAATACTCAAGTATACTGGTGGGCGATGTGCTAAGCATCACAAAGACTGAGATAGTTTATCTAATTGTGATTTTTGTGGTCACTATAGTGTTCTGGGTGCTTTGCTTCAATAAGCTCAACGCCATATGTATACACAGAAGCGTGGCAAAAAGCAAGGGTATCCATGTGCGTCTTCTGGATAATTTGTTTGCGGTGCTTGTAGCACTCATAGTTATGCTATCCATCAAGTGGATAGGTATACTTATAATAAATGCTCTGCTTATATTACCGGCGGCTTCATCAAGGAATATTTCGGAAAATATGCGTGAGTATCATTTCTTTTCAGTGATATTTTCAGTATTTTCCGGTATAGTCGGCCTCGCAGTGTCATACTACACCAATGTGGCAACAGGCCCGATGATAGTGATTATCGCATCGGTAATATATTTTTCGACATTTATATTTGGCAGAAAATTGAAAAAATAACGGCAAGGGCTATAAGAAACAGATACAAAACAGCCGATACACAATATAAGAGAAAGACTGTTTAGCTATATCAGACGCTATACAGGTTGATAATAGTATAGCGGGAAAGGATTCCCGCACGCACATTACCAGGGAGGGATGAGAAATGTTAGATGCTATTTCAAGTGTAGTTTCAGCAGTAGCGGCGCAGAGTGTCACAGCAAAGGACGAGGCGCAGACAAAGAATACCAATACCGCTTCAAAGAAGCAGGATGCAAAGACGGATAAGTCGGATGCAAAGACTGCAGGCTTCAGCGAGGAGGCAGCTGTATATGAGAAATCAGACAGCAAGGATGATTCAAAGGATACTGCAAAGAGCACAGTAAACCAGAAGATGAGCAAGGCAGACAGAGATGCACTGGTACAGGCACTTAAGGATGATGCCAACGCCAGACAGCAGCAGCTTATCGAGATCGTCAGAAAGTCCATGACAGGACAGGCTACAACCTGGGACAAGTCACAGGGCTTAAAGAGTCTGTTTGAGAATCTGACTGTAGATGCAGACACAATAGCGCAGGCCAAAAAGGACATCGCAGAGGATGGATACTGGGGAGTTGAGAAGACCTCAGACCGTATTCTTGACTTTGCAAAGGCACTGTCGGGAGGCGACAAGGACAAGGCTGATGAGCTTTTGAATGCATTCAAGAAGGGCTTTTCACAGGCAACAGGAGCCTGGGGAGACAAGCTGCCATCAATTTGCCAGGATACTTATGATGCCGTAGTCAAGAAGTTTGATGACTGGAAGAATGGCACAGAGGACACACAGGTACAGGGCTAGAAGCCGGATGTGTATGTAAAAGTGTCGTGATGGAACGAATATTATATAAGAAATCTGATTTATGAATTATGAAAAGGGGGCTGCACGCAGCGTGCAGTCACCTTTTTAGTGCTTGTATAATTTTTTGAGAGGTGTATAATAGAAGAATAGTATATAAGTATCATTATTCATGTGGAGGAAATATCATGAAATTAGACATGTCAAAGTGGAAAGCACTTAGCATCAAAAATCGTTTAAAGAAAGGCTTCAGACTGACTACATTTGTAGCATCGGCATCGGGGGTTATCGCGGGTATTCTTATGATTCTTGTATCAATGAGATATTCCAGCGCACTAAACTTTTACGGATTTTCACAGGGAGATATAGGAAAGGTTATGGTAACCTTCTCAGAGACACGAAGCGCTACACGAGCTCTTATCGGTTATACAGCTTCTGACACATTAAGTAAGATGTCTGATACACATGATTCTAAAAAGGAATCATTTCAAAAATACTGGAAAGAGCTGCAAAGCTCTATAAAGACAGGTGAGGAGCAGGATATATATGATGATATAAACAGTAAGCTCGATTCATACTGGAGTCTCGATGATGAAATCGGACAGTTAGGTAGGAATGCTACAGATCCTGAGACACAGAAGGAAGCCGAGGAGAGAGCAGTAGCAGATCTTGCACCTGCATATGATGAGATATATCAGCAGCTTGTTGCCCTTATGGATACAAAGGTAACAGAGGGAGATAATTTAAGCAAGAGATTATCATTAGTATCATATGCCGCATTTGGTATTGTTATTGTTATCATTGTCAGTTCATATTTTATCTCGATGAAAATCGGGGACGAAGTTGCAGTTGGTATTTCTAAACCACTCGATGAGTTAAAACAGAGATTACGTACATTTGCACAGGGTGATCTTGAGGCTCCATTCCCGGCAGTTGATTCACAAGATGAAATTGCTGATATGGTAGGGGTTGCGAAAAACATGGCAGCAGACCTTAAGACTATCATATCTGACTCTGACAAGCTTCTTGGAAAGATGGCAGAAGGAGATTATACAGTTTCATCAGACATGGAAGATAAATATACCGGAGATTTTATTGGACTTCTCATGGCAATGCGTCAGATGAAGACACAGATGAATGATGTTATGTCACATATCAATGAGATATCATCACTTGTTACAGCAGGTTCTAACAACCTTGCTCAGGCAGCACAGGAAATCGCAGAAGGTGCTATGGATCAGTCAGCAGCCATTGAGGAGCTTCAGGCTACATTTGCAGATATCACAGGCGGTGTTGAGAAAACATCTGAGAAGCTCAATGATACATACAGGATTGCACAGGAGTATGCTGAGGAAGCAGATCACAGCCATACAGAGATGCAGGGCATGGTTGATGTTATCGGACGCATCAATGATACATCTAAGCAGATTGAGAATATCATTTCTGAGATTGAGGATATTGCCAGTCAGACAAACCTTCTTTCACTCAATGCAGCTATCGAGGCAGCGCGTGCAGGTGAGGCAGGTAAAGGATTCGCAGTTGTTGCGGGACAAATCAGAAGTCTTTCAGAGCAGAGTGCCAAGGCTGCAGTTGACACACGTCAGCTTATAGAGAGTGCCATTGCGGTATCTAACGAGGGTAATGAAGCTGCAGAGCGCGTAAGTACTTCTATTGAAAAGGTTATTAATGGTATGAAGGAAGTTGCAGATTCTTCTCAAAAACTCAGCGAGATTGCAGAGGAGCAGGCAAAGGCTATGGAGCAGGCAGAGGCTGGCATTAATCAGATATCAGATGTTGTACAGTCAAACTCAGCAAATGCAGAGGAAACATCAGCAACAAGTGAGGAGCTTTCAGCACAGGCGGAGACAATGAACGAGCTGATTAGCAAATTTATATTGGAAAAGAAATAGAAAAATTGTACATACGAGTTTAGAAAAACTTTTTAAAAAAGCCCCACAAGCATTATTGATATGCTGTGAGGCTTTTTGTTGTGGTGCGTTAGAGGGTTACTTTTTAAATCTAGTAAACATGTACTATGTGAACATAGTGTTTTTGTGCAATACGTGGAAAATCTGAAAAGTAATGAAAATGAACAATTAAATGAGAATATTTAAATTTGCTCTTTTTGGCAGGGTGTGTTATAATCCTTGTATACAAAAAACAGAGGTAATACAATATGGGTAGTAATAACGATATTTCATTAAAAGCATTAGCCAAGATTAATCTGGGGCTGGATGTTGTGAGGCGCAGAGAGGACGGATATCATGAGGTCCGTATGATTATGCAGACCATTCATCTGTATGACAGGCTTGATATCAAAAGGACAAAGGAGCCGGGCATACAGATACAGACCAATCTGTCTTTTCTCCCTGTAAACGAGAACAATCTCATATACAAGGCTGCAAAGCTTCTGATGGATGAGTTTTCTATAACTGACGGTGTATCAGTGAAGCTGGACAAGCGTATTCCTGTTGCAGCAGGGATGGCGGGGGGCAGTACTGATGCGGCAGCTATGCTTATAGGTGTAAACAGGCTTTTTTCACTGGGACTGACAAAGAGACAGCTTATGGAAAGAGGTGTGCAGATAGGTGCGGATGTACCATACTGTATTATGAGAGGCACGGCGCTGGCCGAGGGCATAGGAGAGGCGCTTAGTCCTCTTCCTCCAATGGTAAAGTGTCCGGTGCTTATTGCAAAGCCGTCCATCTCGGTATCCACAAAATTTGTGTACCAGAATCTGAAGCTTGATGATACGACTATTCATCCGGATATAGACCGCCTGATAGATGATATAAAGGCTAAGAATCTGCATGATATCGCAGCACATATGGGAAATGTCTTAGAGACCGTGACCATACCAAACTATCCGGTGATAGACGAGATAAAGAAGCATATGCTTTCAAATGGCGCGGTAGGAGCCATGATGAGCGGTAGTGGTCCGACGGTTTTTGGTCTGTTTGACGATGAAGATACTGCAAAGAAAGCGTACAAAGCCATGAGAAGCTCACATCTTGCCAGACAGGTGTATCTGACATCTGTATACAATAATCGCAAATAACGTGATATCCGGATAGCACAGCGGGTGCTTTATAGTTACTTTTTTCTTATATGTGAGAATTATAATACAAGAGATAGGAGAAGTTTGATGACTGATAATTTAACTTTAAATATGGATGCATATCTGCCACTGCGTGATGTGGTGTTTAATACACTTCGTGAGGCAATTTTAAAGGGCGAGCTCAAGCCGGGAGAGAGACTTATGGAGCTGCAGCTTGCGTCAAAGCTTGGAGTCAGCCGTACACCTATACGTGAAGCAATCAGAATGCTTGAGCAGGAGGGGCTTGCAGTCACAATGCCGAGAAAGGGCGCAGAGGTTGCCAAGATGACTCTCAAGGATATGGAGGATGTGCTTGAGGTGAGAGAGGCTCTTGATGAGCTTGCAGCCAAAATAGCCTGTAAGAAAATCAGTGATGAGCAGCTTGCGAATCTAAAAACCATAAAGGACGAGTTCAAGAGGAGCATGGACTCAGGAGATGTGAAAAAGATAGCTGAGGAGGATGTGAAGTTTCACGATGCTATCTATGAGGCGACCAACAATGCGAAGCTTGTATCTATGATGAACAATATCCGCGAGCAGATGTACCGCTACAGAGTGGAGTATTTGAAGGACCCAAAGAATTATCCGATGCTTGTGAAGGAGCATGACGCCATCTACAGGGCGCTTGAGGCAAGAAATATGGAGCTTGTGACTACAGAAATGCATACGCATGTGGCAAATCAGGCGGTTGCTGTGAAGGCTGTGATACAAAAGCAGGATGAAGAGAAGAAATAAAACAGAAATAAAACAAGATTATAGCAGACAAAGATAATAAAATACAAAATAATATAACAAAACCAGGGGCTGCCGGTTGCACTGACGTGTGAACGGTGCCCTTTTTTAGTGGCTTAGTTAGTGGCTTAGATAGTTACAAAATAAACAATCAGGGATATTTGCGAGCTTGTATGGTCATACTATATCAGGGATTTTAAATCTGACGGGATTTATTGGGTATATAGGAGAGTTAAAGATGACCACAAACATAGATGAGAACATAAAAAGCTTCAGGCAGATATATTCTGACTGCTCAGATATCAAGATGCAGGAGATGTATCTGGGGCGTGATGCCTCAATAAAGTGTTTTGTTGCATATATTGAGGTGACATGTGCAGGCTCCGGTATCAATAACAGTGCGTTTGGACGATTTACATCATACCTTGAAGGGATAGACCGGGATCAGGTTAAGGAAGTACTTGACAAAAATCAGGCAGCTCTATCCGAATTTGCACATCTGCACACGGTTAATGAGGCAGCCCAGATGATGCTGACAGGAGACGTGATTTTTTTTGTGGATGGCTATCCGGATGCCTTCAAGCTTCCAGACAAGGGATATCCCGCCATGTCAATTCAGGAGATTGATTCGGAAAAGGTCATAAGAGGCTCAAATGAGGGCTTTGCTGATTCAATAAAGATAAATACTGCACTTATCAGGCGCAGGTTAAGGAGCACTCGCTTAAAGTGTAAAGAGGTGAAAAAGGGGCTTCGCGGACACAGCAATGTGGACATATTGTATGTGAGAGACCTCGTAAAACCGGGGCTTGTAGAGGAAGTGGAAAAGAATCTGGACAGCTATGTGATAGACCATGTGGGTGACTCGGGAGTTCTTGAACAGTTTGCTGAGGCAAAATGGTATTCACCGTTCCCACAGCTTCAGACCACAAAGCGGCCGGATGTGGCGGTAAATGCGCTCCTAGAGGGGAGGGTGGTGGTGCTGTGCGATAATTCACCGATAGCAATAATACTGCCAACCACCATGAACAATTTTTTAAAAACCGCAGATGATTACTATAACAGAACGATAGCGGCAAGCTTTGCCAGATTGATAAGGTACGTGGCAGCCTTTATGTCATTTACATTGCCGGGGCTTTATCTGGCGGTCACAAATTTTCATACACAGATACTGCCGACACCACTCATACTGGCGTTTTATGAAGCAAGACTCGGCTGCCCGTTTCCACAGCTCATAGAGGTGCTCATGATGGAGCTGTCCTTTGAACTGCTTCGCGAAGCCGGCATAAGACTTCCCGGAGCCATGGGAAATACGATAGGCATAGTCGGAGGCCTCATAATCGGACAGGCAGCAGTGGATGCAAATTTAGTGAGCCCTATAGTGGTCATCCTGGTTGCATTCACCGCACTCTGCTCGTTTGCCATACCGAGTGAGGAGTTTGCATTTTCATTTAGGATACTCAAATTCGCTGTAATAATTATGTCGGCATGGCTTGGATACTTTGGATTTTTAATAAGTCTGATGGTGATACTTTTGCATCTTGCAAAGCTCAAAAGCTGTGGTTATCCATACATGATGCCATTCGTGGGCAGCGAGCTGACAGGCGGCGAGGATGAAAAGGACAGTATCATACGATTTCCGCTTCGAAGACTTTGGAGGCGGCCTGTATTTGCAAGAGAAAAGGAGTGCAGGAAGCTGAAAGAAAATCGGACAAAATAAGTTGATGAAAATGGTAAAATTGTATTATTGTAATTAAACAATACAAATGATAACATATATATTATGTATGAATTTGCGCGAAAGGGAGAGAGGTTATGGAACAAAAAAAGAAAAGAAGAAATAAGAAAAAGTATAATTGCCTGTGACAATGATATAGTTAAACTCAGATCACAGGCTGAAAATCTTGAAGAAATCATAAAAAATCAAAAGTGCACGCAAAAACGTTTTGAGAGTGAATGCGATAAGTATGAAATCAAAAGGCAGAAAAAAAAGATAAAATTAGAGAATATGTCATGTTTAATACAGAATGTTAAGCTAGTTGAAAGATATGTAGGAAGAATGAGCGATCGAGTATCTGGCAATTGTTATAATGTTAACAGTAATAGATTATTGAATATGATGAAACAGATGGACAAAGAGATTCTTAATAATGAAAATATGTTAGAAGAAAAATATGACATGATTTCTTCAATAATGTATAAAAGACAAATCTTAAAGTATGAACTGAGGAGGTTGGGATAGTGGCAGTTATGAATCCTTTGGGAAGTAGAAATATAATTATTATTGATGATAATTATATAGGAGAGTATTCACAGGCATATATGGAGGTAGGAAAACAGATAGATGATATTATTATTAAATATATCGGAATATTAAAAGGGATTATAGATGATGGAAGTATGAAAGGACTTACTGCCGAAAAATTATATAGTTTTGCGGACACTGCAAGCATGTTACTATTTAAGACAGCAGGAGTTTTGTGCGATAACAATAAAAGCAATATGCAAAAATTTATACAGGATATTGATGAGGCAGACAGAGAAATTTACTAAGGAGAATATGTTATGAGCAATGTTTTACAAATTGATAGAAATGGTATTGATGAAGCTGTTAACGACTTACAGGAATTGATAAATGAAATAAATGAAGTTAATATTTCAAAAAGTAAGCAGGAAGGTGATGAAGGCATGGCCTACACTGCCATACAAGAGGGAGAAAAGATAATTGAAAATGTAAAGACGGATTTACAAGGTCTTATACAGGCAACGGCTGATTTTATCGTAAAAATAAATGGTAATTTTGAAGATACAGACCAGAGATGTGCTGAACAGATAAAAGGAGAAGTAAAATAAAATGGGACGAATAAGAAAATTTACACAGGAGGCTTATGATGCGTTGCAGTCAGGAGTTTCAGATGATGGTGAGATACTGGATTTTTTTAGCGATATACCATTAAATATATCGAATTTTTTTAATTCGCTTGAACTTGAAGATGATTTGTCAAATTTTCAAAGCTATCTAAGAGATATATCAGATTTTGAGAATTATACAGCAAAAAAGATTGATGATATTTTTAGGGATGTAATTAATGTTGATGAAACTTATGCAACAATATTTAGAGATTTTAATGATAGGATGACAGATTTTGATACTATAATTAATAAATTAAAAGAGTCAATTTCAGATGTGAATTTTGAGAATAACTTTTCAAAAGATGGATTTATAAATTCGCTTCCAAAGGAAACAGAGAATATAATAGGAGTAAATTGGAAAAATATATTAGATAAAGATGCCGATGACATATCAGATGAAGAATACAATATGATTGCGGAATATATTATTAAAAATGGTGATGCCGACATTTTAGAGGAAATTCTGGTAGATTGCTATACGATTAAGAAACCAAAGAACGGAGAAAGAAATCCTGTTGTTTTTGATAATGGTATTGAAGGAAAGACAGAAAAGTATTGGTACTCTTTAAATAAAAAATATAATGGGTTATCTGCAGCTATAAACAGGGTTACACAAATATGGATTGCAATAGGATATACATCAGAAAGTGATGAAAGAAATAGATGGATTTCTACAGCAGCACAGTATAATACTTTTTTTAAAGAGTTTGGTAAAAATAAAGACCTGGTTATGGTAAGAGAAATAAAGCTGGATGGTACTATAAAAGAGTTAAATTCTAATCTTATTGATATTAAAAATAATAAAGCCGGAGATTTGACTGCTGTGTATTATCCATATTTTTCACAGCCAACAATAATAGAAGGAGAAGTCAACAATAAAAAAGTAATGACCACTTCATTTGCTGGATTTGATCAGGGAGGACAGGATGATCTTGCGAACAAAGGGATAAAGTACATAAGGGCAAATGCAGGAGTTGATAAAAATACAAATATGCTTGGTACGCTGTCGGATAGTGTAGTAAATCAGATAACATCTTCGCTAATTGGTAAAATCCCGGGGTCTGGGATTATATCGTCAGTTTGTGATATTTGTGATAATAGTGAGAGTAAATTAGAAACAGCGGAAACAATATCGGTGAGTGAATTTGCCAATCACATTGGTTGGATTGTTGATGAATTTGGACTAATATGTGTTGCAAATGATGTAAATGAAAATCCAGAGACGTGTAAGATATATTTATATCCAGGACCGGAAACGAAAAAGATTGTTGAATCCTATAATAAGTACATGAAAGAGCATAGAGATTTTGCGATTGAAATTGGATATCCTAAAGATGGGATAAATATGTCTTGGTTTAATAAAACTAAAAAATATGAAGATATATATATTATTCTAAATAGTATAAAAATAATGAATAGAGATCCTTTGATTTTTAATGTGATTGAAAATTATAATGAGGGGGAATAGTGGTATGATAAAAAATTTTTATAAAAAAAAGAATAATCTATATATAATGTTGGTAATACTTGTGGTAATATTCGTGGTGATACTTGGATATATATACATGAATCGTCATGTAAAATTTAAAGACTCCAACATGGCATATGAGATAAGCAGAACAATTGGACCAAACGTTAATCCAGAGAATG
>ERZ779895.3247-NODE-3247-length-12987-cov-2.929864_pt1 | contig 12987 bp, 9 predicted proteins | sample MGYA00511093_ERZ779895 | MGnify/ENA primary metagenome ERZ779895 (study PRJEB29588, sample SAMEA2142970) | human gut metagenome | biome: human gut; feature: human-associated habitat; material: faeces | place: Denmark | collected 2008/2010 ... | reverse complement strand
GACCCAAACAGCCAGAAAAAGAACTGGATCGAATACGTAGAGTCCCTGTTTTTAAGAAATCCTTTAGCTTCCAGTAAAATGGTAACCGATGTGGTAGAAGACCCTGTATGGAGCCTGAACCTGCGCCATGAGACCTGGTGCAATCCCTGGGACAAGAGCATTGCTTCCCAGACCTCTTTCCCCGATCTGTTCCGCCAGTGCCTTGCAAAACATGCCACCATCTACTATATGATCAACACTTTGATGGAAGAAAATAATATTCGCCCAGCATCCTTTGACCGGATACTGGACGAACTTGGAAATTATTCTTATCACAGCGGTCTTCCCTGCAACGACGAGGAAGACTGACGCATCATAATTCTTATAGCATTACCGCTGTCCATAATAAGCGCCCGGGCCATGCTTGCGCAGATAATGTTTATCCTGCAGGCACTTAGGCGCTTCTTTTACGTCTGGATTTAAACGCTCACAGCGGGCTGCCATTTTAGCAACTTCTTCCAGTACTACTGCATTGTGTACTGCCTCTGCCGCATCTTTTCCCCAGGTAAAAGGACCATGATTTTTACACAGAACACAGGGAACTGCCACCGGATCCAGTTTTCTTTCTTCAAACAGATCCGCGATCAGAACTCCTGTATTTCTTTCATAATCCTTTAATTCTTCCTCTGTCAGGTTTCTGGCACAGGGAACTGCCCCGTAAATATAATCTGCATGGGTGGTTCCGTAACACGGGATGTCTCTTCCGGCTTGTGCCCAGGAAGTAGCCCATGGACTGTGGGTATGTACGATACCACCGATCATCGGAAAACGGTTGTACAGTACCAGATGGGTCTTTGTATCAGAAGACGGATTTAATTTTCCCTCTACCTGATTTCCCTCCAGGTCCATAACCACCATATCTTCCGGTTTCATTTTATCGTAATCTACCCCTGAAGGCTTGATCACAAACAGTCCCTTTTCCCTGTCAATAGCAGAAACATTTCCCCAGGTAAAAGTGACCAGACCATACTTTGGAAGCTGCATATTGGCTTCATATACTTTCTGTTTTAATTCTTCCAGCATTTATTTCCATCCTTCCACTGCGCCCTTTTCAGCTGCCAGTCCTTTGATATAATCCTTCATAAAGCTGTCAAAGCCCTTTACATCCTCTGCATCCGGCTCCATTACTTCTTCTTTGGCATCCGCAAATACATACTGGTTCAGATAATCAGAAAGGCTTTCCCCTTCTTTCTTATCTTTTCTGTAAGCTGCTAAAAGAGCAATGCCCCAGGCGCCGCCCTCTCCTGCTGTCTCCATAACAGCAACAGGTACATCTGCTGCAGCAGCCATAATGCGCTGTCCAACACCTTTTGTCTTAAAGAAACCGCCGTGTCCCATTAATTTGTCCAGAGACACATTCTCTTCTTTAAACATAATGTCCATGCCATATTTAAGGGTTGCAAGGGAACTGTATAAATGAGTCCTCATAAAGTTAGCCAGTGTCAGTTTGCTGTCCGGTTTTCTCATAAACAGAGGACGTCCTTCTTCAAAACCTGTGATCGGCTCTCCGGAAAGATAACCATAAGACATAAGGCCGCCGCAGTCAGCATCCCCTTCCAGGGCTTTTCTGTAAAGATTACCAAATAAAGTATTTTTATCCACTTTCTGGCCCATCATCTCATAAAACTGCTCAAACAGTCCTACCCAGGCATTCAGATCCGAAGTACAGTTGTTGCAGTGGACCATTCCTACCAGATGACCGTCAGGTGTAGTTACAAGGTCGATCTCCTCATGGACCTTCTTTAAGTTCTCTTCCAGGACTACCATGGCAAATACGGAAGTACCGGCAGATACATTTCCTGTACGGACAGCTACACTGTTTGTAGCAGTCATACCAGTTCCTGCGTCTCCCTCTGGCGGACAAAGTGGGATACCTGCCTGAATCATTCCGCTTTCATCTAAAAGGGCTGCTCCTTCTTCTGTAAGACTTCCCGCATCTTCTCCTGCAGTAAGGACCTGAGGCAGGATACCGGATAATTTCCAGGAATATCCTTCCGGCTCCATCAGTGTTTCAAACTTGCGGACCATTTCTTTCTCATACTGGCCATCTGCCGGATCGATTGGGAACATTCCTGAGGCATCTCCTACGCCTAAAACCTTCTTTCCTGTCAGCTTCCAGTGAATATATCCAGCCAGAGTGGTGAAGAAATCCAGCTTTGACAGATGTTCTTCTTTGTTTAACACTGCCTGGTATAAATGGGCAATGCTCCATCTTTGCGGAATATTATAATCAAACAGTTCGGTCAGTTTCTTTGCAGCTTCCCCTGTAATGGTATTTCTCCAGGTTCTAAATGGCACCAGCAGTTCTCCTGCTTCATCAAATGCCATATATCCGTGCATCATGGCACTGATACCCATAGAGCCGATCCGTGTAAGTCCCACTCCATACTGCTTTTTTACATCTGCTGCCAGATCCTGATAGCAGGAACGCAGGCCTTTCCAGATATCCTCCAGGGAATAGGTCCAGATCCCGTTTTCCAGGCGGTTTTCCCACTCGTAACTTCCCTGTGCAACAGGGGCGGTGGTACTGTCAACCAGTACCGCCTTGATCCTGGTAGAACCAAACTCGATCCCCAGAGATGTTCCCCCGTTTGTTATGTCATTTCTTATTTCTTCTACACTGCGACCCATAGCTCCTTCTTTCTTCCTGATCAGTGGAACTTGTAATAAGCCTCATTCCAGCGCAGTTCATTGCGCAGCTGACGGATATTTGTATCTTTGTCAATATAAACGGTTTCAATTCCCATTGCATTGGCCCAGTCTCCCATCTGCTCTGCAGTCAGGTCATAGGAAAAAGCAGTATGGTGCGCGCCGCCTGCATAGATCCATGCTGCAGCCCCTGTTTCAAGAGATGGCTCCGGAGTCCAGAATGCAGTTGCTACCGGAAGTTTCGGCATTGGTTTTTCTGCCTTCTTTACTTCCACATCATTGATGATCAGACGGAAGCGGTCTCCCAGGTCAATAAGGGAAGTTGCAATACCATGTCCTTCCTTTGCAGTAAATACCAGACGGGCCGGATCTTCCCTGTTGCCCATGGAAAGCGGGCACTCTTTAATGGAGATCTTTCCATCTGCGATGGTCGGGCAAACCTCTAACATATGAGCCTGAAGGATACCTTCTCTTCCTTTTACCAGGTTGTATGTATAATCTTCAAAGAAGCTGGTTCCCTTTGCATCCTTTGTTCCTGCTGCCATGATCTTCATCAGACGTACCATTGCCGCTGTCTTCCAGTCACCTTCTGCGCCAAATCCATAGCCTTTTTCCATCAGTCGCTGGATCGCAAGTCCCGGAAGCTGCTTTAAGCCGCCCAGATCACCAAAATGGGTTACGATCGCCTGATAATTGTTGGCATCTAAGAACCGTTCAAAGCCCAGCTCGATCTGTGCCTGTACAGCTACATGACGGCGGAATTCCTTTTCATCCCTGCCTTCTAAGAGGATGTCATATTTATCATAATATTCTTCTACCAGGGCATCTGTATCTGCCTGTGAAACAGCGTCTACCGCTTCTACGATCTCATTTACAGGATAAGCATCTACTTCCCAGCCAAATTTGATCTGTGCCTCTACCTTATCACCGTCTGTAACTGCTACGTTGCGCATATTATCGGCAACACGCATTACACGGATATGGGAAGACTCCATTACTCCGATGGCTGTACGCATCCAGGAAGCCAGCTGATCCTGTACTTTTTCATCTGCCCAGTGGCCTACGATCACTTTTCTTTCAATCCCCATACGGGTCACAATATGTCCATATTCTCTTCCGCCGTGGGCAGACTGGTTTTCATTCATGAAATCCATATCAATGGACTCATAAGGGATCTCCTGGTTAAACTGGGTATGCAGATGGCATAAAGGCTTGTGATATTCCTGTAATCCCAGGATCCAGCTTTTAGCCGGTGAAAAAGTATGCATCCAGGTGATAACGCCTGCGCACTCCGGATCCTGATTTGCTTCGTTAAATGTCTTCCGGATCACTTCATTGGTGATCAGAGTCGGCTTCCATACAAGCTCAAATGGAAGTCTTCCGCTCTTATTCAACTCTTCTACTATGATCTGTGAATGTTTCGCTACATGAGCCAGACACTCATCTCCGTAAAGATCCTGTGAACCGGTGCAAAACCAAAATTTATATTTTTTCTCCGTCATCAGCATAGCAAACTTCTCCTTATTTTTCTACATTTTTCTATTTTTTCTACTTCTTTTTCTTCATCATGGCAAGAACAGACTGGAGTACAATGAAGAAGCATAACAGAGCTGCAATGGTAATACGTGTCCACCAGGAAGATAAGGTTCCCTGGAAGGTGATAAAGGCTTCGATGGTTGCCTTGATCAGTACACCAAATAAGGTTCCAAATACATTTCCCACACCACCGGTAAGAAGGGTTCCACCGATAACGGAAGAAGCAATGGCATCCATTTCAAAGCCCTTTGCCTGCTCTACGAAACCGCCCAGTGTGTTTAAGCAGAATAAAATACTTCCAACGCCGCAGAGGAAACCGTCTAATACATAGGCTTTTAATTTGACCCTGCGTACATTTAAGCCCATCATCAGGGCTGACTGCTCATTTCCGCCTACTGCATAAATGCTGCGTCCAAACTTGGTATATTTTAACATGATAAATGCCAGTACCAGAAATACCAGGGCGATCACAACGGTAGGATACATATAAGGATAGACCATAACGCCCTTTTTGTTCAGGTAGCCGCCAAATGGCAGATACAGCTTCATTTTTGCCCATGCCATAAAGGTCTCATTGGTAATACTGATCATATCTTTGGAAATGATGGCAGTCATACCTCTGGCAAAGAACATACCTGCCAGTGTTACGATAAATGGCTGGATGTCCATGTAGGCAACTAAAAATCCCTGGACCAGGCCAAATACAATGCCTGTCACCAGAACAATGATCACTGCAGGAACTGCACCAATACCGCCTTTTTCCATCATCCAGGCAAGCATCATACAGCCCATAGCCACGAAAGAACCAACGCTGATATCAATACCGCCGGTGATCATAACAACAGTCATGCCGATACCGATAACGATCAGTCCTGCATTGGATATAAACAGGTTTAAGAAGTTCTGTGTCTTGGAAAAGCCCTGTGCGTTAAACAGCACACAGCCGATCCCGTACATAATAAAGAACAGCAAAATGGTAACAAGCAGCAGGAAACTGTTCTGTTTTAATTTCATTTTACCTTTCATGTCATGCTGCCTCCTTTCCTGCTTTTATCTCTTTCTTCTGTAACAGAGATTTTCTCCATCTTGCAAAACCTGGAGACTGGAGAGCTACAATGATAACAACTACGATAGCCTTATAAACAGGCACCTGGTCAGAAGAAACATGCATTGCATACAGGGTAGTTGTAAGTGCCTGGATGGTAAATGCACCGATCACGGAACCTGCCAGTGAAAATTTTCCGCCGCCTAAGGAGTTTCCGCCAATGGCAACTGCCAGAATGGCATCCAGTTCCATGTTAAGACCAATGTTGTTGGCATCTGCAGAATAAATACGGCTGGAAGCGATCAGGCCTGCAAGGCCGGAACACAGGCCGCAGTACGCATATGTAAGGAAAATGATAAGAACGGATTTAATACCTACTAACTGGGATGCTCTCTTGTTGATACCTACAGACTGGATGTACATGCCCAGGGCTGTTTTCTTTAAAAGCAGCGAAGTAAGGGCAACTACCAGCACTGCCACGATAAACGGGGTAGGAACCGGAAATCCCGGGAAAGAAGCGCCCAGTACACGGTAACTGTCTACACGCACATAGGTGATCTGTCCGTCTGTGATCAGCTGTGCAATACCTCTGCCTGCTGTAAACATGATCAGAGTTGCCACCATAGGCTGGATATTTAACTTTGATACTAAAAATCCGTTAAAACAGCCAATGGCTGCGCCTACTACCAAAGCTGCTATAAAGCCAAGGATCAGTGGATTTGCATAAGCAGTAGCTGCTCTCTCTCCACCTGTAAGGATGTTACAGCATACAGCTGCACTTACTGCCATAATAGCGCCTACGGAAATATCCGTTCCTGCTGAGGAAGATACTACCAGGGTCATTCCTACTGCCAGGATCACAAGTTCGGAGGCACGGTTGATGATATCGATCATATATCCATAGAGAACGCCATCACGGATCTCAATGGAAAAGAAGTTCGGTGTTGTGATGATATTTACCAGCAATACCAGTGCCAGGCAGAAAATAGGGAGAAATAATCTCTGGGATGTTATGTTTTTTAATGTTTTATTTTTCATGACTACTGCCCTCCTGCAATGGTTGACATAATGGAAGACTGGTTCATTTCATTTCCGGAAAGTTCTCCTACCTTTGCACCGTCACGCATAACCACCATGCGGTCACAGGTACGGAGCATCTCTTCGATCTCTGAGGAAATAAATACCACTGCCATTCCCTGGGAAGCCAGTTTTACTACCAGCTTCTGGATCTCTGTTTTGGTTCCTACGTCAATGCCTCTTGTAGGCTCGTCCAGAATAAGAAAATCCGGATTGGTCAAAAGCCAGCGGCCAATGATCACCTTCTGCTGATTTCCACCGGATAATGATTTGATCGGTGTTTCACGGCTGGCTGTTTTGATCTGCAGCATTTCAATATATTTATCTGTAAATTCTTCCTGCTGCTTTCTGCTTAATAAGTGGAACATGCCACGTTTTGCCTGAAGTGCCATGATCATATTTTCACGCACGGACAGGTCCGCTATGATTCCCTCTTCCTTGCGGTTTTCCGGAAGATAGGCCATTCCTGCATGCATGGAAGTAATTGGGTGTTTGGCTGTTATTCCATTTCCCTTTACCTGAAGGGTTCCTTCATCCGGACGTTCTGCCCCGTAGAGAACACGGACTGTTTCAGATCGTCCGGAACCTAACAGGCCTGTAAAGCCAACAACCTCGCCTTTGTGGATCACCAGGTCAAATGGCTTGATATAGCCTTTCTTTCCCAGTCCCACTGCCTTGATAACGATATCTTCCTCTGTATGTTCCTCTTCGTCCTTTGCTTCCTTGATGGCAGCCAGATCATCAAAATCTTTACCCATCATCTTTGCAACCAGCTGGACTCTTGGAAGTTCTGCTGTGGTAAATTCTCCTACCAGCTGTCCGTTACGCAGTACTGTGATCTTATCGCAGACTGCATATACCTGCTCCAGGAAATGGGTAACAAAGATAATGCCCACTCCCTCTCCTTTTAAACGAAGCATCAGCTTAAACAGCTTTTCTACTTCCCCGTCATCCAGAGAAGAAGTAGGCTCATCCAGGATCAGAACCTTTGCAGACATGTCCACTGCACGGGCAATGGCGATCATCTGCTGGATGGCGATGGAATAATTGTCAATAGTCTGTGTAACATCTGCATGTATGTCAAGATCCTGCAATAATTTTGCAGCTCTTTTATTCATAGTTTTCCAGTCGATCAGCCCTGCTTTTCTGGGCTCTCTTCCAATAAAAAGATTTTCTGCCACTGTAAGGTTGGGGCAGAGGTTTACTTCCTGATACACGGTACTGATACCGCGGCTCTGGGCTTCCTGCGGACTGCGGTTGATGATTGTATGGTCACAGCCATCGATCATGATCTCTCCTGTTTCAAACTCCTCCACACCGGTGAGAACCTTGATCAGAGTGGATTTTCCAGCTCCGTTCTCACCCATAAGTGCATGTATTTCCCCTTTTTTTAATGTAAAATCCACATTCTGCAGAGCTTTTACACCTGGGAATGTCTTATATATATGCCGCATTTCAAGGACAGAATCCTTTTCCATAAAAGCCATGCCTCCTTTTTTCTAAAAAAAGACACGGGAGGGGACTTTTGTCTCCCGCCCCGTGCCTGATCTGCTATGTATTACTGGTAACAGATTGCTGGTTATTAGTATGCTCTGGTCTTTAAGATCTCTTCCAGATCCATGGAGGTATCAAAGTAAGCTTCATCTACATACTGGATCTTTTCAACTTCTTCGCCCTTTTCCAGTTTCTGGATGATCTCAGCTACACGTGGTCCATGAAGTGGGTTGCACTCGAAGGTTGCGTTTAAGTCACCTGCGATCATAGACTCAAATGCTGCCTTTACAGAGTCAAAACTTACTACGATAATGTCACCCTCTGGTCCACAGGTCTTTCCTGCTGCCTTGATCGCGTCGATAGCACCGAATGCTTCGTTATCATTCTCACAGATAACTACGTCAATATCATCGTAGCTCTTTAAGAAGGACTCCATAACTTCCTGTCCTTTAGCCTGTGTAAATTCACCGGACTGCTTGTCTAACATATTCCAGTTGGAATGTTCTTTTAACTTGTTCTCCATACCTTCTGTACGGCCAACCTGTGCAGATGCACCGATGGTTCCCTGAATGGTTACCATATTGATCTCTTCGTCTGCTCTGCCCTGTTTCTCTAAGTAATCTGCCAGCCAGTCACCACAGGTCTCGCCTTCTTTTACGAAGTTTCCGCCTACCCATGCTTCATAAAGGCTGTCATCTGAAAGCTGCATCTGACGGTCAGAAAGAATAACCGGTATTCCAGCTTCTTTTGCTTCTTCCAGAACAGTTTCCCATCCGGTCTCAACTACAGGAGCAACTACGATATAATCAACATCCTGCTGGATAAAGGAACGGATCGCTTTGATCTGGTTTTCCTGTTTCTGCTGTGCGTCATCAAAGATCAGCTTATAGCCGTTTTCTTCTGTAAATGTGGACTTAAAAGATTCTGTATTCGCAGTTCTCCAGTCAGACTCAGCGCCTACCTGTGCGTATCCGACTGTGATCAGATCTCCGTCAGCTGCTGCTTCCTTCTTTTCCCCTTCAGAAGAAGCTTCTGCTGCTGTGGTCTCCTCTGCCTTTGTCTCAGCTGGCGCTGCAGTTGTTTTTGACTCTGCAGGATTGCTGGTGCATGCGGTTGCTGACATTGCTACAGCTGCTGCTAATGCTACGGATAAAAATCTTTTTTTCATATGATGGTTCCTCCTTTTTAATAACATCACATTTGTTTTTGCAGTTTTATTATACAAAATGCTCCGTATATTTTATACAGAGCATCTTTTCAAAAAAGTGTGTTTTTTATAGGTTTTCCACAAATTTTTGTGTTTTCTTTGGAAAAAGTTATGTTTTTTTATTGAGGAAGATCTTAAAGCAGGTCCCGATCCCTTTTTCAGACTCAACCAGTATCTCTGCCTGATCCCCATAATACATCCTAAGGCGCTGTGCCACATTATTAAGACCAAAGCCGCCTTTTTTCAGATCTGCCTGTTCCCCTTCAAAGGTTCCGGAAAGCTTTTTACGTACTTTTTCAAGAGTTTCCGGATCCATGCCGCTTCCATTATCCTCCACTTCAAAGATCAGGTTATCCCGGTCCTCATAGCCTCTTATGATAATACAGCCTCCGCCCCGCTTATTTTTGATCCCGTGGTACAGAGCGTTTTCAACTAAAGGCTGCAGCAGCATTTTTAAAACAATATGATCCTTTATTCCTGGTTCGATCTGAATGGAATAGTCTAAAATATCCTCATAGCGGATCTTCTGGATCTTTAAATAACTGCGTATATGAGACTCTTCTTCCTCCACTGTAATAAAATCTTTTCCTCCCGACAGCACGGTGCGGAAGAAATCACTGAGGTCTGTGGTCATTTCCACTACCTGACGGTTATTTCCCCCTTCTGCCATCCACACAATGGAGTCTAAAGTATTATAAAGAAAATGGGGACTGATCTGCTCCTGGTGGAGCCGCAGCTCTGCCTCCCGCAGATTTTTCTGCTCCTGGGTATTTTTCTCTAACAGCCGCCGGATCCGCTCACTCATATGATTAAAAGTACGGGCCAGTACATTGATCTCCTCTAAACTGCCAAGATCCGCCTTTGCATCCAGATCTCCCTTTCCCAGACGTTCTGCCGTCTGCTGCAGCCGTCCCAAAGGCCCTGTAATGGAATTTGTGATGGCCAGTGCAAGGAAAGTGCCTGCTGTCAGCACACAGGCCAGCAAAACCATATATTCCTGGATCCGTTTGGTCACCTGCTGTTCCAGTTCTTTTTGCAGCTGCTCCATATTGATCATCTCATAGTAGGTATACTGGGTAATATAATCCTGGATCATGGAACACAGCCCCTGGATATCATTTTCCCAGATATTTACATTTTCATCGTATCTTCCTGTAACAGAGGCATTGTCGATCATCCGGTTGACTGCCTTTTCCAGAGAGTCTAAACAGGATAAAATACCTTTTATCTTAATATCACCGTCTGATCCCGGTACCCGCTCAATGGACTTTCCAAAGGCATGACGGGCAGATGCAATCATGTTCAGGGGATTTTTCACCACTGTAGCATACTTGCTCTTCCCCTCTAAAATATCCCCGTTTTCAAATTTATCTACATCGATCAGACCGATCATGACCCGGTACATGGAATATTCCATATCGGATTTAAACTTGATATTGTATTCATTGGCCACTTTCAGGTTTGCCATGATCTCATTATAGGACCGGGAATAATTTTCAAACATACGCTGATAGCCGGCTACCATAAATGTAAGAGGGATCACGATCACAAACAGTAAAAAGAGCAGACGCATTTTCAGTGACAGGTAAAACTTCTTTTTCTTTTCCATGTCTCTATGCCCCTTTTATCCTTTTTGTCCTGCCCTGTAGTCTTTTGGTGACTGCCCCATCACTTTCTTGAAAGTAGCGCTGAAATAATGGGGATCACTGTAGCCTACCTGCTCCCCGATCTCTGCTGTGCGGCTGTTGGTGCAGCGCAGAAGTTCACAGGCTTTGTCAATGCGTACTTTCGTAAGATATTCCACAAAAGTCGTCCCAGTTTCCTGCTTGAAAATAGAGCTGAAATAGCTGGGACTGACTCCTATATGGGCCGCGATCCTGTTTAATGACAGTTCTCCGTTGGAGAAGTTCTTTTCTATGTACTCTTTGGCACTTTGGATCACACTTCCATAACGGTCATTTGAGACACTGTTCCTTGCCTCGATGGCTGCCTGAAACTGCTCTTTCAGATACATCTTGGTCGTATCCACGCTGACGATCACTTTTGGGATCCGCTTAATATCCGTAACTTCCGGTGAAATTGTTACATTTCCCTCTCCCAGTCCTTTTAAGAATTCCTGGATACAGTAGAAAATATCCATGGTAAGATACTGGCGCAGCAGCAATGACTGATAATTGTTCTCACCGATCGCAGCAAAATATTCTTCCACAAAAGGATCACATTCTTCCATTGCTCCTAACTTCAAAAAATCCAGGATCAGCTTCCGGTCTACCCCTGTATAATTGGTATTGTCCAGAAATTCCGTGTATTTTTCATAGCTGGCAAAATAGCGTTCCAGAAGCCTGGATTTTTCCTGCTCTTCCCTGATCTCATCTGCTACATGTTTTAAGGTATCCAGTAAACTTACAGAAGTTACCGGTTTTAATAAGTAGTCACTGATCCCGATCTTAATGGCTTCTTTGGCATATTCAAATTCATTATAACCACTGAGAATGATGATCCTGGTTTTAGGCAGACTTTTTTTCACCAGGCGGCTTAATTCCAGTCCGTCCATAAACGGCATCTTTATATCTGTGATCAGAATATCCGGTTTTGTATTTAAGAGCAACGGATAGGCATATTCTCCGTCTCCTGCTTCCCCAACAAATTCAAATCCATGACTCTCCCAGGCAATATTGTCACGGATCCCCCGACGGATGATGGACTCATCTTCCACCAGAAACACCTTTACCATCTTAGCTTCCCCCTTAAGTTGTCTATCAGCTGTTTCCTATGTATGTACATGTATCATGTACCTGCGTATGGTCCGATTATCCCACATTTATGACAGCGGGTCAATGAAATGTCATATCAAAAAAAGATCAAAAATTCCCATTTTCTGGAATTTTCGATCTTTTTTGCGTTTTTGTCTAATTATAACGTTTCAATTTTACGGTTACTTTTTCTGTTTCCGAATTATTCGATCACCTGATCGCCATCCTTGGTGACATAATACTCTTTTACACCAAGACGGGTCATCCAGTTTCTGGTCTCCTGTGTCTTCCAGGAACCGCTTCCTGCTCCGCCGCCGTTATCATTATCCCATAACCACTGAGGAGTCGGCCATAAGCATACAGATGGTCTTAATGCCTTGTATACTTCGTAGTCTACACCGTTCTGTCCGTGATGGGACATCTGGACCATCTTGCATTTTAAAGCTCCAAGGTTTATATCCTGCATCAGATGTTCACCACCGGTACGTCCCAAGTCTCCTAAGAACACTACATTGGTACCGTTTAAAGATACCATATAAGCAACACTGCTGTTATTTACAAAGTCATTGTTTTCTTTGTAAGCCTGGTTTAAAACCTGGATCTTTGCAGGTCCTGCGTTGATCACCTGTCCTGCTACGATATCACCGTGAAGAACGGATGGAGAAATTTTTGCAAATGCGCCTTTTACATATGCCACCATAGAAGCAACATTTGCGTCCTTTTCTGCGTACCAGCTGTCTTCTAAGAAGGAGTAATAGATACCGTCAATGGTGATCTCTCCTGCATGCTTATAAAGAATATCTGCCAGGGCACCTACGTGATCAGAGTCAGGATGTGTGATCAGCCATGCCTGAACATGTCCGCCTTTTGCCTTGATCTGATTTAATACATAGTCTGTGTTGTCTGTCCAGCCGCCATCTACTACGATCAGACCGCCCTCTCCCGTTTCAATGATCGCTGCCAGCTGCTGGGCTGCTGTATCATGATTTGCCAGAAGAGTGAGCCTTCCCTTTCCGAAGTAAGAGGAAGAGTCTGTAACAGGAGTGGATACTTCTCCAAATCCGGCAACCTCTGCCTTAGTAGTTACCGTCTGTGTATTGGTATTATTCTGATTGCCTGTATTCTTATTTTCATCCTGTACAACGATCCTGTCTGGGGAATTAATAACCTGCGCATTCATAGCGTAA